>MDTB01134915.1_pt1 | contig 14668 bp, 16 predicted proteins | sample 811161 | NCBI WGS metagenome assembly MDTB01 (sample SAMN05326650, study PRJNA326480) | marine metagenome | isolation source: seawater | place: Mediterranean Sea | collected 2009
GATAAAGTTCTCTTGATATTTCCGTATTACTGGAATAAAGGATGGACAGCAAAAAAAGTAGAGTTTTTAACACTTAAGGGAATCTGAAAGCTAGTTAGTCAGCGTGAAGTTTTTAAAGCTGACTAACTTGTTTCTTATTTATTATCTTCTTTGGCCAAAGAGTTGAATAAGCATGATAAATAGATTGATGAAGTCTAAATATAGGGTTAAAGCTCCCATTATTGCCTTTTTACCCTCATTGCCAGTTCCATCGAAATACATAGCTTTAATTCTTTGGGTATCGTAAGCAGTTAAACCAGCAAATACCAATACACCTATTACGGATATTGCAAATTGAAGCGCAGTACTTGAGACAAATATATTTACGATAGATGCTATTACGATTCCTATCAATCCAATAAACAAGAAAGATCCCCAACCGGACAGATCTTTTTTTGTTGTATAGCCGTAAAGACTTAAAGCACCAAAAGCCCCTGCAGATATAAAGAAAACTCTAGCAACTGATTCTCCAGTATATTGAATGAAAATTGATGATAGAGATAAGCCCATTACAGATGCAAAAGCCCAAAATAATATTTGAACTGTACCTTCTTTCATTCTCGCTATTCCCATATTTAAGGCTATTATAAAGCCAAGTGGCGCAAGCATAATTACAAACGCTAATGGAGAACCGTAGATTGCTGCTCCAAATGAAGTGTAAGTATTAGTTGAAAAGTTGAAAGCTAGTGTAGACGTCAGGTGGGCAATGACACCAGTAAGCGCCAAGCCAACTGCCATAAAAGAATAGACTTTATTCATATAAGCCCTAAGACCTAAATCTATGTCAATTGACGTTGATTTAGTCTTTACTTCTCTTTCATAGTCGTAAGCCATTTTTAAACTCCTTATTTAAATGTTTACATATAGTATATTATACTACTATTATTTAATACTTAAAATATGTTACAAAATTTATAAATCAAGAATTTTATTGAATTATGAAATATAGAAAACTAGGAAATACAGATATTGATGTAAGTTTGATATGCCTTGGAACCATGACCTGGGGAGAACAAAATACTCAGGAAGAAGGATTTGAGCAAATGGACCTAGCAGTATCAAAAGGCGTAAATTTTTTTGATACGGCAGAGCTTTATCCTGTACCACCACGAAAGGAAACATGGGGTGAGACAGAGAAAATTATTGGTAACTGGCTGGAAACTAGGAAATGTAGGGATAAGGTGGTGATTGCAACTAAAGTAGTTGGAAGGTCAGGAATGAAGTGGTTCAGACACAAAGAGACAAGACTAAATAGAGAGCAAATTAATGAAGCCATCAATGGAAGCTTGAAAAGACTAAAAACAGATTACATAGACCTTTACCAATTACATTGGCCTGACAGAAAATCGAATTTTTTTGGAAAACTTGGTTTTCAAAATGAAAAAGAAGAAGATTTTATTGATATAAAAGATCAGTTGGAAATTTTATCTGAAAATGTAAAAAGTGGAAAAATTAGATATATTGGTCTTTCTAATGAAACACCATGGGGCTTAATGAAATTTCTCTCGTTAGCTGAAAAATTTGATTTACCAAGGGTTATATCGGTACAGAATCCTTACTCTCTTTTAAATAGAAGTTATGAAGTTGGAATGTCAGAAATCTCTATAAGAGAAAAATGTGGATTGCTAGCTTATTCGCCTCTTGCATTTGGTATGTTAACCGGAAAATATGATAATGGTGAGAAGCCAGAAGGAGCAAGACTTACAATATATGCAGATAAGTATACAAGGTACACAAAACCTAAAGGTCTTGAATATTCAAAAAAATTTAATGATTTAGCGAGGGAAATTGATATGAAACCAGCAGATATGGCGTTAGGTTTTGTTAACTCAAGAGATTTTTTAACAAGTAACATTATAGGTGCGACGAACGTAAAACAACTAGAAGAAAACATCGATTCATTTAATATAAAACTACCAGACGATATTTTAACTAGGATTGAAAACATCCATGATCAAAATCCATATCCTTGTCCATAAGTTATTTCTTCTGTATTTTAAATGTAGTTAAAATTACCAGTAAAATTCCTAATAATCCAAACATCCCAATTTTTTCATCGAAAAATAAAAAACCTAAAATTGAAGAAAATATAATTCTTGTATAACTCAGAATCACAATATTATTAGTTTTGAAATTTTTATATGATTCTGTGTTAAAAAATTGACCAAGCAAAGCGGTCACTGTAATTAAAAAATAACTTATTGTTGAAAAGTCTAATTGTAAGGAAATATTATTTCTTAAAAAAATAAAAAAAACTAATGTAGATATAACGGATTGGTATAAGAGTATTGTAATTGTTTCTTCTCTTTTACTCAGATAAGAAATTGAAATTATACCTCCAGCAACACAAATAGCTGAAAATAAGGACATGTAAACTCCTACACCTTCGCTAATCTGATTCGGATTAGTTATTAATAATATTCCTAGAAATCCTAAAATAATTAGAAGAAAAGTTTTAATAGATAGTTTTTCTGAGAGAAAAAAAATTGAAAGAATACAAGTAAAAAAAACTTTCGAAAATCCAATTGTGCTCGCCTGAGCAAGTGTTAGGTATATTAATGATTTGTATCCATAATACATTGCCAATATTCCACAAAGAGATCTAATTAGATGAACTTTTAAGTTTTTTGTGACTATCATGCTTAAAAATTTTTTTTCACTGAATAGAATTATGATTAATAAAATTAATGAGCCCATAAAAGATCGATAGAAGACAATATTTTCTATACTTCCAGAAGATAAAGATGACTTGATTTGAACTCCTAGAAGAGAAAAAAAAAAACAACTAATTATTTGGTAATATGGTTTTATCTTTTTCATTTCTCTTTATGTCCATTGCCATTAAATTCACACAAGCTATTAAGCCACTCCCACATAATAAAGTTATTAAATCAATTTTTTCATCAAAAAAAATAAATCCAAGTATTGAAGTAAAGATTAATTTTGAAAAATCAAAAGGCATCAAATTTGTCAATTTTGAGTCACTTAAAGCTTTTGTCCAGCAGAAATTCCCTGCTGTTGCAATCAGAGCTATCAATATGAGCAATACAAATACATCTAAATTCTGAGGAGTTATCCAAACTTTAGTGGCCGGTATTAACGTTATTGGTGTCATTAATAATACCATGCTAAACATAAGTATTAAAACTGATTCACTCTCCGATATCTTCTTCACTAGAAGCGCAGCTATAGCATGAGTCATTGCAGCTATGAGAGCAAATACTACACCAGGTTTAATTTCCAGGTCTGGGCGTAACAAAATTAAAGTGAGTATAAATCCCAAAGAAATCATTGATCGATTAAATGTAGAAGTTTTTTCCTTGAAGAAAATTATTCCTCCAACGTAGATGAACAATGGGGTGCTAAAACTTATTGCCATAGCCTGAGATATTGGAATTAAAGTGTAGGACCAAAAAAGTAATATCATAGTGACACCTCCGAACATCGCTCTGAGAATTAACAACTTTATATTGCTTTTTTTGTTTATGATTTTTCTTACACTTAGAATAAAAGGTAATAAGATAATTACACTTATAAAATTTCTAAAGAAAGCTTGTTCAAATGGATGAATAAATTGCGAGCAAAGCTTTATGATTACAGCTAAAACTGAAAATAAAAAGCAAGAAAAAATAAGAAGTAGTATCGGAAACATATTTTTTGAATTATAGCCTCTTGCAATTTATTTGCTAATATGTCAATAAAAATAATGAATTTAAAAAAAACATTCCTCCTTACTGTAATTTTCCTTATGGTATTTAACCCGATCAATATTTTATCAAAAGAATTAGCAAAATTTAATGACTGGAGTGCCTATGCGGAGGGAGAGGGAAAAAACCTCGCTTGTATGGCTGTTTCAAAGCCCAAAAAATCAGAAGGCAACTACAAAAGAAGAGGAGAAGTTTTTGCAGTCATTACACATTTACCAAGTCAAAATAAATGGAATGAATTTAGTATCATTGCTGGGTACAACTTTAAGGCTGATAGTAATCCAGAAGTGATAATTGGTGATGCAAAATTTCAGTTATTCACGTCAGGGTCTCGAGCTTGGAGTTTTAGTCCACCTGACGATGAAAAAATAATTAAATTTCTAAAATCTTCAATGAAAATGAAGGTAATAGGAACATCAACAAGAGGGACAATTACAACAGATACGTATTCTTTAATCGGGTTTAGCAAGGCATATCAAAAAATAAATGAAGCTTGCCAGAAGAAATAATAAGAAAGATGGGAAATAAAGATAAAGTTGTTCTTGCCTATTCTGGAGGATTAGACACATCCATTATATTGAAGTGGCTTCAAAATGAAAAGGACCTGGAAGTAGTTACCTTTACTGCTGATATAGGGCAAGGGAATGAGATTGAAGAAGCTAAGAAAAATGCAATTAAGTTAGGCGTAAGCGAGATATTTGTTGAAGACTTAAAGAATGAATTTGTCAGGGATTATGTTTTTCCTATGTTCCGAGCAAATCCACTTTATGAAGGTTATTATCTTTTAGGAACATCAATTGCTAGACCTTTAATTGCTTTGAAACAATTAGAAATTGCAGAAAAAGTGGGTGCAAAATATGTTTCTCATGGATCGACAGGAAAAGGAAATGATCAGGTCAGATTTGAACTAGGGTATTACGCTAATAATCCAAAGATCAAGGTTATTGCACCATGGAGAGAATGGGACCTTAAATCACGAAATGATCTAATAGAATACGCCAAAAAGTTCAATATCCCTATACCAAAAAAAAAAATTGAGGAACCTCCTTATTCTATGGATGCTAATATTCTGCATACTTCATATGAAGGCAAAGTATTAGAAGATCCTTGGCAAGAACCTGATGAAGGAATGTATACAAGAACAAAGTCCTGCGAGGATTCTCCAGACCAACCAACTTTTATTTCAATTGAATTCAAATCAGGTGATCCGATCTCTGTAAATGGCAAGAAATTGTCGCCTGCAAATTTACTCAGCACATTAAATGAAATAGGGGGGAGAAACGGAGTTGGAAGGATAGATATTGTTGAGAATAGATTCATTGGAATGAAATCTAGAGGGGTTTATGAAACTCCTGGAGGAGAAATTTTGTTAGTTGCAAGAAGGGCAATTGAAAGCTTAACTCTAGATAAATCTGCAGCGCACCTTAAAGATGAAATAATGCCTAAATATGCAGAGCTGATTTATAATGGATTCTGGTTCTCTCCTGAGAGGAAGATGCTTCAATCGTTGATAGATGATTCTCAAAAAAATGTTGATGGATCGGTTAAATTGAAAATTTACAAAGGAAATGTTATAATCCAAGGTAGAAAATCAGATAGTTCACTATATTCTAGCGGTATGGCAACGTTTGAAGAAGATTATGTTTACGATCAAACTGATGCTGAAGGTTTTATAAAACTAAATGCCTTAAGACTTAAATTACTCAAGGACAGAGGTTAAATCGGGAGTTTCTAGACCGAACTGTGGGTATGAGGCCATAAGCGTGTTGAGTAACAAACAAGCTATAGTCATAGGTCCTACACCACCTGGTACTGGAGTGATTTTTTCACAAACATCTATGCAATCTTCATAATCAACATCACCGACCAAAATTTTCTTATTATTTTTCTCTATTCTATTAATTCCTACATCAATTATTATAGCATTATTCTTGACCCAGTTTTTTTTAACCATCTCTGGTATTCCAACTGCAGCAATAATTATGTCTGCATCTTTGCATACTGAAGGAAGGTCCTTTGTCCTTGAATGACATATGGTAACGGTTGCATTCATTCCTAACAATAATGCGGCCATTGGCTTTCCGACTATATTTGATCTCCCAATTATAACGGCATGTTTTCCTGAAAGATCATTGGAAATACTCTTTATTAATATACTGCAGCCCAATGGTGTGCAAGGGACAAGTGAGTTTAATCCAGACCATAATTTTCCTACGTTTTGGGCATGAAAACCATCAACATCTTTTTCAGGTTTTATGCTGTCTAGAACTTTATCAGAATCTATATGTTTAGGTAAAGGTAGTTGTACGAGTATTCCTTGAACGCTATTATCAGAATTAAGTTTACTCACTATTTCAAGTAACTTTTTCTCAGAGATGTCTTCGCTAAATTTATGTTCAATAGAATTAAAACCAACTTCTTTTGTTTTCTCTATTTTGTTTTTCACATATACCCTGCTAGCTGGGTTTTCTCCAACTAAAACGACTGCTAACCCAGGTGTCTTGCCTGTCTGACTTTTAAGTTTATCTCCAAGTATCTTTATTTTCTGTCTAATTTGTGAAGATACTATTTTACCATCTATTATTTTATTTTCATTCATTTAAAAACCATATTTTGTGATTACATATTGAAAAGCTTCAATAATTATTATTAATATAACCGGGGAAACATCAACTGATCCGAAGCTTGGTATAATTATTCTTATAACCTTTAGTAAAGGTTCAATCAATCTAAATAAAAAATCCATGATAACGGATATGATTGTATTACTATTGTTTATAACATTAAAAGAGATTAACATACTAACAATAACGTATATAATTACAGCATATTTATATATCTGTAAAATTTGATAAATTATGTACCCAAAAAAATCTAATATATACATAGTATAATGATTTAATATTAAAATGAGCGATGATCAATTAGATTTTAATTTTAGTAGGCAAATTGATTTACAGAGGAACTTAAATTTTAAACTCTTAGATAAATTAATAGTTGATTTATTTGATAAAAACAAAAGTGAACTACTTATTAAACATCTAAAATTACTAATCATTGAACTATTCATTTGCTGGATGGAATCGGAACATCAATTCCTTTCAGTATCAATGTCAAAAAGAGGTTATAAATCGAAATCGAGATATAATCCAAACAGAATTTCATCTTATCTTATAAAGGCCATTAGATGTCTTAATGAAGAGAAAATGATTAATTTACATCCTGGTTTTTATGACTCAAAAAGAAAAATTAGTAGATTAACAAGAATAAGGGCTGCAGGGTCACTAGTTGGTTTTTTCAGAAAAATAAAGATTTCAAATGCTCAAAATTTTAATCACATAGGAAGAGAATTTATCTTAATTCATAGTAATGGAGATCTTAAAGAATATAAGGATACCTATGAAACTGAAGAAAAAAGATCAGTAATTAATTATTACAACAAACTAATTTATAAAACGTCCTTTGACATTCCATCTTATGACTCAAACTTTTTAATAAGAGGAGATAATCGAAAAATTGCAATTTCAAATTTCAATTCTTGTAACTATTCCTTTGAAGATTTTATTCTATCTAAAGGATTTATAACTGGTTGCTGGTGGAATAGATTGGACTTAAAGTTGTTACTTGAATATAAGAATCAGATTTTAATAAATAATGAAAATACTAGTCATTTAAATCTAATAGATTTTTTAGGTGATTATCTAAGTTTAATTTCAAATTCTAATATAGTGTTGCCGCAAAAATCTTTCTCTAAGATATTATGTTTTGACCGGATATGTTATTTACTAATTAAAAGTTTTCGTTCCAAGAATAAACATGCATTTATCAAATCAGTATTGGGAGAAAAAAAAAAAATTTGTTTAAATGATTATTCGAATAAAGAAATCATAAATGAAATAAATAATCATATATTCAATAATAATAATCTCACTCAAATTTTGTTTAAAAGGTTTCAAGTCAATTGGGATGGTTTTATATCTGATATTTTTTTTAAATTAATTAGTAAACTAATAAATGTAAAAATTCCAATCTACCTTGTTAAAGACAAAATTTTTTATCCAACATCTATGGAGTCTATTATCCTAGAGAAAATGGAGGAAATTTTGTTAAAAAATCTTAAAAAGAGTTCAATAAAACTTAATTGCATAAAGTCGGTAGACTTCAACTTTGAAAAACCAAGTTTTTTTGGTAGATTAAGAGGTATGAAAAATAATATTTCTAAGAGATATATAAATAATATTAAATATTTTGGATTGAGTTAGATAATGGATAATAAAAAGATTGGAATTAATCAGATAAAGTATAGTAAAGGTAAAAAGATTTACGCTAAGGGAGATGCAGCACATTTTGCATATTATGTTCATTCTGGGAAAGTTAATATATATAGCCCAGGTGGTTTATTACTAGGGAAAATAGGAGAAGGAGAAATATTTGGAGAAAGAGGACCATCTCTTGATGAATCTAGATCAGTTACCGCAGAAGCTGATACTAATTGTATTTTGTATGCTATAAATGAAAAAACTCTTAAGCAAAAGTTGACTGAAGCAGATCCAGTAGTTAGGGCAATCGTAAGAAGTTTATTAATGCGACTAAATGACATCAATTTAAAAAGTGAAGATTTTTGGAGGAATTTGAATGTTGTTACATCATTATCAGAAAATAACGATTAAAGTGAGTTTTTGCCTTGCCTGTGAAGCGTATTTTCTTCACCTTGCACTAGATTCCAAAACTCTTTCATGTAATCATCGCTAAATCTGTTAATATTAAATTTCTTATATTCAAAATCTTTTGTGATGTTAGGTTCATTCAATATTTCCTCTGCAATTGACTCACCAAGCACTGGGCAATACTTCATTGCCTGGCCAGATCCTAAATTATGAAAAAGGTTGTTGAACTTAGAGTCTTTACCAAGAATAAAACGAAGATCCGGAGTAATATCAAAAAATGACCTATAGCCGGAAGCGTAAACTGTTTTATCAATATTAGAAAATCTTTTCTTTGAGATATCCTCGTAATTTTTAATTTGATTGTAGGCAAGAGACTGATTCATTGGCTCGTTGAGATATTCGCCTCCATTAACAGAGGTTAGATCATTCAGGAAATTTTTAGCTATTTCATAAACAGACCTTTTCCTCGGTTGGTGGGCATGCATTTTATTTCCCCTCCAAGATCTAAAATAACACAAGTTAGTGTAATCTGCTATAATAGGGTATTCATATTTAATTTGTTTGGGGCTTTCCATCCAGTTTACAACTGAAACCGGTTCTATTGTAACTGGAATTTTAAGACCAATCTTAGAAAACAACTGAGAACTCCAAGCACCAGTAGCATTTACAAAGTTATTTGCACTTAATTTACCATTGTTAGTTGTTAAACCAACTATCTGTTGTCCTTTTGTTAATATTGTATCAACTTCTGTTTTTTCCATTAAATGGACACCATTTTGATCTAAGGCGTCGTAAAGAGTTGAACGTAAAATACTGGGGTCAAGTTGGAATGCTGCAGGTTCATAAAAGTAAGACTCATTTTGGTCTGTTAAAAGAGTTTGACCACATTTTTCAACTGCAGAATTGGTATCTATTTCCTCAAAGGTCAAATTAATTTTATCCATTCTTTCGGATAGTTTAGTCCAAACAGGGTTTTCTCCGTCAGAATTTTTTCTTGCTATCCATATTGCCCCAAATTCATCCAGTTCCATTTCTATGCCCCATGTACTTGATAAATTTTTCCACATTTTAGAACTCATTGAAGCCATCACTGAGGCATCTGGGTCTGCATTGGCTGAGCGAACAATGCCTGAATGCCTTGAGGATTCTGCGGCGCACAACACAGCTTTCTCAACAAGACAAACCTTGTCATTTTTTCCTATTTGATTAAGCTTTCTTTGAAGTGAAATAGCCGAGGCAGCGCCTAAACACCCACCCCCTATGACAACAGTATGATACATATTTTTCTATTAAATGTTAACATAAATTAGTATAAAACATGCAATATAGTTATTATATTACTAATTACAATTAAAAATTTATGAATGACTTTAATGCTAAGAAAATTTCTGGAACCGGGTGGTCGGGTTTAGTAATTCAACTCAAAGATTCAGATGATTTCGATCTATTAAAATTGGTCGAGAGTATGCCTGAGAAATACCCTTTTTTTCTAGAAAGTTCATCAAGAGGTAATGATCAAAATAGAAACTCTATAGTATTTTACAAACCAAATATAGTTCTTAAAAAAGAGAAAAATCAAAGCATGAACCTATTGAAAGAATTTGACACGTTATGGCAAAAAAATAAAATAAATCAAAACGAAACTGTTTTTGATAACAGAAAGATTCCTTTTTGTGGTGGTTGGTTTGTTTACCTTGGCTATGAGCTAGCAAATGAAATTGAAGAAAAAATTGATATTCCTAACTCCCCGTATTTACTTCCAGATGCATTTATTGCAAGAGTGCATTCCTCTATTATTTTCGATCATATTTCTAAAAGAATAATTATAACCTCAGATAGAACAAATGAGTTGAATGATATAGATGATATGTTGAGTGACCTTAATAATTTAAAACCTGAAAGTTCTGAGGAAAAAGCAAATGGATATATTAAGATACATTCAAAAGGTTCATCTGACGAACATCAAAATCAAGTAAGAACTTGTATAGATTATATTTACCAAGGCGAGATTTTTCAAGCTAATCTATCTCGTCTATGGAGATTTAAAATTCAAGATAACCTCTCTGACGTAAATATTTATAAACAGCTTAGAGAGAAAAATCCCTCCCCATTCGCAGGAATCGTTAGGTTTAATGATAGTACGATTATCTCTTCCTCACCTGAAAGATTGATATCTATCTCAGGCAAACATCTGCAAACAAGACCAATAGCTGGCACAAGGCCGAGAGGACGATCAGCCTTGCTCGATATAGAATTAACAAAAGAACTCATAAATTCTGATAAAGAAAAAGCCGAACATCTTATGCTCGTCGATCTAGAAAGAAATGATATCTCTAAGGTATGTGAAGCAGGCTCTGTAAGAGTTGATGAAATGATGACAATAGAAACATATGCGCATGTCCACCACATAGTTTCGAATATAAGTGGAATAAAAAAAAATAATATTTCCCCTGGTGATGCAATAAGATCTGTATTCCCTGGAGGAACGATAACGGGATGCCCTAAATTTAGATGTATGGAAATACTAGGAGAACTAGAAAAGCAAGGAAGAGGTCCATATACTGGTTCATTTGGTTATGTTACTCATAATGGTGATATGGATTTGAATATTTTAATCAGAACAATACTTAAAGAAAACAATGATCTTTTTTTTAGAGCAGGTGGAGGAATTGTTGCAGACTCAATACCCCAAAATGAAACACTAGAAACTGAAGCAAAAGCCAATGGAATGTTAAGGGCTGTTGGGTCATTTAAGAATGAATAATTTTACATCTTTGATAAATGGAGAATTTTCAGAGACTGTATCTGTACTTGATAGAGGGTTGGCATATGGAGATGGATTGTTTGAAACAATGTCGTGGAGATATATAAAACAGAGTAAAAAGATAGGTGTTGAGTTCTGGAAAAGACATTTAAAAAGAATTAAAATAGGATGTGAGAAATTAAAAATCAAATTTCCATCTGAAAAAAAATTAGAAGATTACAAAAGAAGAGTTCTATTAGCTTCTTTTAAAAAAGGTTTGAGAGAGGGTACTTTAAAAATATTGATCTCTCGAGGAGTTGGTGGGAGAGGTTATAAGTTTGAAAAGGATATAAAACCAACAATAATTTTTCTAACTTTCCCCAAAACCACATCAAACAATATTTTTAGAGAAAAGGGTGTGAAAGTAAAATTATGTCGATTTAATATTAATTCGAATGTTTATCTTTCAAGCCTTAAACACTTGAATAGATTAGATTCAGTAATGGCAAGGTCTGAGTGGACGAGCAAAGAGTTTTTTGAGGGAATATTATTAGATAGCAATGGAAATCTTATAGAGGGAACTATGACAAATATTTTTTTTTCTCGAAAGAATATTCTTTACACCCCAAAAATACAAGACTCTGGAATTAATGGAATCATGAGGCAAGTAGTGATCGAAAAGGCCAAGTTATTCTTTGAAAAGATTGTATTTAAAAATATTCGAAGAAGCGATTTAAGGTTCTTTGAAGAGATGTTTATTACAAACTCAGTCATTAAAATTATACCTGTAAAATCAATCCTAGAAAAAAAATTCATAATAACAAACTCTACAAAAAAATTGATTAACTATTTCTCAGATGAGTGCAATGAAATTAAAAATTTAGAATTATTGTAGACTATATTTTTTTTTTAATTTCTCAATGTATTTAAAATCATTTTCTTTAAGCTCTAATAATTCTTTTATTTCTTGTTGAGCATTAGATGATTCGAAGTTTTTAATATATAAATCCACTATCAATTCCCGAGCTTTTATATTAGTTGGAAATTTTTTTTTTATAATTGATAGGTGTTTCATTGCCGCGTTGGTTTGGTTGGTATTTTTAAGTAAAATTGAGTATTCCAATAACAAATTTTCATTATGCGGGAAATTTTTTAGTGCTGACTTGTAATGTAAATCAGCTTTTTGATGGTAACCACTTATAACACTTGTTCTGGTAAGAATCATCCATCCTTGAATATCTTCTGGATTTTTTTTTAACTTCTTTTCGAGATAAATTATTATCAATTCTGGTTGAATATCAGCGAGTTTTTCATTACTGGCAAAGAAATTTTCAATTTTTTTTTTTAGGTTTTCTTCATAGAAGAAACTTTCAATATTACCTTTGACAAAGTAGATTGAAAAAGTTGAAAATGATAAAAATAGAAATAGAAAAGCAATTTTTTTTTTATCTAGTTTATTTGTGATCAAATACGTTGCCGATAATAATATTACTATAAAAATAATCGAAAATGAAATAATCAAGTTTTTTTCCTAAAAAAGAAAAATAACAATATAAGGAAAAACAAAATAGGTAAAACCCATAATCCAATTGTATCTGGACGTATTGGAGGAGAGAAAAGTACGAAATCACCGTAACGAGAGTGAACATAGTTAATAATTTCATCTTTTGACTTGCCCTCGGTAAGTTTCTGTCTAACAAGAAGCCTTAGGTCTTTTGCAATATCTGCATTAGAATTTTGTATGTCCTCATTTTGGCACACCAAACATCTTAGCTTACTTCCAATTTCTTTTGCAATTTTCTCTAGATTGGGATCTTCCAAAATCTCGTCGGGTTCGACAGCAAATAGATTAAAGCAGATTAATAAAATAGAAAAAACACAATATTTCATTTAATTTCTTCTATGATGCTTTTTATTTTTTTTAAGTCATCTTTCATTATTGGTCCAACGTGTTTGTATTTAATAACTCCATTATTGTCTATTATAAAAGTTTCAGGCAAACCATAGACTCCCCAATCAATACTAATAAGACCTTCACGGTCTATTCCTATTTTTTTATATGGATTACCTAATTCTTCAAGCCAAGGCACAAGATCGTCGATATCATTCTTTTTTGCAATTCCTATTATTGGGATTTGTTTGCTTAAAATACTTAATTGCGGGTGTTCAAACCTACATGGTGGACACCAAGATGCAAAAAAATTCACAATATTAACATCATTATTCTTTAGCTCCTTCTCTGTAATTTCTGAACCGCCAAGACCTGATAAAGTAAAAAATGGTATTTCCTTAGATATTAAATTTGACGGGATTTCTCTTGGATTTTTTTTTAGAGCTTCGTAGAAAATATAAAATGTAAATACAACTATAATTAGAAATGAATACCTCATCTTTTCCTTTCGATACTATTTATAAAGGAAAATACACCGCCAAGGGCAAGAAATAAAACTCCAATCCAAATCCAAATTGTAAAAGGATTGAACCAAATCCTTGTGGTCCATTGTTTTTTGTTTTCGTGAACTTCACCAATAGCTATATATAAATCACCAAAGATTGTTGAATATATAGCTGCTTCTGTTGTTACTTGCTTTCCTGAGTTATAGAATCTTTTTTCTGGTTTAAGAATTTTGATTTTTTTTTCATTTTGAGTAATTTCAAAGTAACCTGTTTGACTTATAAAGTTAGGTCCTTCAATTTTTTTTACTCCAAGAAAAGTTACATCGAAATTTTCAATCAATATGGATTCCCCGACATTTTGGAATTGAATTTTTTCTTGTTTAAGAATGCTACTTCCTGTAGCGCCAATTATCAACAACCCGATTCCTATATGGGCAAAGACCTGAGCTATTATTTTTTTAGGAAAAATAAATGACCAATTTTTTACTTTTGAAAATTGAAAAATTTCGAAAATTGAACTTATAACTATCCAACAACCCAGGGTTATAAAGATTATTGATAATATTGGATCTTTATAATTCACATACCAAACGAACAATGAGGTTATGAAAAAAACCACAATAACAACCCTCATTCTATTTAATATCAAAATCAAGTCATCATTTCCCCATCTCACATAAGGTCCTAAAATCATTCCTATAACAAAGGGAAACATAACAGGTGCTAGGATCGAATTAAAAAAAGGAGCGCCAACAGAAATTTTTGAATTGAAAATCACACTCGAAAATAGGGGGTAGATAGTTCCCACAAGGATTGTAAAAGTTAGAGAAAGCATGAATATGTTATTTAATGAAATCATTCCTTCTCTGGATATCAATGCTATTTGGTGACTTTTTGCGACTTTATGAGAATTAACTGCGTACTTGTACACGCCATAACTACAGATAGAAGCAAGAAGCATAAGAATATAAATACCCCTCGTTGGGTCATTTGCAAATGCATGAACAGATACTAGAACCCCTGATCTTACGAGGAATGTTCCAAGTAAACTCAGTACAAAGGTCATTATTGCAAGTATTATTGTCCAATTAATTAATACTTTTTTTTTTTCTGCA
>MDTB01096814.1_pt1 | contig 14667 bp, 12 predicted proteins | sample 811161 | NCBI WGS metagenome assembly MDTB01 (sample SAMN05326650, study PRJNA326480) | marine metagenome | isolation source: seawater | place: Mediterranean Sea | collected 2009
AAAAAATTTTTGATAGTTCAAAATTATTGTTTTGAACTTAAAAAAAAAATTAAAAACAAATTTAGTTTTGGAAAAAAAGTATTGAAAGCAATTATTATAATTTATTCAAAAAACAAATATTTTAATTACAAATTAGATAATGAAAGATTTCAAAAAAAAATAGATACAAGAACAATAAATTTTTTAAAATTTGAAAATATAAATAATAAAAAGTTAGAATTGTTAACAAATCAAAAAGATAAGGTATTAAACGTAATAAAAATAAATAAAAAATCTCAAAAAAAACTTGTTTTAATAATACTTTTAGATGGGCTTAATTATAAAATATCAAATAATTTAAAATATTCAAAAAAATTTTTTAAACATTCATCGCTTAATAATTTTTGGTCTAATGCTGAATGGACTATGCCGTCTTTTGCAAATTTAATAACTGGAAATTTAACTTCTACTCATGGATTATACAACCATTATTCCTTTTATAATAATAAAAAAAATTCAACATCTCTAAAAGATGAAAATACTTTATTTAAATTTTTTTCATCAAAAGGATTTGTTACTGGTTGCTATACTGGATGTGTAAGAATAAATCCAACATACAATTTATTAAATAACATAGATATTTTCAAACATTGTGATCAAGAAAAAGGTGAAAACATAGTAGAATATGTCAAAGGTCAACTAGAACTTTTTAAAGATACATCTAATTTTATATTTTTACATCTTTTAGATGGACATCATGTAATGGACACTGGGTTAAAAAAAAGTAATTTTGCTTTTCAAAATCCTAAACATTACAAAAATATTTATAATGATTTTAATGATAATATGTATAAAAAAACTCCTTTTAGAAGATATTCTAATAGCGCAAAAAGTGAAATCTTATCTTTATATTCTGATGCTGATTTAATATTGGATAATTTATATAGTTACCTAGATAAAAAAAATTATGATGATTATACTATTATGTTAATGGGTGATCATGGAAAAGTCATGGATAATGAACCTGATCAGCATAGATTACTTTGTAATGATATGAATAATATTGGGTTTTTTATAAAAGATAAAAAATTCAAAAATTTCAATAAAAAAAAAATGCATAATATAATTGATATTTTTCCTAGTCTTTGTGAAAGATATGGGAGAAATATAAAATTAAAAAAATTCGATGGATTTAATACTCTTTATAATAAAAGGGTAAATAGAAAATTAACTATATCTGAAAGTTTATTTAAAGATAAATTACAAATAGCTGTAAGAAAAAATGATTTACATTTTCATGCAGACAAAAATTTTGGGGAAAAGAAATTTAATAATTTTGAATTTTATAAAAAAAAGCTTAATAAGATAAAGAAAGTAAAAATTGAAAATAAAATTTTCAAATATTTTAATCAATTTTTAAAAAGTTATAAAAAAATTTAATTTTCATTATCTAAAATTATTGATTTAATATCTCTTTTTTCTAATTTAATTGGATTATTTTTTAATCTCTGAATATTGATTCCATCAAGTATCTGGTGATAGTTATTTTTAATGTCTATATTTAAGTCTTTAAAATTGTCTGTAAGATTAGCTTGAGTCTTTATATGTTTTAGTGTTTTGACTAGTTCGTCAATTTTATTTACTTTAAAAATATCAAAAATAATTGAATATCTTTTGTTTAAATCAAAATCACAAACAGATTTATTAATATTCAAATAATTAAATTTTAAAAATTTTTCTAAAGTAAGAGAAACAGCATGACCATGGCTAATATTATAAAGCGCACTAAATGGATACGATACTGCATGAGGCGCTGTAGTCTTAGATATATTTATTGCTTGGCCTGAATACATAGCAGCTAAAGACATTAGGTTAGCATTGTTTTTGTTAGGTTTTTTTACAAATTTTATATAATTTTTTGTTGAGATAAGTAGGGATTTTTTTGCAAATAATAAGCTTTTATTATTTGATTTCACTGAAATAATAGACTCTACAGCTTGAGATATTGCATCAAATCCTGAAGAAGATTTTAACTTTTTTGAATTGCTTAAAATAAAATCATAATTTAAAAAAAAATAGTTTGGTAAAACACCTTTACCTTCAATAGAATATTTAATTTTATTGATATATATAACTGCATTAGAAGTTACCTCTGCACCAGATCCAGCAGTAGTAGGGACTGCGATTAATTTTGATATTCTTAAATTTTGATGATTATTTCTTTTAATATTTTGAGAAAGATTTTTCTCAATATTTTTTAAATTTGCTATTTTTGCATAATCCATAACTGCTCCACCACCTATTGCAATCAATAACTGTGGTTGAAATTCTTTAATTGAGTTAATGATTGATCTTAATTCATTAATTTCTGGCAATGAAGAACTTTTGAAAAAAATTTTTGTTTGTTTATCTGAAATTAATTTTTTAAAAAAAATATTTGCACCAGATTTAAAGAAGGAGTTTTTTCCTGTTATTATGAATACTTTTTTAAAAAATTTGTCATTCAATAACTTTTTGATATCACTTTTTGTCAAATTTTTTTTTGAAATCATTTAATTAATAAAATTTCTTTTTATTTTTAAAAATTTAGATGGCCGACCTAATTTTTTAAATGAACCACTACTTATTTTCACCTCTAAAAATGAGGGTCCTTTTAACTTAATAAATTTGTTTAATAATTTATTAATTTCGTTTTCATTTTTTAGTTGAATATAATTTTTATAGCCTAAACTTTTTAACAGCGTTTTAAAATTAATCTTATCTACTGATGTTTCTTGATTCCCAACAGATTCATGACAATTATTATTAAACAAAATATGTTTTATATTTTTTTTTCCATAATCTCCAATCGTTTTAAGAGAACCCATATGCATCAAAAGTGATCCATCACCACCAAGGCAATAAATATTTTTTTTAGTAAATAATGATACCCCTAAACTTACAGAAGAAGCATGACCCATTCCACCTATCATATAGAAATCTTTTGAGCTTTTGATATTTAATGAATTTCTTATTTGGAATAATTCTCGAGAAGTAAATCCTGTTGTGGAAATTACTTTAGAATTTTTTGGTATAGTCTTTAAAAATTTTTTTATAAAGTCTTGTCTATTGATTTTATTTTTATTAAAATTTCTTATTCTTAAATCGCTTTTTTTAAAACAATCTTTCTTAAATAACCCAGCTATTGGTTGGTTATTTTTTTTTGAAAATTTTATTAGAAGATCTAATTTTTTGAGATCTTTTTTGTTATTAACAATAACAAATTTTATCCCAAGAAGCTTGAGAAGATTACGGGTTATCTGTCCTTTTATCATATGCTGTGGTTCATCTTTTGAATTTGGTGAACCTCTCCATCCAATTAATAATACCATTGGAATTGAGTAAACTTTCTTGTGTGCCATTGAGATTAAGGGATTTATTGCATTACCCAAACCTGAATTTTGCATATATATGCACGCCAATTTTTTTGTTGCTAGATGATATCCCATTCCTAAAGAAACAGCGGTACCTTCGTTAGCAGATAAAATATGATTATTTTTATTTTTCAAGTTTAAATAAATAGATAACTCTTTTAGAATACTATCTGGAACGCCACTAAAAAAATTAATTTTGTTCTTATTTAAAGTTTTAATTAAATCTAATATTTTAATCACTTTTAATTAAATTTATTATTTCGTTAATTGACACAATTCCATTTTCGGCTTCAAAAGCCCTATTATAATTGAGAATTTTTTTTGCTACATTTTGCATTGCTGGATAAGCAGCCCTTAAAAGCTGATTAGCATAAATTACAATTTTAAAACCATTCTTAATTAAATCTTTTTCATAAACTTTTGAATATGTTGATGGAACAGAAACTAAAGGAATAAAATATTTACTTTTTTTAAATTCTTTTGCAAATAAAAAAATTTCCTTTGGATTTTTTTCCTTACTATGAATTAAAATTGCATCAGCCCCAGCTCTTGAATAAGCTTCAGCTCTTCTTATTGCGTCATTTAAATTTTTACCAAGTATGAAACTTTCAATTCTTGCAATTACCATAAAATCACTAGATTGTCTTGACGAACATATTTTTTTTATTTTTTTTGAAAATTTTTCAGGGGAGTCTTGTTTTACTCCTTTTTGATTTTTAAATAATGAGTTTTTTTTCAATCCCACCTTATCTTCGATTATTATAGCTGATGCACCAGATCGCTCCAAAGATCTTATTAAAAAAGCAATATGTTCAATTTGTCCACCGTTGTCAGCGTCAAAAATTAGTGGCTTAGTCGTAACATCCATCATATGATTTAGAGTTGATACTCTTGATGAAAAATCTACGGCTGAATTATCCGGCTTACCTTTGGTTGCAGAATCAGTCAAACTTGATGACCACATTGCATCAAACTCCTCAATTTTATGTTTCTTTGTAATTTTTAAATTTTCAATAATAAGACCAGTTAAAGAGTTGTGAGACTCCAGAACTCTTACAATATTTTTTGATAACATTAATCTTTTAAGTCTTGAAATACGATTTTCAGGAGAAGTCCCAATCTCTAAAACTTTATTTTTAATAATTGTTGATGAAATATTTTCTGTGTATTTCGGTTCAACTAATTTTCCATTCCATTTTTTAAGACATTTGATAACGTTATCTCTCGTTTTTTTCTGAATACCTTTTTTCCAATCATCTCCATGAACAACAAAAGAAGGCTTAAACATTTTAAGATTAGGAATATAGTCTAATGTATTTTGGGGTACAACTCTTTTGACATATTTAATATTTTGAATAATTATTTTTCTTCTTTTATAGTTTAAATAGGGAATATTTTTATAAGAGGCTATCGCATTGTCTGTTAAAAGACCAACGGTAACATCACCTAAAGTATTTGCTTTTTTCAAAATTGCAATATGACCTTCATGGATAATGTCTGCAGACATTCCAACATAAACAATTTTTTTATTTTTTTTCATTTATCTTATTTTTTATTTTTAATTTAAGCTCTTTTGCTAGATCATTTATATTTCTTTTAAAGTTATTAGAAATAATAATATCAGGTTTTTTTGGAAATTCAGGCTTTAAATCTACTCCCCAAACATTTTTAATTTTTTTTATATAAAATTTTCTAATTTTCTTTTTACTAAGAATTTTTAAATCAGATTTAATAAAAATCTCTATATAGTTATCAAATTTTTTTCTATTAATAGATTGAAGTTCATGAAAAAGCCCTACTACTGAAATTATTACGTTAATTTTTTGATTTATTAATAAATTTATTAAATCGATATATTTTTTACCAGTAGTTAGTCGATCTTTTCTTTCATATGATTTAATCTTAAATATTTTACGTATTGTATCACCATGAATACAGACAGTTGGTCCATAATTGGTTGATATGAATTTATGGATTTTTTTTGCTATTGTTGTTTTACCAGATCCAGATAAACCAGTTATCCAAAAAACAAAACTTTGATTTTTATTTTTATTCATTTAGATATGGATATATATAAATTTAAAACAAATCATAATAAATTTTTATTAATCAAAGCAAAACTCCAGATATCATGAAACTCCTTTGCATTATAATAAATCCTGTTATATGGTATTTTTTGAATGGTTAAAATAAAAGATACTTATCAAAATAATAATATAGCAATATTGATTGGAAGAAAAGGCAGCAAAGGGTTTCCTGGAAAAAACACACGAAAAATTGGTCCAAAAAAACTTTGTGAATACCCTGTGATTGCAGCGCTCAAATCAAAAAAAATAAAAAAAATTTTTGTTGCAACAGATTGCCCTAAAATTAAAGAAGCAACAAAAAAATATAATCCAATTTATATTGACAGACCCAAAAAGTTAAATAGCGATAAAGCTTTAGGAGAGGATGTTTATCAGTATTGTTATTATCATATAAAAAAAAATTATTCAAAAAAAATAAATTTAGTTGTCCTTCTTATGGCTAATGCACCCATGATAACTCATAAAATGATTAAGGAAGGAATTAATAAATTAAATAAAAATAAAACTGCTGATTCAGCTGTTTCAGTTTCAAAATACAATATGTGGAGTCCAATAAGAGCAAGAAAAATAAATAATAAAGGACTTTTAGATCCATTTATACCTTTTGAAAAGATGAAATTAAAAACAATAAATTGTGATAGAGATAGTCAAGGTGATGTTTATTACGCTGATATGTCAGTTTCCATAGTGCGCCCAAGATGTTTAGAAAATATTTCTGACGGGCTTTTGCCACAAAAATGGATGGGAAAAAAGATTTTACCAATTATTTCAAAATATGGCCTTGATTTAGATTATGATTGGCAATTACCACAAGTAGAGTATTGGGTAAAAAAAAATTTATAAAAATGCAAGAAACCTACATTAAAAAAGATAGTTTTGAAGATAAAACATTTGTAAATCAAATAGATTTTGATTTTTTAAACAAAATTGAGTCATTACGAAAAAAAAATGAAATTATCAAAGAATTTGATCAAGAAGATTTGAGTATTATTGATAAAGCAATCGAAGATTGCAAAAGAACCACCCTATCCAAAGATTCAGAATTTAAAATTAAAAATAATTCATATGAAGAAATTAAACTTATGGAAGATAAAAATATTATCAAATATATTTTGCATAGATATAAATATGAAATCTTTCCTGATAAAAAAATTTTAAATAAATATCCACCATTATTACAAATTGAACCATCTTCAGTATGTAATTTTAGATGTGTTTTTTGTTTTATGACTGATGAAAATTTTTCACAAAAAAAAAGTAAACATATGGGTGTAATGTCTTTAGATATGTATAAAAAAATAGTTGACCAAATAGAGGGAAAAATACAATTTATTACTTTAGCATCAAGAGGAGAACCTTTGGTAAATAAACAAATAGGTCAAATGTTAGAATTTTCTAAAAATAAATTTTTAGGTTTAAAGATTAATACAAATGCATCTTTATTAAATGAAAAATTAATTCACGATATTTTGACCAACGATGTATTAACAGTTGTTTTTTCTGCTGATGCTGCAGAAAAAAAACTTTATGAAAAATTAAGAGTAAGAGGTAATTTTGATAGAGTTATTAAAAATATAAAATTGTTTAAAGATATAAAAGAAAAACACTATCCAAAAAAAAAAATTATTACACGTGTTTCAGGTGTAAAATTTTCAGAAAATCAAAATTTTAATGAAGTCTCGAATTTTTGGAACGAACACGTAGATCAAGTTGCTTTTGTAAAATATAATCCATGGGAAAATTCTTATGAAAAGAAAGATAATGATATAACCACACCATGTTCTGATCTTTGGAGAAGGATGTTTATTTGGTGGGATGGTAAAGCAAATCCATGTGATGTAGATTACAAATCACATTTGAACGTAGGCAATGTAAATAAAACTGATATTGAGAAAATTTGGAATGGAAAAGATTATAACAAATTGAGAGAACTTCATGTAAATCAAAATAGACAGAAAAAAAAACCATGTTCCTCATGCTTTGTTACTTGAATTAAATCTAATAATTTGATGAGAAAAATTAAAATAGGCTTCATTGGAACTGGTAAAATTGCTAATTATCATGCTAAAGCATTTTTAAAGTCTAATTTTAAAATTGAGGCAGTTGCAGCTAGTCAAAACTCTAAAAGAGCTAAAATGTTTGCAAATAAATATAATGCTAAATATTTTTTTCGATCATCGAAAGAGCTTGCGCAAAATGCACATAAGTTTTTAGATTGTATTTTAATTTGTTGTAAAACAGAGAAATCTTTAAGTTACATTAAATTGATAAGAAAGATCCCAATTCTGTGTGAAAAGCCAGTATCTCTTAATTATAAGGATATCGAAAAGACTAAAAATAAAAAAGTATTTGTTGGATATAATAGAAGATTTTATAATTCAGTAAATATTTTTAAGAAGGAATTAAAAAAAAATAAAAAATTTATTGTAAATGTTGAGTTGCCAGAAAAAATTTTCAATTCGTCACAAAAAAAAATAAGATTTTCTAATGTTTTTGAAAATTCTGTGCATATGTTTGATCTTATCAATTACATATTTGATGAACCTAAATTAATTAAAAATTCAAATTTAAAAAATTTACCACAATTAAGATCATTGCAATTTATGACTAAAAAAAAAAATTTTATTAATCTATTATGTAATTGGAATTCGTCATCTAACTTTAAAATAGAGGCTTTTTCTGATAATAAGAGATTTTTACTTCAACCGATCGAAAAAATTAAGATATTTCAAGGAATTAATATAATTAATCCTACAAAAAAAACCCCTTTTAGACAGTATAAACCTAAAACAATCTATGTTTCTAATTTTAAAAAAAAAGAAAAACAATTCAAGCCTGGATTTAAAGATCAAGCAGAAGAATTTTATAAAATAGTAGTAAAAAATAAAATTCATGGTATGAAATTTGCTAAATTAGATGATGCTATTAAGGCTTTAAAAATAGCAAAAGAGGCAACAAAATGAACTATGCAAGTTTATTAAAAAACAAAAAAGCAAAAATCGCAGTTTGGGGATGTGGTTTTATAGGTTTATCGACTTTACTTCATTACGCTAATAAAGGCATTAAATCTGTAGGGTTTGATACTAATTTATCCGTTGTTGAAGCTTTAAAAAATAATAAATTTCATATTCATAATATTGAAAGTTGGATAAACTTTCCCACAAAAGGATTGTTAAAATCAAATTTAATAAATTTTACAAATAATTATGAGGAAATTTTAAATGATAAAGATATTATTTGTCATTTTATTGCAGTACCCACAGAAAAAAATGGAAGACCATTTTTGGAGCCAATAAAATGGGTTTTGAATAAGATATCTAAATCAAAAAATAATTTTTTTGAAAAAAAAAAATTTAAACCTTCAATAATAATAGAATCAACATTGGTTCCAAAAACAACAGATAAATATCTAAAAAAAATTTTTGATAAAAATAAATCTTCATTGGATGACTTTTTTTATTGTGTAGCACCTCGTAGAGATTGGTTTGAAACAAAAGATAAAACTCTTACGTCTCTTAATAGAGTATTTGGATGTAATTCAGACAAAGCAAAAAAACAAATTATAAACATTTTAAAGATAGTTTCAAAGAACGTATGTCCAGCATCAAGTTATAAAGTATCAGAATTTGTCAAAGCATTTGAAAATTCCTATAGACATTTAGATATTACTTTAGCAAATCAACTCGCATTTGCATTTCCAAAAGATAATGTAAGAGAGGCTTTAAAATTAGCGGGCACAAAATGGAATATGAACACATATTATCCAGGTTTTGGAACTGGTGGCTATTGCATACCTTTATCATCGCAATATGTTTTAGAAGGAGCAGAAAAAAATAGTAAAGTCTTAACTTTATTGAGAGAAACAGTAAAATTTGATAAGAATGTTAACAGAAAAATAGCTAAAAAAATAATTCTTAAAAATCCGAAAAAAATTTTAATTCTTGGTTTATCTTATAAATCAGATGTAAAGGTATCAATATTATCACCATCAATTGATTTATATAATTTTTTTAAAAAGAAAAAAATTCAAGTTGATATTTATGATCCTCTTTTTAAAAAAGATGAATTAAAAAAAATATTGAACTGCAGGTACTTAAATGATTTTAATTTATCAAATTATGATACCATGATATTTATGATTAACCATAAAGCATTTCAAAAAAAAATTAAATCTAAAATAAAAAGAATGAAAAATTTGAAAATTATTATGGATAATACTGGTAATCTTAAAAAATTCGAGAATTTGATTCAAAAAAAAAATTGTGAACTTTTAATAACTGGAAAATCTAATTGGTTAAATTAAATAATATGAAAATTTTATCAATTTATCCTTATTTAACTATTTCATCGGCTGCCTTATTAATAAATGGAAAAATAGTATCAGCTTCATGTGAAGAAAGATTTAATAGAAATAAAATGAGTACAGCATTCCCAATTAATGCAATAAATTGGTGTTTGAAGAATAATAATTTATCTTTCGAAGACTTAGATTTAATAACAGTTCCATGGAATCCACAAAGAAATATAAACGATGCATCTTATCGATGGTCAAGTGACATGAGGTGGAGAGGCGAGATGATTACCAATATTCCGTTATATTTGTCACGAATGATGAATACAAATCCAAGCAATGAATTTTTTCAATCTTTTTACAAAAATAAAGTAAAGATAAGCTACTATGACCATCACCTATGTCACGCTGCATTTGGTTATTATAATTCTAAATTTTCAAATGCCGATATATTGGTTGTTGATGGTAGAGGTGAGGAAGACACCTGTTTTACAGGCTATGTGAGTAATAATAAGTTTGTAAAAACAGGTTCAGTGGCATACCCCCATTCAATTGGTATTTTCTATTCATCAATAACAAATTTTTTAGGATTTAACCCAGGCACAGATGAATGGAAAGTTATGTCATTAGCCTCGTATAGCAAATCAACAAATCGCTACGATAAATTATTGGAGGATCTTATTTATCTAACTCCAGAAGGTTTTGAAGTAAATTTAAGTTATTTTGATTATTATAATTTTGATAGAAAAAAATTTTTATTTAATAAAAAATTATTAAATCTTCTTGGCCCAAATAGAAAACTAAATGAAAAGATAAATTCAAAACATATTCAAATTGCTGGTGCTTTACAAAGGTTATTTGAAAAAGCAATGTATCACATGGTTAGAATAACAAAAAAAAGAGGAAAATTTTCAAATTTAATTGTTTCAGGGGGAGCTGCTATGAACTCTGTTTTTAACGGTAAATTAGACAAATATAATATGTATAAAGACACTCATATATCTTTTGCTCCTGATGACTCTGGAGTGACTATAGGTGCAGCATACTATGGCTATTATAAAAATAAAAAAATTAAGAATAAGACTGAAGTAACTGATAATTTTTATGGCCCCTCTTATTCAGATGATAATGTAAAAAAAATATTAGATAATTTTAAAATTAAATATAAAAAATCAAAAAATATATATCTGGAAACAGCAAAACATCTATCTGAAGGAAAAATTATTGGATGGTTTCAAGATAAAATGGAATTTGGTCAAAGAGCCCTAGGTAACAGATCAATTTTGTGCGATCCAAGAAAAAAAAATTTTCAGGACAAAGTAAATAAAGCTGTGAAATTTAGAGAAAGCTTTAGACCTTTTGCACCAGCTATTCTTCATGAAAAAGCAAATGATGTTTTTGAAAAACCCAAGCAAAGAAATATTTATTTTATGGAAAGAGTATATAAAATTAAAAAAAAATGGCACAAAATTATTCCTGCTGTAACTCATATTGATGGAACAGGTAGGCTACAAACAGTTAATAAAGATATTCATAAAAAATTTTATAATTTGATTAAAGAATTTTATAAAATTACAGATGTTCCAGTTTTATTGAACACCTCATTTAACCTCAATGGAGAACCAGTAGTAATGAAGCCAGAAGATGCGATTAAAACATTTTATTCATGTGGTTTAGATATATTGGTAATTGGTAATTATATAATTAAAAAATAGTTTTATGATATGTATCATTCCTGCAAGAAAAGGATCTAAAGGACTAAAAAATAAAAATATAAAAAAATTGGATGGAATTCCTTTAATATTTCATACTATTAAAATTGCACAACAATCCACAGAAATATCGAAAATATTAATATCAACAGATGATGAAAAAATAATTAAGTTATGTAGAAATCAAAAAAAAGTATTAGTTTTATCAAAACGTTCAAAAAAACTTTCAACAGATAAAGCAAAATCTATAGATGTTTACTTACATTCTATAAAAGAATATGAAAGTTTAAAAAACACAAAAGTAAATGATTTTTGTGCCATGCTGCCAACACATCCTGTCCGATCACAAAAAGAAATAGATGATGCAATAAGATTTTTTTTTAAAAAAAAAGGAAAGTTTTTAATTACTGTAAAAGAAATACCACCAATAAATTTTAATTTTGCTATAAAAAAAAATAAAATAGTTCCATATAAAAATATTAAAATGAGTGTTGAAAATCGTCAAAAATTGGTAAAAAATTTTTCACCAAATGGAAGCCTATATATCTTTAACCATAATGAATTAAAAAAAAAAAAAACTTTTATGACAAAAAATACAATTGCATATATTCAAAAAAAAACACCATCATTTGATATTGATACGATCAAAGATTTTAATTTTGTAAAGAATTACATTGAAAAATAATTATTGTTTATATTCCACTATTTTTCCAAAATCAAAAAAATATTTTTTTGATTTTATAAAATCTGTAAATCAACAAACAGAAATAAATTTTAAATTAGTTCTGTGTTTGAATGGAACTAGTCTTAATAAAAAACAATTATCTGCAATTAAAGTTCCTTATTCATTGGTAAAATGTGATTTACCAATGAATAAAGCTAGAGTCTATGCTTTAAAAAAAATTTTAAATTTTTTTTCACATATTGTCTTATTAGACTCCGATGATTATATGAGTTTAGATAGAATTGATTTAGTAAAAAAAAATATTAAAAAAAATGATTTTCTTGTAAATAATTTATATATTTTCTCAAATTTAAAAAAAAAGCCTAAACAATGGTTAAATATAAGAAATAATAAAAAAATTAATCTAAAAGATATTAAAAACCAAAATTTTATTGGTTTATCAAACTTTTCAGTTTCAACTAAAGCTTTAAAAAAAATTATAAATAAAATTGACTATAATTTAGTTGCATTAGATTGGTGCATCGCGAAACTATTATTAATTTATGGTTATAAGGGAATTTACAAAAAACAAATAAAGACTTTCTATAGACAACACGATGACAACGTGAGTAATTTAAAAAATTTTTCAAAAAAACAAATTATTAATGACTATAAAAATAAAATTGAAAACTTTCAATATTTTCAAAAATTTGGAATTCATACAACTAAAGAAATTGAGGTTTTAAAATCTAATTACTTAAAACTTAAAAACCAAAAAAAAAAAATATATTTCAAAATTCATTAAAAATAAGAAAAAGACGTCTTGGTGGTCTCATATTTAAGATATCATTTTTAAATCAATTAAATTTCCAGCTTTAATTTTTTTCTTTGCTTTCTTATTTATAATTTTATTGATATCTTTTGGTTTCAGGCCTGTTCCTGGTCTATGCAAGCTTAAGTGATTAAGTGATATAATCTCATTCTTTGAAATATCTACTTTAGAAAATATGCTTCTTCTCATTTTTTTTCCATTTTTAATTTCTGTTTTAGACAGAATACGTTTGCTACTTCCAAAAATTTTTTGGACATTTTTACAATCCTGAACAAGCTTTTTCATTTCAAAGTAATCAGATGAGATACTGTGGTCTGCTCCTTTTGCACTTTTATTAAATGTGAAGTGTTTTTCTATTATTTCAGCTCCTAAACTTGTAGCCAATGTAGAAGCGAGAGTTCCAATAGAATGATCAGAAAAACCAACAATATTTTTTGTAATTTTTTTCAAAAGATTTATATTTTTTAAATTTAGTTTATTTAAGGATGGCGGATATACACTTACACAATGTAAAAAATAAACATTTTTTTTCTTACTTTTTTTAACAATATTTATTATTTTTTTAATTTCATTAATAGTACAAAAGCCAGTTGAAATTATTAAGGGTTTTTTTATCTTTACGCATTTTTGTAAGAAAGGATAATTATTACTATCCATTGACGCGATTTTAATAAAATCACAATTTATGTTAATTGCCTGCTTTAATTGAATTTCGTTAAACACAGATGTTCCAAAATCAATTTTTAATTTTTTAGCATAATTTCTTAAATTTTTTAATTCATTAAAATTTACAATCAATTTTTTTATGTTTTTTATTTCATTAGTGGATAAGTTTTTTAAATCATAAAGACTCTCGTCCCAAGATTGAAATTTTACAGCATCACATTTGGCTTTCTTAGCATTTTTAATCAATATTTTAGCTAAATTTAATGAGCCATTATTATTAGATCCGATTTCAGCAATAATGTATGGAATTATTAATTTTTTTTTGTTAATCATAATTTTAATATTATCCAAAAATACAAATGATAAAATACAATAATATTGTTGTATCAAAAGAAACAACCTTAAAGCAAGTAATTAAAAAGATTAATAAATTAACTGAAAAAATATTAGTTGTATGTAAAAAAGATTATACTTTTTTGGGGACTATTACAGATGGTGATATCAGAAGATTTATTATTAAAAAGAATTTTCAGAATTTTCAGAATTATACAGCTAGCGACATATACAATAAAAAATCGTCTTATATGGTTGATGGTACTTTTAAAAAAAAGAATATATCAACAAAAATAGCACATGTACCTTTAATTAATAAAAAAAAAATTTTTTTACGAATTGTTAAAAATGATTTATTAAACAATTTTTCTAAAAAAAATTTTAAAAAAAGAACAGCAGTAATATTGGCAGGAGGTTTTGGAAAAAGAATGCGTCCGTTTACTTTTAAAACGCCTAAATCTTTAATGTTAATAAATAATCAACCAAATTTATTAAGATTAATCAACCAATTAGAATCTTATGGGTTCAACAAGATTTATGTTTGCGCTAGATATAAAATAAATAAAATAAAAGAAGCTTTAAAGAATAGAAATTTTAAAAGTGAAATTATAATTAAAAATGAGAATAAAGCATTAGGTACTGCTGGTCCTCTAGGGGGAATAAAATTTAAAGATGAAAATTATTTGATTT
>MDTB01128407.1_pt1 | contig 14666 bp, 12 predicted proteins | sample 811161 | NCBI WGS metagenome assembly MDTB01 (sample SAMN05326650, study PRJNA326480) | marine metagenome | isolation source: seawater | place: Mediterranean Sea | collected 2009
AGATAAAATGAAACATTGCTTGCCCTTCAGTAAGTTTTGATATTGGAGGTAATACACCAAAAGCATCACAGGTTAAAAAAAAGATGTTTTTTGGTGCTGGCCCTATAGATGGACTTTGTATGTTTTTGATAAATTCAATAGGATAACTTACTCTTGTGTTTTCAGTTTTTGATGCATTAAAGTAATCAGGCTCATTAGTACCATCTTTAAAAGTAATATTTTCAAGTAGTGCACCTTCTTTAATTGCATTAAAAATATCAGGTTCTTTTTCTCGACTTAAATCAATACATTTTGCGTAGCAGCCACCCTCAAAATTAAATACATTTATTTTTGACCAGCCATGTTCATCATCGCCAATTAATTTTCTATTGGGGTCGGCAGATAAGGTTGTTTTTCCAGTTCCTGATAAGCCAAAAAATAGTGCAGTATCATTATTTTCCCCTACATTAGCTGAGCAATGCATAGAAAGAATGCCCTTTTGATAAGGTAATGTAAAGTTTAATGCAGAAAAGATTCCTTTTTTTATTTCCCCAGTATATCCAGTCCCACCAATTAAAATCATTTTTTTAGTGAAGTTTAAAACTGCAAAATTATGTTTTCTAGTACCATCTTCATTAGGGTTTGCATGAAATCCTGGAGCATTAATTATAGTCCATTCAGATTTAAAATTTTGTATTTCATTTTTATTTGGACGTAGAAACATATTGTCAGCAAATAAATTTGACCAAGGATATTCATTTATAATAGTTAATGGAAGTTTATAATCATCTGCAGCACATGCAGATGCATTTCTTACATAAAGTTCTTTGTCTGATAAATAATCGATCACTTTAGATTCTAATGCATCAAACTTATTAGAATCAAAAGGTATGTTAATATCTCCCCACCAAATAGTTTCTTCTGTGATGGAATCTTTTACAATAAATCGATCTTTAGGAGAGCGTCCAGTAAATTCACCTGTATCTATTGATAATGCTCCTGTATTACTCAATTTACCCATGTTTTTGGAAACAGTAATTTGAGCTAAAGATTTATTTGGTAAGTTCCAATGAACTAATGCGTTCTTAATTCCAAAATCTGATATAGATTGGTTTTTAGGTCTTAATCCTTTTTCATTATTCATAGTGGATAATTTTATTATAGCTATGTATATTGTTAGAATCCAAAATGGATTTACTTAAAAAACAAATGGCTCCATAAGGAGCCATATTTTATTTATTTAAAGATTTTTTTACAACAAATTTTTCATGTTCAGAAAAGCCAGTAATAAGTTGCTCTCTATTTTCAAAATCATAGACATGTAGATATACGGATTGTACAGTAGACACCTTTATTTTATGCTCAGTAATTAAATCAATAAATCTTAAAATCTGTTTTACAGATAAACATTCACGTTGAGCATATGCATTAATGAGTACATATTTTTGATGGTCTCCATTTTTAATTTTAATAGTTTCATATAATTTATTGAAACGGTCATTAGATATAGGGGCTTCACAATTAATAGAAGTCAAATTAAAATTGACTAAAAATATAAGTGTTAAAAGAAGATTCATGCTATTGTGTTTTTAAAAAATATACATACAAATCTATAAAAAAATGACATATATTAGCCAATACATACATTAAATTCATGGCAAAGAAAATTTTTTTAATTGGTGCAGGTCGTTCTGCTTCGTATTTGATAAAATATCTTATTGAGGAATCTCGTATTAATGATTTTAAAATTAGAATTGGAGATAAAGATTTACATCTTATTGATAGTGAAATTGATAAAAATGATAGAGTAGATGCTTTTATTTTTGATGTATTTGATGATATACAAAGAAATACAGAGATTCAAAATTCTGATATTGTTATTTCAATGCTTCCAGCAAACCTTCATATTAAAGTTGCTGAAGACTGTGTTAGATTGAAAAAAAATCTTGTCACAGCATCTTATGTTTCAGATGATATCAAGTCTTTAAATGAATTGGCAGTTAAACAAGGTGTATTATTGTTAAATGAGATAGGGCTTGATCCAGGCATTGATCATATGTCAGCAATGAAAGTTATTGATAAAATTAAAAAAGAGGGTGGCCATCTTAAAAGTTTTAAATCTTATTGTGGTGGATTAGTTGCTCCTGCATATGACACGAATCCTTGGAAGTATAAGTTTACATGGAACCCTAGGAATGTAGTAATAGCAGGTCAAGGTGTAGCTCAATATATTGAGAATAATAAGTATAAGTACATTCCTTATGGGCAATTATTTAAGAGGACGAATCTTTTGAATATTTTAGATTATGGAACATTTGAAGCATATGCAAATCGAGATTCTCTTTCTTATAGAGAAGTATATGGTTTGAAGAATATTCCTACTTTACTTAGAGGAACACTTAGAATGCCTGGTTTTACTGAAGCATGGGATATTTTTGTTCAAATGGGAATGACTGACGATAGTTATGAAATGAATGTATCCTCTATGAGTTATAATGATTTTTTTCATTCTTTTTTAGATGAAACAACAAATAGTACTAAAGATTATTTGAAATTTCATTTTGGGCTAAGTGATGAAGTTATATCTAAAGTTGAATGGTTAGGGTTTTTTGAAGAAACTGAGATAGGTATGGAGATGGCTACTCCTGCTCAGGTTTTGCAAAAACTTCTTGAAACTAAATGGTTACTTGAAAAAGAGGATAAAGATATGATTGTGATGCAGCATCAATTTATTTATGAATTGAAAGGAATTGAACATGAATTACATTCTTCTTTTGTTACACTAGGAGAAGATCAAACATATACTGGCATGTCAAAAACGGTTGGGTTACCTGTGGGGATAGCTACAAAATTGATTCTTAATGGAAAGATTAGCGGTTCTGGAGTAAAAGTTCCTGTAACTAAAGAAATCTATAAACCTGTACTTGATGAATTAGAGCAATTTGGCATAGAATTTATAGAGGAAAAGATTCGCTAAAGGCCTAAATAAAAATCTTTAGTAAGATTTATGTATTCTTTTGAATAAACGTCTTTATCATAGTAAATACAAAGCTCAGACTTCATTGTCTGAGCTTTTTCTTTTGAAAATAACATGATGACTCTCTTTGGAGTTGAATCAGGCATAGAGCTAACTTCTAAATAGTTTTTTAACGAATACTTTTTAGATTTCACTAATTTAATCATCTTTTTTGACTCATTAAATGGTAAAATACAAGCTAAATCAGAATCATCAGATCCATATTTAGACCAGATTTTAACTAGATCGTCTAAATTAAATTCTAGCTGGTGTCTTGCTATATTTCTGGACTTATTTTTAGATAATAATGCACTGCTAAAGTAAGGAGGATTAGAGATAACTAAATCAAACTTATTATTAGATGTCCACTTGCTTGCGTCAGTTAATATGAGTTGTATCCTTTCTTTCCATAGACTGGCTTTAATGTTTATTTCAGCTTGATGGTATGCAGCTAAATCAATTTCTAGAGATGTGATTCTTGAATTTATAGTTTTTTGTGCCATCATTAATGTAAGAATTCCATTACCTGTACCCACATCCAGTATAGAATTGTATTTGTTTTTTACATCTAACCAGGAACCTAACAAGATACTGTCAGTTCCAACTTTCATTTCACTTTTATCCTGTTCAATAGTAAATTGCTTAAAACGAAAACTACTCATCAACTTTCTTTAGCTTTTAAATAAGCATTTCCGATAATTGTTGCTAATATAATTGCTGCGCCAAAATAGAACTCTGTTGACATTATTTCACTATCACCAAAGAACCACAAGGCTAAAAGAATTGCGTATATAGGCTCCAAATTGATGCTGATACTTACTGTAAAAGGACTCAACTCTTTTAGCACTTCTGTGCCTAAAAGAAAAGCAATTGCGGTACAAATAATCCCTAGTATTAAAATGTACACCAAATCATTACCTTGAGGAATAATGTTTTGTATATCGAAACTACCACGTATTATACAATATATTATCATGGCTATTGTGCCCCCTAGCATTTCATATAAGGTAATGGTTAAAGATGAATTATGTTTAATTAATATAGCATTCCAAACAGAGAATATAGACGCAAAAAGAGCTGACGATAAGCTTAGAATTATCCCTAAACTATATTGATTTTCGAAAGCAAAAATTATGTAGATACCAAAAATTACAAACAAACCTAAAATTAACTCGTAATACTTTAATTTAGTTTTTAAAAATAAAGGCTGTATTAATGCAATAAAAAACGAGCAGGAAGCCAAACAACATAGGGTTACTGATATGTTAGATACTTTAAGAGCTTCAAAGAAAGTAGCCCAATGTGCGGCGGTAATAACCCCTACTACCAGCATCTGCCATTTATAATGCCATATAACATTTTCTTTTTTCTTTTTAAAGAACATAATAACAGCAAGAGTTAAAAATGCAATAAGCATTCTATCAATCACAATAGAGGAAGAGGGCATAGTGATTAACTTACCTAAGACTCCAGTAAAACCCCAAATAATTATTGTTAAATGTAAAATGAGATAATAATATGTTTTTTTTGTTATCCTCATAAGACAAAAAAGTTCCGTATTTCTACGGAACCTAAATTTAATACCTAATTATGAATTTCTTTAAATATTGGCTATTTCTTTGGAGAAATATTCTCCATTTTCAAGTTTATCTTTAATTTTAGAAAAACATTTAATTGTATAGTCAACCTCATCAAGTGTATGAACAGCAGTAGGGATTAGCCTAAGTAAAATTACATCTTTAGGGACCACAGGGTATGTTACTATTGAACAAAATATGTTGTAGTTCTCTCTTAAATCTAAGGTGAGATTTGTCGCTTCCCCAACGCCTCCAGATAGATATACTGGAGTGACTACTGACTGGGTATTACCAAGTTTGAATCCCGCATCCTTTAAACCACTTTGAAGGGCATTAGCAATTTTCCAAAGTTTATCTTTTTGTTCCGTTCCTTTTCGCATAATCTCTAAACGTTTTATAGCTCCTACGACTATTGGTGTTGGAAGTGATTTTGCGAAAATTTGAGACCTTGTATTATACCTTAAGTATTCTATTACATCCTCAGTAGAGGATATAAAAGCACCAATAGAAGCAAAAGATTTTGCAAATGTTCCGAAATAAATATCAATGTCATCTTGACAGTTAAGATATTCAGATGTACCAGCTCCTGTATCACCCATTGTACCAACTCCATGAGCGTCATCAACTAGAATTCTAAAGTTGAATTTTTTCTTTAGAGAAACAATATTTTTCAAATCTCCTAGGTCACCAGACATCCCGAAAACACCTTCTGTAATTAATAGAATAGCCCCTCCGGTATCCTTGATAATTTTTTCTGCGCGATTTAATTGTTTTTCAAGGTTTTCAATATTGTTATGAGGAAATACAAATCTTTTTCCTTGGTGCAGTCTAACTCCATCTATTATACACGCGTGACATTCACTATCATAAACAATAACATCTTTCCGATCTACAAGAGCATCTATGGCAGACATAATACCTTGGTAACCAAAATTTAAAAGTATTGTATCTTCTTTATTCATGAAGTCTGATAAATTATCTTCAAGTATTTCATGAAGATTAGAATTACCAGACATCATTCTTGAGCCCATAGGATATCCTAAGCCCCATTTAGAGGAAGCATTACTATCTGCTTCTCTAACTTCAGGGTGATTTGATAAGCCTAAATAGTTATTAATGCTCCAGGTAAGTACTTCTTTCCCTCTAAACATCATCTTACTAGATATTTCTCCTTCAAGTTTGGGGAAGGTAAAATAACCATGAGCATCTTTAGCATGTTGTCCTAAAGGCCCACGATTTTGTTTTAATTTTTCAAATAAATCCATTGTTTTTTCATTATAAGCAAGGCGCAAAAATACGAATAGAAATCATCTTGCCAAAATTGTACGTGATAAGTACAGTATTTATCTTTAAAATTTCTATTAAATTATATATTTGCATTATGGATTTAAAATTATTACTTGCAATATTTTATTTTTTAATAATTTCTTTTTGTTCTTGTAACGAATATCAGAAAATTCTTAAAAGTAACGACCTTGATTTTAAGTATAGTGAGGCAGTAAAGTTTTATGAAAATCAAGAGTTTATAAAGGCATTTCCTCTATTTGATGAATTGCTTTTATTATACAGAGGAACAGATAAGGCAGAAGAAGTTTATTATTATTATTGTAAAACTGAATATGAAAAAGGTAATCTCCTTTCTGCTGCTTATCATTTTAAAAATTTCTCAACAACATATACCAATAATCCAAATGCTGAAGAGTGTGCATATTTAGCAGTTTATTGCTATTATTTACTTTCCCCAAAATACAGCTTGGATCAAACAAATACTCACAAAGCACTTGAAGAAATTAATGTTTTTTTTGATCGTTTTCCAGAAAGTAATTTTTCTAAAGATTGTTTGGATTTGAAATCTAAGCTCGACTATAAGTTAGCTCTTAAATCTTTTGAAAACGCAAAGCTTTACTATACCACAGAAAACTATAAATCTGCTATTTATGCATTAAATTTAGCTCTTCAAGACAAGCAAAATTATTTATTTACTGAAGAAATGTTATTTTTGCAACTTAAAAGTCATTATTATCTCGCAGAAAATAGTGTTGAAGAAAAAAAACAAAAAAGAATAAAAGATACGATTATTGCATTTAATCAATTTGTTAATACATATCCAAATAGTGATTACTTGCAAGAGTCTAAGAGAATTTTAAAACAAGTTAAATTACTTAAAAAGTAACTCCATATCAAAAAAAAAAATGGACTATAAAAAAACATCTGCATCTAAAACTACCATTACCCAAAATAATAAGTCAATAGAAGATAGGGTAGGAAATATTTATGAAGCAATTGTCGCTTTAGAAAAAAGATCTAATCAGATTAGTTCTGAAATAAAAGAAGAACTTATTTCTAAACTAGATGAATTTGCTACACATAGCGACAGTTTAGATGAGATTTTCGAGAACAAAGAACAAATTGAAGTTTCTAAGTTTTATGAAAAGTTGCCTAAACCTACTTTAATTGCAATTCATGAATTAATGGAGGACCAATTATTCATCAAGCAACCTTCAACTGAAGAATAAAGTTTTATGATTAGCGGTAAAAAAATTCTCGTTGGTATATCTGGTGGGATTGCTGCTTATAAAACTGCGTATTTAGTAAGGGAATTTATAAGAGCAGGTGCTGATGTAAAATGTATTTTAACCCCTCATGCAAAAGAGTTTATAACCCCTTTAACTCTTTCTACTCTTTCAAAAAACGAAGTTTTTTCTGAATTTACTTCAGATGAAGAGAACCCAAGATGGAATGACCATGTTTCTTTAGCTTTATGGGCAGATATATTTATAATTGCACCTGCAACTGCTAATACGATTGCTAAAATGAGTCAAGGAATATGTGATAATCTTCTTATGGCTACATACTTATCATCAAAGTGCCAAGTATATTTTGCTCCAGCAATGGATTTAGATATGCATGACCACCCTTCAACAATAGCAAATATTAAAAAATTAGAAGAATTTGGGAATAAACTAATTCATTCAGAACATGGTGAATTAGCTAGTGGATTAACTGGCTATGGAAGAATGACTGAGCCCAAAGATATTTTTCAGTTTATAAATGAGGATATATCTTTATCCTTACCTCTTAAGAATAAAAAGGTTTTGATTAATGCAGGGCCTACATATGAATCAATAGATGCAGTTAGATTTATTGGGAATAGATCATCAGGTAAAATGGGTTGTGAACTCGCATTATGTGTTGCTAAACTTGGTGCGCAGGTAGAATTAATACTAGGCCCTTCATCACAAAACCCAATAAATGAAATGATTCAATTAACTAGGGTGGAGTCTGCTGAAGAAATGTATAAAGAATCAATGAATCGATTCTCTAACTCTGATATTGTGATTGCTTGTGCTGCCGTTGCAGATTTTAAACCTTTAAATTATTTCAATGAAAAAATTAAAAAAGAAAAAGGTTTTACATCTATTGAACTTGAAAGGACTAAAGATATATTAGCTGACATGGGAGCAGAGAAAAAATCTCAGTTTTTAGTTGGTTTTGCACTTGAGACTTCCAATGAATTTTCTAATGCAAAATCCAAATTAAAAAGTAAAAATTTAGACCTAATAGTTTTAAATTCATTATCTGATGAAGGGGCTGGGTTTGAAACTGATACAAATAAAATTTCTATACTCAATAAAAACAATAAAATTAATAGCTTTGAATTAAAGTCTAAGAAACAAGCTGCTTTAGATGTTGTAAACATGATTTTAAAAGAAATTAATGATTAGACTTATTAGCATATTTTTTATAATTCTATTTAGTCTTGAACTTAATGCGCAAGAGCTTAATTGTAGAGTCCAAATTAATTCACAAAAAATTAAAGGGACTAATCGTCAAAAATTTACTAATCTCCAAACGACTCTATATGAGTTCATGAATAATAACCGTTGGACAAATGATGTGTTTTCTGTTGAAGAAAAGATTGAATGTAATTTCATTATTAACCTAACAGATCAAATAGGTGCAAATGGATATAAAGGAACCATTACAGTAAAATCATCAAGGCCAATTTATAAAACTTCCTACAACTCATCTATCTTAAACTTAATTGATAGTGATTTTAGATTTGAGTTTACTGAAAATCAAACCTTAGAGTTTAATGAACATAATCATACATCAAATTTAATATCTATTATTGCTTTTTATGCTTATATAATTATTGGAATGGATTATGATTCATTTTCACTTCTTGGTGGTGAAGAATATTTTTTAAAGGCTCAGAGAATTTTAAATAATGCGCAAGGAGATCAAAAAGCTACTGGTTGGAAATCTTATGAGGGTAATTATAATCGATACTGGTTAATAGAAAACTTACTTCATAATGATTTTAAACCTCTTCGTGAAGCCTCATATGTTTATCATAGAGAGGGTCTTGATATTCTTTCTGAAAAAGCTGAATTAGGTAGAGATGAAATTACTTCAGCATTGTATAGTGTAAAAACTTCTGCTGATCGAAAACAAGGAAGCTATTTACTTAAAATATTCTTTGATGCAAAAGCTGATGAGATAACAAATATTTATTCTGATGGATTTATATCTAATAAGAATGAATTGGTTGAAATGTTAAAACAAATTGATCCAGCAAATATCTCTAAATGGGATAGAATATTACAAGAAAAAAGGAACTAATAATGTTAACTCAGCTTTCCATAAATAATTTTGCTATTATCGATTCTTTAGAAATTAATTTCAAACATGGATTTAATGTAATTACAGGTGATACAGGATCTGGAAAGTCTATCATATTAGGTGCATTAAAATTATTACTTGGAAATAGAATTGACCATAAATCTATTTTGAACTCCTCAAAAAAATGTATAGTTGAAGCAGTTTTTGATGCTAGAGAATATAACTGTGAAAACTTCTTTTCAAATTATGAAATCGAATTGGATTTAGAAAACACTATTATTAGAAGAGAAATTGCCACAAATGGAAAATCAAGAACTTTCATTAATGATACACCAGTTAAATTAGAAGTATTAAAAAAAATAAGTCTATTATTATTAGACATTCATTCACAACACCAAAATCTTTTGCTCAATAAATCTTATTTTCAATTGCATTTAATTGATTCTATAGCAAAAGCATCTATTAAGGATCATGAAGAATTAATTCAAGAGCATCAAGCTAATTACATGAAGCTTAAAACCCTTAAAAGGGAATTAAATGAAATTGTAAATTCTGATAAAGATTCTAAAAATAGGTATGATTATCTTAAATATTTAAGTGAGGAACTACATAATTCAAGACTCGTATTAGGAGAAAAGGAAATCTTAGAGCAAAATGTAAAAATTTCTGAAGCTAAGGAGCAAATGATTTCGACGTTAAATAAAGTTTCTTTTTTAATAGATAAAAATCATCAATTTCCATCAATTCATTCTCAACTATCTGATCTTATTAAAGATTTAGATAATATTTCAAAGATTGATGAAAAGTACACATCCTATTCTAAAAGGATTACTCAAGTAATGATTGAGTTGTTGGACATAAGTAAAGAAAGTGAATTAGCGCAATCAAGGATAGAAAATGAGACTCATGATGTAAGTCAATTAAGGGATAGACTAGATTTAATTAATCATTTAGAAAAAAAACATAATGTTCATACTTTTGATGAGCTAATTAAAAAGAAGGAATATTTTGATCTGGAAATATTGAAGCTTTCCTCATTAGATAAAACAATATCTGATCTTAATTCTAAAATTGCTATTCTATCCAATAAATTAATTCAAAGCGCAAATGTTATTTCTAATAATCGCAAGAATGTAAGTATAAAGATTGAATCGTTTATAGAAGGTGAAATCAAAAAATTAGGACTAAGAAATGGTGAATTTAAGATTTCCATTACTAAAGAAAATGATATTAATGAAACGGGAGTTGATCATATTGATTTTCTTTTTTCATCAAATAGAGGTGTAGAACTTAAAGAAATATCAAAGGTTGCTTCTGGTGGGGAAGTATCTAGATTGATGTTAGTTCTAAAATCTGTACTTATAAAAACTGTAAATTTACCTTGTCTGATTTTAGATGAAATTGATAGTGGAGTTTCTGGAGAAATAGCTGGAAGATTTGGTTCCTATCTACAAGATATGTCAAAACAAGTTCAATTAATTGTTGTTACTCACTTGCCGCAAGTTGCTGCTAAAGCAACTAGTCACTACAATGTTAAAAAGATAGATGTGCTCGAAACAACGAAGACAATTATCACTAAGTTAAATGATAAAGATCGGATGAATGAACTTGCAAAAATGTTAAGTGGTGAGAAAGTGAGTCCTGCAGCAATAGAAAATGCTAAAGCACTTATTTCAAACTCATAACTAATTCATTATTTAATATATATTTGTTAAAATTTAATTAATCGTATGCTTTTACAAGGAAAAAGAGGAATTATATTCGGAGCACTAGATAATAGATCAATTGCATGGAAGGTTGCTGAACAAGCAAAAAAACATGGTGCAATATTTACTCTTACTAATGCGCCTATTGCAATGCGAATGGGGGATATAAATAAATTAGCAGAAAAATGTAATTCAGAGGTGATACCTGCTGATGCAACATCAATGGATGACCTAGAAAATCTTTTTTTAAAATCTCAAGATATTCTTGGAGGTAAAATTGATTTCGTATTACATTCAATAGGTATGTCTATTAATGTGCGCAAAGGAAAGCATTATACCGATTTAAATCATGATTTTATGATGAAAGGTATGGATGTTTCTGCAATGTCTTTTCATAGAGTAATGCAAACAGCAATGAAACTAGATGCTATGAGTGAATGGGGATCTATTGTTGCCTTGTCTTATATTGCAGCTCAACGAACATTTCCTGATTATAATGATATGGCTGATAATAAGGCTTATTTAGAGTCAATTTCTAGAAGTTTTGGTTACCACTATGGGAAGAAAAAGAAAGTTCGAGTAAATACAATATCTCAATCCCCAACAATAACTACTGCTGGAAGTGGTGTTAAAGGTTTTGATGGTTTTTATAAATATGCTGATCTTATGTCGCCACTTGGAAATGCTCCCTCTGAAGACTGTGCTAATTATGTAATTACATTATTTTCAGATCTTACAAGAATGGTAACAATGCAAAACCTCTTTCATGACGGAGGATTCTCATTTACTGGAGTTAGTCAAGAAGTAATGGATAAATTTTAATATTCCTAGAAAATATTATTTGTTATTTATAGTTTTCGATTTCGACTTTGACACTTTAATTTTGATTGAATCCTTTTTAGAGTCATAATCAATCGTCACTTTATCATTTTCCACTATTTTATTATTAACAATTTCCGAAGCAAGTGCATCTTCAATATATTTTTGAATAGCTCTTTTAAGGGGTCTGGCCCCATAATCTGAATCAAATCCTTTATTGGATATAAACTCTTTTGCTGCATCTGTAATTTTTAATTTAAACCCAATTTTGTCAACACGATTTAAAAGTTTATCTAACTCAATATCAATAATTGAATGAATATCTTTTTTAGATAGAGAGTTAAATAATATTACATCATCTATACGATTTAAAAATTCTGGTGCAAATGTCTTTTTTAATGAATTTTCAAGAACACCCTTTGTGTGATCATCTAAATTACTTTTTTTTGCTTCTGTACTAAAACCAACTCCTGATCCAAACTCTTTTAGTTTTCGAGTTCCAACATTTGATGTCATTATAATGATTGTATTTTTAAAATCAACTTTTCTACCTAAACTATCTGTTAGTTGTCCGTCATCAAGGGCTTGCAAAAGCAAATTAAAAACATCTGGGTGTGCTTTTTCAATTTCATCTAATAATATAACAGAATAAGGTTTTCTTCTAACTCGTTCTGTTAATTGTCCTCCTTCTTCATACCCAACATATCCGGGAGGTGCACCAATTAATCTAGATATAGCAAACTTCTCCATATACTCACTCATGTCAATACGAATCATCGCTGATTCATCATCAAAAAGTAGTGAAGAAATCTCCTTAGCTAATTGAGTTTTACCTACACCTGTTGGACCTAAAAAGATAAATGACCCAATAGGTTTATTAGGGTCTTTTAATCCAACTCGATTACGCTGAATCGCTTTTACAATTTTTGCTACCGCTTCATCTTGACCAATAATTTTCTCTTTTAATTGATCTGACATTAAAGAGAGCTTATGAGTTTCATTCTCAGCAACTCTTTTAATTGGGATTCCTGTCATCATTGCAATTACTTCAGCAACATTATTCTCAGTTACTATTTCTCTATGAAGTTCTACATTTTCTTCCCAAGCTATTTGAGCTTCTAGTAACTCATTTTCTGTTGTTTTTTCTACATCTCTTAGTTTAGCAGCTTTTTCATATTTCTGTTTTTTAACTACTTCAATTTTTTCAAGTTTAATCTCATTTAATTTATTCTCTAGATCAATAATGTTTTTTGGAACTTTAATATTAGTTATGTGAACTCGAGAACCAGATTCATCGAGTGCGTCAATAGCTTTGTCTGGAAGATGACGGTCACTAATATATCTGCTAGTTAATGAGACACAGGCCTCTAATGCCTCATCAGTATATATGACATTATGATGCATTTCATATTTATTCTTAATATTTTTAAGAATTTGTAATGTTTCTTCATTTGATGTTGGTTCTACTATAACTTTTTGGAATCTTCGTTCTAATGCACCATCCTTCTCAATATGTTGACGGTATTCATCAAGAGTTGTAGCCCCAATGCATTGTACTTCACCTCGAGCAAGTGCTGGTTTAAACATATTTGAAGCATCTAAACTTCCAGCAGCACCACCAGCACCAACTATTGTATGAATTTCATCAATAAAAAGAATTATATTAGGATTTTTCTCTAATTCATTTAATACTGCTTTCATTCTTTCTTCAAATTGCCCTCTGTACTTTGTTCCTGCAACAAGAGAAGCTAAATCTAATGTAATAATACGTTTATCAAATAATACTCTTGATACTTTCTTTTTTACAATTCTTAAAGCCAAACCTTCAGCTATAGCAGACTTACCAACACCTGGTTCGCCAATTAAAATAGGATTGTTTTTCTTTCTCCTAGAAAGTATTTGAGAAACTCGCTCAATTTCTTTTTCTCTACCAATTACTGGATCTAATTTATCATCTTTAGCAAGAAGTGTTAAATCTCTACCAAAATTATTAAGCACAGGGGTTTTAGGCTTTGCTTTACTACTAGTAGATTTTTTTTGAGACCTAAAATCATCTGGTCCTGAACTAGGATCTTCAAATTCATCATCATCATCATCACTGAATGGAGTTTCAGATTTAAGTTCTTGACTAGGTTCTGATTTGATTCGATCTTCAAATTGATCTTTAATGATGTCGTAAGTAACACCAACTTTTTGAAACAATTGAAACATAGGGTCCGTATCATTTCTTAATATACACAAAAGAAGATGAACTGTTCCAATAAGTTCGCTACTGTAAAGTTTTGCTTCAAGAAAGGTGGTTTTTAAAGCTTTTTCAGCTTGTTTAGTTAAAGGCAGATTAGATATTTTGCCGGCCTTACTAGAAATATCTTTTATGGAAATGTCTTCAATTTGTTTTCTCAGTAATTTAAGGTCAACACCTAGCTCAAGAAGTATGGCAATGGCTGTGCCTTCACCTTCTCTAATAATACCGAGTAAGATATGTTCAGTACCAATATGTTTATGACCTAAACGTAATGCTTCTTCTTTACTGAACTGAATTACATCTTTAACACGAGGTGAGAAATTTTCATCCATAAATCATTACTTTTTAGATTATTTAGTCATCTATATTCCAAATATAATTAGCTTTTAAGGAATACGGGAATATCTAAGAGTCTTTTTTCAACATATTTGAATAAAAATTGTTAATTATTTCCTTAAGATCAATAGATAAATAAAGGGAATTTACTTTATATTCGTTTGTCTTTCAAAGATGAATTTTTTTAATATAAATCTTAATTTCTAATTAGATGTCTGAAGGTGAAAAAATAATACCAATTAATATTGAAGAAGAGATGAAATCTGCTTACATAGATTATTCTATGTCTGTAATCGTTTCTAGAGCATTACCAGATGTTAGAGATGGTTTTAAACCCGTTCATCGAAGAGTTCTTTTTGGCA
>MDTB01134519.1_pt1 | contig 14664 bp, 7 predicted proteins | sample 811161 | NCBI WGS metagenome assembly MDTB01 (sample SAMN05326650, study PRJNA326480) | marine metagenome | isolation source: seawater | place: Mediterranean Sea | collected 2009
CTCGCTTTACTATGTAACTATATTATAGTAAAAAAGAATATTATGAAATCAAAAGGATTAGGAGACTCAATAGAGAAATTTACTAGAATGACTGGTATTAAAACTTTAACTAAGTTAACAACTAGTTTTGCTGGTATAAAAGATTGCGGATGCAACAAAAGAAGAAACTGGTTAAACAAACAGTTCCCTTATAAAAACGAATAGTATGATTAATATAGACACTGTTTATCAGAAGGTTTTAGCTATAGCCAACAAAGAACAAAGAGGTTACATAACACCACAAGAGTTCAACTTGTTTGCTAATAAAGCTCAAATGGATATATTTGAAAAAACGTTTTACGATTATAAAACAGCATTAAAATTTCCTGTAAAAAACATGGATAATGTTTACAATGACATTGAAATGTTGAGAGAAAAAATGTTACCTTTTAATGTTTTTAAAGTTGAAATAACCAGTAGTGGAGTAATAAAAACAGCTCCCACTCAAGACATATACTGGTTGTCTTCAGTTTATGACGCTGAGACAGGGATTGTTTTTGAAGAGCACGATGCGCAAACTTATTTAAAAATAACAAGTAATATTAAAAATTTTGGATATAATATAAGAAGAGCGCCTACTAAAATAAAACCTTCAACTGCTAGACCTATATATTATAGGGTAAACGAAAATACAATTAGATCTAGTCATAACCTTCTGCCAACAGTTTGTGATTACATAAGAAAACCTGTAAATCCTAAATGGGGTTACGTTGTAGTTGGGGGTAAAGCTATGTATAATGCTGCTGGGGCTTTTAATTTTGAATTACATCCATCAGAAGAAAGCTCTTTAGTTAACAGAATATTAGAGTTGTCTGGAATATCTTTAAATAAACCTGGTTTATCTGAATTAGCTCTTAGAAATGAAGCCACAAACGAGGCTGCTAAAAAATAACACAGTATGAGTCAACTACAAAACACGCAAAAACAATACAACGATAGTCTAGGCAATAAAGGTAATTATCAGTTTGTTTCTTTAGATGAGATAATAAGTACTTTTATGGTAGTGTATGTTGGTGAAAATAAAATACTAACTAGAGCTAGTAGGACTGATGTTCAGTTTCACGGTATGCGTGCTATTCAAGAACTTTCGTACGACGTATTAAGATCTCACAAAGCTTATGAAATAGAAGTGCCAAACACTTTGGTAATGTATCTACCGCAAGACTATGTTAATTACACTAAAATAGTAAGAGTAGATTCTAACGGTATTGAAAAGCCTATATATCCTACAGGTAAAACTTCAAATCCTTTCCCTATATTACAAAATATTAGTGGTACGTATAGTTTTGATCCTGATGGTACTATTAGCGTAGCAAGTCGTCATACAACTAATTTAAACCCTTATACATCTGACACTAGAACTAATTTCAATACTATACCAAATAGTAATGATAATGTAGATTATGACGCTTTAGATCATAATAGATTAGACAATAGAGGTAGAAGGTATGGTTTAGATCCACAACACGCTCAGCAAAACGGTAGTTTCTATATAGATAACTCTACTGGATTCATACATTTTAGTTCAGATTTATCAGGTGAAACTATAACTTTAAAGTATATAAGCGATGGTTTAGGTAGAGAAAGTGAAATGATTGTACATAAGTTTTGTGAAGAAGCTGTGTACAAGCATATTATGTATGGGCTAATATCTGGTAGAACTGGAATACCAGAATATATAGTTCAAAGATATAAAAAAGAAAAGTTTGCAGAAACTAGAAAAGCTAAGATAAGGCTTTCTAATATTAAAATGGAAGAGTTTACTCAAGTGTTGAGAGGTATTAGCAAACCTATTAAATAGTAATTCATGGCAGAAATAAAACACACGTTTCAAGCTGGTAAGATGAACAAAGATCTTGATGAAAGAATTGTTCCTCAAGGTCAGTATAGAGACGCTTTAAACATAGAAGTTCTTACGTCTGATGGAGAAAACGTTGGTGCTGTGCAAAATCTGTATGGTAACGTAGAAAGATTAGCTGTAGATTCAAATAGCTACAATTTAACTACTAACTTTAGTGGTGAAAAAAGTTATTGTGTTGGTCATGTTACTAATGAAAGAAACAACGATTCTTATTTTTTCATTGCTGCCCCTACTATAGACTCTGTAAATCCAGAAGCACTAGATAGTAGTGGTCATGTATATAAAGATTTAATAGTAAGGTATAATAGCGATGATAAAAAATTACACCCTGTTTTTACAGATATATTTAGAGTCACTTTATTAGCTGATAGTATAATTAGTGGGTTTTTACCTAACAATGAAGAATACGATAGTATTTATGTAGATCAAAACTTTATAAACCATGCTAGAGTAGGCATGAGAATACAAGTTTTTAATAACTTTGACCAAGAAATACTAAATAGTCATTTAACTTACAACAATGAACCTACTAATATAAATCAATATCCTATAACTGTAAATAACCAGGGTGATGGTGTTTATATTAGGCAAATAGATAAACGAAATAATATAATTTATTTTGACAGACAAGCAACTGGTTATTTAGCTCCAGAATCTTCACCATATCCAGATGGAACTTTTAAAGAGGATATATATTACGTTGTGCTCTCTGTAGATAACACGCTTAAGTTTAATAGAAACTTAAACTTGCAAAGCAAACTATATATAACAGGTGTAAATATAATAAACAATTTGTTGATTTGGACAGACAATTACTCTGAGCCAAAGAAAATAAATTTAGACAGGCTTAGTGGTTATGTTGATTTTAATGAACACTCTGATTTATTATTAACTGATCCTGGTAATAGTTCTACTGAAACGTTAATACCTTTATCTACAATTGATTCGTCAACTGAAAGTGGTTATATTGAAGATCATATTACTCTAATAAAAAGAGCTCCTAGAACTGCGCCTAAGCTTATAATGTCTAGATTTGACGGTGGCTACTCTAATGAAGACGTTAGTTATACTGGTAACGCTAATATGAATTGGCTTCAAAGTGGCGATCAGAGTCAGTTAATAGAAGTAGGCGAGTCAATAAATATTGTAGATTCTAATGGCAACCCTTCTCTTAGCGGTACTTTTAAACAAGGTCAAGAACTAATATTTACAGCTCTAGATGGTAGTCTTGAAGTCATTGCTCAAGTTTTAATGATAAATCCTTCAAACAATAGACATAGAGTTAAAATATTAAAGATAAGCGACGATATAACTGAATTTGATCTTAGTTGGAATGTAACCATAAAGCAAAGTAAACCTAAATTTGAAAGTAAATTTGGTAGATTTGGCTATAGATATAAATATGAAGATGGAGAGTATTCACCGTTTTCACCTTGGTCTGAAATTGCTTTTTTACCTAGTAGGTTTGATTATATTCCTAAAAAAGGTCACAACTTAGGTATGATAAATACTTTAAGGGATTTAAAAGTGGCTAACTTTATAACGTCAGATTATCAAAGACCTGACGATGTCGTTGCGGTTGATATACTATTTAAAGATACAACTTCACCTAATGTTTATATAGTTAAATCTATAAGAAGAGGATTTGATGACGAGTGGAATGACGATTCTTACTCAAACAAAGGCGAAGATGCATCTGGAGTTGTAGAGATTACAACTGAAATGATACATAAAGCTTTACCTTCTTCACAATCATTAAGAGCTTGGGATAACGTTCCTTTAAAAGCTTTAGCTCAAGAAGTAACTGGTAATAGATTAGTCTTTGCTAACTACGAGCAAAACTACAATATATTAAATAAAGTTATTGTTAATCCTAGTGTAGAAACCTTAGATCACAGAGGTAATTTAAAACCTGAAAAATCTATAAAATCCATGAGAGACTACAAAATAGGTGTAGTCTTTGGTGATAAATATGGTAGAGAAACACCTGTTATGGGTGTAGGAGGTAGAGTCGTTAGTTCTAGATTTAACGAGATTGGAACGACAGTTAGAGGTGGTACAATACTCCCAGACAGTGTTAGCGTTGAAAAATCAAACTCGTATAAAGTAAACAAACTTCAAGCACAGCTTATATGGGACACTGAAGACTTAGGTGGTGAAGATTCTAGCTGGATGGAATATTACAAGTATTACGTAAAAGAAACTTCTAACGAGTATTATAATCTTGTAATGGATAGATGGTACCCAGCAGAAGACGGTAATGTCTGGTTATCTTTCCAGTCTGCAGATAGAAACAAAGTAGACGAAGAAACTTATTTAATATTAAAAAATAGACACGGCTCAGAAGAACCCGTAGAGGAGCAAGCAAGATACAAAGTTTTAGCAATAGAGAACAATGCTCCTAGTTTTATAAAAACTACTAATAGAATTATAGGTAGAATGGAGTTAGATGATGATACAGTTCCAGACATGACAAACACTGGTTCTGTTGATTTAGAGAGCTCCATATACGAAAATGTTTTTGCAGGTTACAGACCTGAAGGTGTTTTGTTTGCTAGAATAGTAGGTGAGCTAGGAGGTGTAGTAAGATTTTCTGACTTCGTTAGAGTTGCTAGAATGAATGATGCTGAAGGAAGCATAAAAATAGTTGGTAGATTTGGTGAAACAGCTAATATGTCTGGTGAAGCTATGTTTGGTACTTCAACAGGTTTAAGTTTGTCTATAGAAGTTAAAGATGCTGTTGAAGAAAGTAGACCTGAGTTTGAAGGTAGGTTTTTTGTAAAAGTTTACAAAGATATAGTTCTTTCAAATCAAGTTCTAGGTAGCAATGTCGCTCAACTAAATTACGTTAGTAAGTCTACTTTTGCTATTGGTTATATTTCTGATGAAGGACAATTAGCAGAAAACTCAGCTTATCAAGGTGATTTTAGCCAAGCTGGAGAAACTTTTGCAAATTCAGATGGTACAGCTAGTGCTGGTGTAAACTATTATAACGCTGCTTGGAACGCTTCAGGAAGTGTACCTATAACAAATCCTGATGGTTTTGGAAATCATACGTTTACATCTCAATTAAGAGATTTTTGGAAATGGTACTGGGCTTATGGCGCTGGAGAAACACACCCATCAGTGGCTACAGCTTCTCCAGCAGGTAAGAAAAAGGGAAAATGGTTTATCGATAATTGTACTCATACAATTGGTGATCAATGTAATGGACCTGGTGGTCATCTTCATTATGGTATATGGCATGATGCTGGAACTTGGGGTGGTATACAAAAACTAAACACAATTCACTTTTCAGCAGTCGGTGAAACAGAAGATATAGAAGAAGATCCAGAAGCTTTAGATTTTTTTGATAAACTATCTCAAGAAGGAACTTTATTTAGATTTAGATCTGACCCTGGTGACAATGCGGATGGTAATGGAGTAATATACCAAGTTCAAGGTTATTCAGGCGTTGACGAAAGCGGTGATTGGACTAAAAGAAAGAATTTTCACAAATCAAACAATAGTTGTGAAGATTGCGAGTTTAACTCTGGAGCTAGTGATCAATCAATTACTGGTGGTGTTTGTACGCGGCAGACTTTTTTATTGCATTTTTCTAGATTAGACGATGCCACTCAAGGTTTAAATCCTAATGACTGGGATCCTAGATCTGCTCTTGCTCATGATGGTTCTACTACTATGTTTTTAGAAATAGTAGAAGTAGATTACGATGAAGCTAGTAATACGCAGACTAGTAGAGGTAACGCTATATGGGAAACTGAGCCTAAAGAAGATCTAGATTTAGACTTATATTATGAAGCTACAGACGCTATACCTTTAAAATTAAATAATACTAATATAGCATCTTTTGCTCCAACTGAATCATCTGTTATTATTGAAAATAGAACACGATCAACTACATCTCCTATACTTCTAAATAAATGTTGGGAAATTGCAGAAGAAAATGGAAATCTTATTATAGAACAAAGAGATGGTATTGTAAAGTACGCTGTTAGAGATGTTGTAGGTTTAGGTGAGCGAGATGATGGACCAAATGAAGTTTTCGCTTATCCTATAGCTATAGGAGATACTATAAGTTTTACTAGAGAAAACGGTATGGTTACTGAGGCTAAAGTCATAGATCATTGGCATCCTATTAAAAACTTTAATAATATACCTGAGTATCAAGAAGAAGTACCGTCAGGAGCTGTTGGGGAATATGATCTTGTTACTGTGCCAGAAGAGATTTCAACTTACAAATCTTCTGAAACTATAACTATTTACTGTAGTGTAGGAACTCAAAATATTCTTGGTATTAATAAATTTTCCACTAGTAACCCTGGTGATTTGATCAATCAAGATGGTGAGCTAATGTATGAGGTGTTTTCAGATACACTAACTATACATCCTGGTACTTTTACGACCGGCCAACTTAGCACGATAGATGGTGTTACTGTTTTTGATGTATTTAGATGTAATCACGTTGATGGTGAAGAAGGCCAACAAAACTTCCCAGTAGGTCAGCATTTTATAAAGCTTAAAAAAGTTACAGGATTTTATAGATTAGACTATAAAACGTATAAGAGTAAAACCACATTACCTTGGTTTAATTGTTATTCTTTTGGTAACGGACTAGAGTCTGATAGAATAAGAGATGACTTTAACGCTTCTCAAATAGATAACGGGTGTAAAGTTTCTACAGGTCTTGAATCTTATAAAAAGGAAAGAAGAGGTAGTGGTTTGATATACTCTGGTATATACAACTCTACAAGTGGTGTTAATGAGCTCAATGAGTTTAACATGGCTAATCCTATAACTAAAGATTTAAATCCTTCTTACGGTTCAATACAAGCTTTAAAGAGTAGAGATACAAATTTAGTTACATTCTGTGAAGATAAAGTATTGCAAATACTTGCAAACAAAGACGCTTTATTTAACGCAGACGGAAGCTCTAACGTTACAGCTTCTAACGCTGTTTTAGGTGATGCAAAAGCTTTTGCTGGAGATTATGGTATATCAAAAGACCCATCATCTTTAGCTACTGATGCTTATAGAATGTATTTTACAGATAAGCAAAGACGTAAAGTATTAAGACTTTCACAAGACGGTTTGACTCCAATATCAGATGCTGGCATGAAATCTTACTTTAGAAATAGTTTAATTAATTCTACGAGCTTACTAGGTAGTTTTGACACTGTTAAAGGAGAGTATAATTTAACTATAAAAAAAGAAAAACCTGGTTCAAGATCTTCAGCTACAACAGTTTCTTATAACGAAAGAACAAAAGGTTGGCCTAGCTTTAAATCTTTCATACCAGAATCTGGTCTTTCTATTAATTCAGAATATTTAACTTGTTATGAAGGTAAGATATGGTCTCATCATAATATAAATGCTGCAGCTAACGCTTTCTATGGACAAGATGCTGTACCTTCAACTATTGAAGTTTTATTTAATGACAATCCTAGTGTTATTAAAAGTTTTGCTTCAGTTAATTATGAAGGTACTCAAGCTAAAATAAATAAATGGGACACTTTAGGTTTAGAAGCTTTTGATCTTTATGGTGACTCTATAGGTAGTATAAGTGATGGAGAGTATTATAACCTTGATTCAAAAGACGGTTGGTATGTAGAGTCTTTTGATACAGACTTACAAAAAGCAAAAGCTGACAACTTCAAAGATAAAGAAGGTAAGTGGTTTAGTTATATAACAGGTCATCAAACAACTATTAACAACGTTGATTACTCAGATTTTTCAGTTCAAGGTATTGGAAAACCTCTTACATACGAAGTTAATAAAGTTGAGGGTTGCACGAATCCTGGAGCTGTAAACTACAATTCTTTAGCAAATCTTGATGATGGTTCTTGTTATTTTGTTGAGAATGGTTGTACAGATCCAACAGCATTTAATTATAATCCACAAGCAACTACAGATGACGGTAGCTGTGTTGAAACAATATTTGGCTGTACAGATCCAATAGCTAGTAATTATAATTTCTCTGCTAATCTAGATGATGGTTCATGTACTTACGATGTACCTTTAATTTTAGGTTGCTTAGACGATGGTACCGGTGAGTTAGTAGAAGCTATAATACCTGGAGTTTCAGCTATAAATTATGGATGTTCTGGCCCTAGCGCAGCCCCTTGTAATCCACAGAGTACTGGTGTTAACGTGCATCATTTAGAAACTTGTATATACCCTTCAGTACAAGGTTGTACAAATCCTGATTCCGAAAACTACAACCCTCTTGCGACTTATGATGATGGTAGTTGTATTGAACCACCTGTTCTTGGTTGTACAGATGTAGCATCATTTAATTACAATCCTTTAGCAAATCAAGATGATGGGTCGTGTGTTCCATATATAGGTGGATGTATGAGTGAAAGTGCTGATAATTATAATCCAGAAGCTAACTTTGATGATGGTGAATGTACTTATACAATACTTGACTGTACAGACCCTGTAGCTGAAAATTATAATCCAGATGCAAATACAGATGATGGTTCTTGTATTTATATTTATGGTTGTATAGATGATACAGCATTTAATTATAATCCTTTAGCAACTAACCCGCAAAGTCAAACAAGTCAGTTTGATTTTACTGATCCTTGTATACCAGTTATTCCTGGTTGCACAGATCCAGATGCTGATAATTATAATCCAGATGCTAACACGGATGACGGACATTGTTTTACTACAGTACTTGGTTGTACGGATCCAGATGCAAATAACTACAATCCAAACGCTAATACTGATGATGGAAGTTGTCGATACCCACCTGATCTACCATTTAATGTTATTATTGATGGAAACTAAAAATAAACAAAAATTATGAGCTTATTACGTAATTGTCATTTTTATAATCCAGGAGCTGGCTACCCTGGAGTTCTGATACAAGGTGGTCTAGGTCCGTATACAACTGTGCCTCAAGAAACTATAGATCAGTATACTAACCAAACTAATACTGATGGCACTATAATAATGGGTCCATTTTGGGAAGGACATGGTAATGAAGGTAGTCATCCTTATACTTTTAGGCACAATATTGATGGATTGAGTTTGCGGTCTGCAGAATACGATATTTTTTTAAACTCGCAGTTTTTTTGGGGTCAAGGTGCTGGTACTGATTTTACTGATGATGACAGCGGTGGGTTTGATCTGTATAACGATGGAGTTGATAGCTATGTTAGAATTTTTGTTAAACCAGATGAAGGATATGTAATAAGCACTGATTCGCCGATTAATGATAATACATATAATGATTGGAACGATACTCCTGTAGGTGTAAACCCTACTGAGTGGCTTACTGGTATAACATTTCACAATACAGTACACAATGGTGGATTTGGTGAAGGTGTTGATATAAGCCCTGATAACCTGATAGAAGTAAGAATAAATTTGAATAATGACTATATTGTCTCACCAGGGGATTTATTTAGAATTAGTATTGTAGCGATTGCGAGAGAGGCTAGAAGAAGGCCAATAACTGTTTGTTTGATAGAAGATGTTAACACTAGAAAAAACTCTGGTAGCATGAATGCTAACACTACATACCCATTAACTTTAGAAGTTATTGAAGAACCAGGCGTTGTTTACATGAATAAATTTACTCCCGGTGATTACTGTGGAGTAAGACCTTTGTTTGAAGGATTTATTGACGAAGGCTCTACTTATGCGCTTGAAACGGCAGATGATTGTCAACGGTTTAGTCCTAACCCATACTCCCCCGGGCTTTATTATGATCTCGGTAGCGGTTTAGGTGAGCCTTTTAGTGAACAGCAATTTCAACAAGCACAAGATGGTAACGTTTTTGCTAGTTTAGTAAACTATAATGAAACTGGAAATGCTACTTCAAATTATGGCCAGGCAAGTGCTAATGATAGACTTCATTATTTTCATACTATAGCAGAACCAGGTGTACCAGTTAAACTAGCGACAATTAAAGTTTCGATAGACACTAAAGATGTTGAATGGGGTGTTTCTGAGGACTCAGGAGGTTTTACTGGATTTATAGAGGCTGCGAGCTGGAGTCCACCATTAGATAATCCTAATTTTACTTATACTGCTGAAGGTCTTTTCTATTTAAAAAATCCTGATAACAGCAACAATGGTTCATTTATTCCTATCACAGGCTTCACTGGTGGGTGGCCTCCTGAAAAATATGCGATGGAAGCGCAAAATGTACATGATAAGCGGTACTACACTTTTGTTAATCCAGCTGGACAAACTGAAGGTGTTTTATACGAGTTTAAGTTCGACTTAATGTTTACTGAAACCGAAGTAGGTAGTACAAATGTTAACTCTAACGCTATTACAGGACAGGCTGGGCTTATAAGATATTCAAGCTTAGGTAGAAACATTCATAGTCATAACTACAACAGCACATACGACGCTGGTGGGCTTGCGCCAACTGGATCTGCTTTAGATTGTTACAACGTATATACCTCTTACCATCTAGGTATTGATGGTAGTGAAGCTGTTGGTGATTGTGTGAGTGGAGAAAGTTTGAGTATATCAAAAGGCTTTGCAGCTTTTAATCTACCTGGAAGTAGAGTTTGGAGACGAAATATTCCAAATCATGATAATTTAGCTCAAGTACCTTGGATTCACCCAGATTATGCGATGAACTTGTTTATTTTTGGTGATAGTAAATTTGAAATTATAGCTCAAGAAATTTCCAATAGTGAACCTGCTGCTGGTGCAAGACCAATTAATTTATTAAGCATAAATAAGTTTAGAACCAATTTAGAGGGTAATAATACTTTTTCTAATTATATATTACCATCTGAAGGTATTAGAAAAAATAATCGACCTACTTGCGAGGTTTTAGGAAAGCAAGGAGCACAGTTTACAATAAAATTAAATCAATCAAAAATAGTAGAAATAAATAGTGGTGCCGGTAGATCTACGTCAAGTAGCTCACCTACAGACATAGAATTAAGCGGTGGTGTTATACCTGAAATGCCTAGCGGTATTGTTAGTATACCTAAAACCGGTTGTTACAAATTTCTTTTTCCAGAAATAGAAGCACTAACAGTTACGGAGGGTTGGAGAGAGTTTGAATTTGAAATAGAGGCTGTAGATAAAACTCAAGTAATGTTTCTAAGCGATGTTAGTAGTAATGTTAAAATAACTAACGAAAACCTTGAAGGTAAGCAAAACGGCTTTCATGGTGCTACTTTAAAATTTAAAGTTTATCAACTTCCTGAGGCGAGTGTATCTTTATCTGCATCAGGATTGCACGCGGGTGCTAGTTACATTACTAATTATAACATAACTGATGTCCCTTCCATTGGTAAGAAAAACTCAAGAAACTTATTAAAACCTTTGCTTAAAACTATAACATCTTCTAGACGTTCACGGCGCAATCCGAGCGTAAAGTTTGAGAAAAAAATCAATGTTGCAATTGAAAAAGGTGGCTCTACTTTTTCTTTAATTACAAGTAATTTAATACCTATTAAAGATAACAGCGGTAATGTTGTTCATTACAAAGTTCCACAAGAATTGTTTGTACCTGTACTACCAACTTCATCTAATGTAAGATCTACAGATATAAACCCTGAGACCGATAACATGGATGTAGTTGAGTTCGATGTAATAGCTAAAGTGGGTGGTCTAATAGGAGACAATTCAAGCACTAAAGCTTCTATCATAGGTACTTATAAGCTTGTTAGAGCAGGTTTGAGACCTCAAACTTATGATATTAACTTAAGTAAAATATTTATTAACTCTTAAATTATGGCTGAACTACTTTTAAATTTTAATCAAGAAATAAATATATCTGCTCAAGTAGGTGATATTGCTTACTATTTAGATGAAACTACTTTAGATCCTAGTGTTGAAAACAATTTTAGTACTCAATCGTCTAACGTTATTGTAGCCGGTCCTATCACTTATATAAGTCCAGATAGACTTACAATGGGGTTAGAGGTTTCTGGTGATTTTTCAAATGCAGTAGATGTTAACGATAAGTTTTATATGTTTTCTAAAGACAATGCTGTTAATCTAGCTTCGCCTTTAGGTTATTTTGCTAAACTTAAAATAGTAAATGACTCAAGTTTTAAAAGTGAAATGTTTGCTATATCTTGCGAAGTCTTTGAGAGTAGTAAATAAGAATGTATAACTGTGATTATAATAACTGTAAGTAAAAATATATAAAATGATAGGAGCAATTACAGGTCTAGTAGGGGCTGGAGTAAGTTATTTTGGAAATAGAAAAGAGAGGAAAAGAGCTGAGAGAGAGCAAGCCAAAGCTAAAGCAGCTATGGAAAAGCAAAGAGCAGCTTTTGCAGCTGTTGACACTAGTAATCCTTTTGCTGGTATGACTAATCAATTTCAAGGATTAGAAAACACTATGGAGGACTTAACTGTTAACCAACAACAAGCGCAGTTTGAAGCTCAACAAAGTCAACAGCAACAAGCAAATATATTAGATAGTTTAAAAGGTTCAGCTGGAGGAAGCGGTATTGCTGCGTTAGCTCAGACAATGGCTCAACAAGGTCAACTTGCTTCACAGAGAGCATCAGCTAGTATAGGTCAACAAGAATCAGCCAATCAAGCTAAAGCGGCAGCTGAAGCAGGTAGACTACAAACTCAACAAGCTCGAGGAGCCATGGATGTTCAGCAACAAATAGCAGCTGGCGATCAGATTGCTCAACAAAGAGAAATGGATAAACAATCTACTTTACTAGGTATGGATCAAGCAGCTTACGCGGGTGCTCAAGAAAGAAGAGCTGCATCAAAAGCAAATGAAATGGGTGCTTTGAGTAGTGGTATTAGCTCAGCTGGATCACTTTTGGAAGGATTGAATTTGAATATTTAATTAGATAAATTATGGCAGCAGATTCAACGTTAGTACAAGGAGCTTATAGAGCTCACAAATATTATGGCAAACCTGTAGACGATGCTAGAGATAAGTTGTTTAAAAATCTTAGAGAGGTTGGTGAGAACTTAGATACTAAAAAAGAAAGAGAAGAATTAGCAGCGCAAGAAGCTGCACAAGCTCAACAGAAGTTAGAGAAGAAACAACAGGACGCTTTAGATAAAGAAGCGGCTAAACAAAGAGAGTTAAAAGAAAAGAACTGGAATAAAAATGCTAGTAAACTTATTGCTGCCGATGGTAGTATGAGCTCTCCAGACTATGGTATGGCTACAGATGCTGTTGCAAACTATTTAAAGCCTATGTATTTAAATGGTGACAGTACTGAGCAGAATATGGCTATGAATGACTTGTCGTTAGCAGCCAAACAGATAAATGGCATTAAAGAATATAGATTAGATAACGCTAGCTTTTTTGCTAACGCAAACAAACCAGGTGAAACTTTTAGTGAAGATGGTTATTCACTAGCATTACAAGATGACGAGAGTGCTTTAGATATATTAGGCGGTCATACTGGTGATTCAGCTTTAAGTATTAATCCTAGTATGAATGAAGAGGGTTCTGCTACAGGTGTTGAGTTCGGTATCATAGGAGGTTACGATGAAGAAGGTAACCCTGTACACATGTCGTTAGATGAAGCCGATGGTATATCTGAAAAGTTCAAAGTTGACGTTGCAAGTAAAGCAAACATATTATCTCTTCAAAACGAAATGGCAAGTAAAGCAGAAGAAGGAACTCATGAAGACAACTTTGATAGTAAAGGTGTTAGAGATAGAGTTACTGAGATAGTAAGAAATGGTAAGCAATTATCTCTAATGTATGATCCATTAATTAAATCTACATCGTTTAAAGATGATCTATACAGCTCAGGTATGTTAAACGGTGTTACATACGAAAGCTTAGGCATATCACCTGAGATAGCTTTTGAAATGGATAAAAACCAAGATGGTTTAGCTAACGACACTTTAACGCCTCAAGATCAAAACGCTATAGTTAAAATGTTTATACAGTCTCCTAATCTTCAAAAAGAAAGAGACGAGATGTTAGTAGAATATTATACTCAAGCTGTTAAGCAAGCTTGGCAAACAAAACACCAAGAACACGTAGATATATACAGAAGAAATAACCCTGTAACACCACTAAGTGAGCAACAGCTAAGAGAAATAGTAGATCAAGGTAAAAAAAGAGATTTAGAAAATATGGAAATTACTCCTAATCAGGAGTTTGCACAATAACGGGTAACTAACGAAACAGTATGAACAAAATTTATTTAGTGGATGGTAAACCTTATGAAGTTGCTCCACATAGAGAAGAAGAGTTTTTATCGACGATGAAATCTCAAGGTAAATCACCTGTATTACAAGATCAGGGAAACCAACAAAGCTCTGCAGAGGATGCGACTGTGGAGCAGACGACTGCAGCATCGACTCCAGAGGTGGATCAACCTCAACAAAATCAAGATACGGAATTAACATCGGAAGATACTTCTTCGGTATCGCCAAGTTTTAATTGGTTAAATTACCAACAGAACGACGGAAGCGTAAGTACTAAACCTTTCTTTGATCAAAGTGAAGAGCAAGCCGTTGCTCAACTTAGAGCTAAATATCCTGGATTTAAGTTTGAAGAGGCTAACGATTTTAAACTAGGTTTCAACGTAGTTAAAGCAACTTCTCCAGACGGAAAAGTCTCTAAGAATATAGAGTTTAATATAGGTCAAGCTAGTGAAAAACAAGATGTAGTAGATGCTAGGTATCAAAATGCTTATAATGATTTAACATCGTTTGTTAATCAATACTCTACTGATGAGTTGAATGCACAAGCCGCTAGAGATAGAGTTGCAAGAATACAGCAGTATAAAAACTTTAATAGTAAAGTTGATGCTACTGACGAGCAAAAAGCTAAAATA
>MDTB01048444.1_pt1 | contig 14663 bp, 15 predicted proteins | sample 811161 | NCBI WGS metagenome assembly MDTB01 (sample SAMN05326650, study PRJNA326480) | marine metagenome | isolation source: seawater | place: Mediterranean Sea | collected 2009
ATACTTTCTTGGAAGAAAATGAAATTTCTAATATAGACTTATTAAAAATAGATACTCAAGGTGCAGAGATTGAAATACTTAAAGGTGCAGAGAAAACCCTAAATTCAAAAAAAATAAATGTTATTGAACTTGAATATATAATTGTAATAGCTCATGAATTTAGATCTAGTTTATATGAGTTAGAAGAGATGCTTCATAAAAACAACTATAAACTAATAGCGATTGAACATTCTGGCAATATAATAAGTTTTTCTAATTATCAAACAAATTTAATTTATGTGAAAAATGAAATATTTGATAAGATAAAACAATTTCATGAAAATAACATTGATGTTAAAAATATTACAAATAAAGTTAATCATTATAAATTTTTAAACTTATGAAAAAAAAAATTGATATTTTTGAACAAACGGTAAATCAAATTTATGGGTCTTTTCTTAAGCTTAAAAATGTTAAAAGAACTTTCTATAAGTCTGCAATATTAATTAATAAAACCTTAAAAAAAAATAAAATAATTTTTTGCGGTAATGGTGGATCAGCAGCAGATGCGTCACATGCCGTTGCTGAATTTGTAGGAAGATATATTAAGAAAAAAAGAAAACCCCTCAATGCAATCTCTCTAAATGAAAATAACGCTACAATTACTGCAGTAGCAAATGATTTTGAATATAAATACATTTTCTCAAAACAGCTAGAAGCTGTTGGCAAAAAAGGAGATATTTTGTTTGCAATTTCAACATCAGGTAAAAGTAAAAACATTATCGAAGTTATTAAAAAAGCAAAACTTATGAAATTAAAAACTATTCTACTTACTGGAGATAATAAGATAAATAAAAAAATTTGTGATATTTGTATTAAAGTACCAGCAAAAAGAGTAGATAGAATTCAAGAATTGCATATTCTTATACTTCACTTGTTAGCAGAATATGTCGATCAAAGAAATTAATCTGTTTTTTTTATTTTAAATAAAAAAATTGTTAGTAGAAAAAAAGTAATTATAGATAATAATTTTAAAAAGATTCTCACATTATCTTGGTAATAAACTTCTATTTTTGAATTAGGCTCTAATTCTACGTACATAATAGAGTTTTTTATATTCTCAATTCTATTTTTTTTAGTCTTCCAGGAACTATCATATAAAAAGGGTAAAACTACTTTTTGTTGAATGTTTGCCATATTTTTAATTTCATATTTGTTCAAGCTTAATCTCTTGATCTGAGTTTCTTCTGAACTTTCAAATAAACTAGGCTGTTTTAAAAGACAGTTTATTACCTCAATTGTTTTGCATTTAATGTTTTCAATGGTTCTTTGATCAAAATTTAAAACAATATTTTTATTAAAATTTTTTAATTTTAAAAATAAAATTTTTTCATCTCCTTTTTCTATACGTGATAAGATTTCATATTTCGAAAGATCTATTAATTTTTCCTCATTTTTTGAAATCATTAAAAAATCAATGTTAAATAAATTAAAAAAAATTTCATTGTTAATTTCTTCTTTTCTTGGACTTAAAATAGAGTACATCTTTTCATTTGAAGATCTTAACTGATTTTTATGAGCATTTTTAAATTCTGAATTAAATGGATAAATATTATATTTAATAAGATCATTAAAATAAAAAATATTCGCTTCAAGAAAAATTTCCGTTTTTCTTTCTTTAATTGAGCTCCATACTTCTTTACTTAAATATGTTTTGCCGAAACCAATATTTTTATTATTAGCTGAGTTAATCTTATTATAAAAAACTGTCTCTTGATAATTATTATTGCTTTTAAAAAAATTATACTTTTGATCTTTAAGTTTTTTATACTGATAATCAATTGTTACAAAAATATGTAGTGCAGTAAAAACTAGTGCACATAAGATAATTATTCTTTTAAGTTTTAAATTAATAATATTATGCAAAAAATACCCAAATAATAAAATAGAAAAAAAATTATTTATATCTCTTAACGACCAAGATGCGTTAATTGTTGATAAAGAAAAATTTTTTAAATCTAGACATGAAATAATTATTAATGATAAAAAAACATAATTAATGTAATAAATTTTTTCAGATTTTCCTTTTATGATTAGTCTAAAGGCTTCATAAAATGCAAAGTAAAAAATAATTCCTCCAAATGGCAACCAAAAATTATCAAACGCTTTAAATTCACTTAAAAAAGGAAAATCGATATTTATATGGCTTTCAAAAAATTTTAGAAATAAAACAATTCCTGAAAAATAATGCTTAAGTTGAAGATTAAGTATATTGCGTCTGAAAATATCTTCAAAATTGTTTAGCTCATATATTAATCTATAAAAATTCTCACTGATAATTAAAATAAAAATTACCACACCAAAATAAAAGTATTGTTCTTTAAGAAAAAAAAACTTTTTATTAAAAATAATTAAAAGAAAAAAACCCAAAGAATTTGCAAGCATAAAAGCTTCATGGGTATTTAAAATGATATATCCTACTAATAATATTAATTTAAAGAGATAATATTTTGTTTGTAAATTTAAATATTTTATTAAGTAATAAAATATAAGAGGAAAACAAGAAACTGAAATAAATGTTTTTAAAGAGTCTCCAACAAATACTTGCCAAAGAATTTCAATGTTGAAAGCATAAAATATAAGTAAAATGTAAGGATTTTTGAATTCAAAAAATTTAAATATTTTTTTTAGGTAATTTAGTTGAATATACAATCCGAAAATAAATGTTGAGAAATAAAATATCTTTAAACTTTCAATAAAGATAGCTGTAGGGAAAAAAAAGTTTAAACCAGAACCTAAAGGCAATCTTGTACCTGGTCCCAAAAGATCATAAAAAAAAATAAATGGAGAAAAAAAATTTTTTACTAAAATTAATACACTAAAGTGATTATATTGATAATCTTCAATTCTATCTAAACCAAAAATTAATAAAGGAATAAAATAAATTGACTGAATGATTGCTAAAAATAAAAGATCTTTAAAAAGTGTTTTTTTAAATAAAAATTTTTTTAAATGCATTAACATTTCCTACTAAAATAATGATATAAATTTAGTTAATATAGTTAATTTTAAAATAATGATAAATCAAGCTTTAATATTAGTCGGTGGTAAAGGTTCAAGATTAGGAACAATTACCAAAAAGATTCCTAAACCTCTTTTAAAAATTAACGACAAACCATTTTTAGATTACTTAATTAAATTTTTATTAAAATTTAAAATAAAAAAAATAATTTTATTAACTAAATTTAAATATCAGAAATTTAATAAAATCTATAACGGAAAAAAATTTGGGCAAACAAAAATAAAATGTATTAAAGAAAAAGAATACCTAGGAACCTCTGGTTCTTTAAAAAATGTAATAAACAAGTTAGATAAAAAATTTATTTTATGCAATGGAGATACAATTTTTGATATTAATCTCTTTGATTTCTATAAAAAACTAAAAAAAAATGATGTTGGAATTTTAGCATGTTCATCAAATCAGAGTAATATAAAAAGGTACTCAAAATTTAATTTTAAAGGTAAAAAATTAGTTTCTTCAGGTATTTATTTATTTCAAAGAGAAAAAATAAAAAAATATTTAATTAGCCCTGGATCTTTAGAGAATGAAGTTATTAATAAGATACCAAAAAATAAATTTAAAAAAATTTCCTATGATAAAAAATTTATTGATATTGGAATTCCAAAAGATTTGTTTCGCGCAAAAAAAATTTTAAAAAATTTGGAGAGAAAAAAATGTATTTTTTTAGACAGAGATGGTGTAATTAATTATGATTATGGATATGTAAGTAGTAAAAAAAATTTTAAGTGGAAGAAGAATGTTATTAAAGCAATTAATTATATAAATAACAAAAATTATTATGTTATTGTGATAACAAATCAATCAGGAATTGGCAGGGGATTTTATACTATTAAAGAAATGCAAAACTTACACGACTGGATGAACCAACAGCTCATAAGTAAAGGTGCTTACATTGATAAATTTTATTATTCTCCATTTTATAAACTTTCAAAGTACAAAAAATACAGAAAAGAAAGCGATTTAAGAAAACCTAATGTTGGAATGTTTAAATTAGCCAGTAAAGATTTTAGAATTATCAAAGAAAAATCTTATTTTGTCGGGGATAAAGAAAGTGATCGATTAGCAGCTAAAAATTTTAAATTAAAATATATAAATGTAGACAATGAAACAAATTTATATAATTTGGTAAAAAGAAAAATTAAATAATTACTTAATGAAAAAAGCCTTAATTACAGGTGTAACAGGTATGGTAGGGTCACATTTAGCTGATTACTTGCTGTCAAAAACATCATGGAAAATTTTTGGTGCTTGTAGATGGAGAAGTCCTATTGAAAATATAAACCATTTGAATAAAAGAATAAATCTTAAAGACCGAATGGAACTAGATTATTTAGATCTAGCAGACTATACATCAATATACGAGTCTCTAAAAAGAATAAAACCAGATTATATCTTTCATTTAGCAGCTCAAAGTTTTCCTAAAGCAAGTTTTCACATGAGAGAAACTACTTACAATACTAATATTCTTGGAACTGACAGGCTTTTATACGCTGTTACCCAGCTTAAAATAAAACCAGTAATACATGTTTGTTCATCATCAGAAGTATTTGGAAGAGTTAATAAAAAAGATTTACCAATAAGTGAAAAAAATTCATTTCATCCTGCATCACCATATGCAATTTCAAAAATTGGAACAGATTATATCGCAAGATATTACAATGAAGCATTTGGTTTAAAAATTTTAGTGACACGAATGTTCACCCATACAGGACCTAGAAGAGGAGATTATTTTGCTGAGTCTAGTTTTGCTAAGCAGATAGCGTCTATAGAGCTAGGTTATCAAAAAAATATAATCAATGTAGGTAATTTAAAATCAATTAGAACTATTGCAGACGTGAGAGATGCTGTAAGAGCTTATTATTTACTTGTAACGAAAAAACCTAAGTTTGGAGAGGTTTATAATATTGGTGGAAATTATAGCTGCACAGTAGGAGAAATTTTAAAATATTTATTAAAAATTTCTAAGATTAGAAATACAAAAATTAAAATAGACAAAAACAGATTAAGGCCTATTGATGCAAATCTCCAACTACCTGATACTCGTAAATTTAGAAAACACACTGGATGGAAACCTGAAATTAAATTTGAAAAAACAATGACAGATTTATTAAACTACTGGCGAACTAAATTAAAAAATGGACCGTTCATAAATAGATGATCATTTCTAAAACAAAATTAGAAAATGTTTTAAAAATTAAGTTAGATCCTTTTAAAGATTTTAGAGGAAAGTATCTTGAAATTTATAATACTGTATTGTTCAAAAAAGCAAAAAAAAAAGTAAGGTTTATACAAGATGACATTTCAGTATCAAAAAAAAATGTCTTAAGGGGAATTCATGGAGATTTTAGAACATGGAAGCTTATTACTTGCCTTGAAGGTGAATTTATTTTACTGGTAGTCAATAATTTGAAAAATCATAAAGAGTATAAAAAATATCAATTTTTTAACTTGTCAGACAAAAATAATTTACAGATTCTTGTCCCCCCAGGGTTCGGTAATGCTCATTATGTTAAAACAAAAAAAGCTATCTTTCATTATAAACAATCTACTCTATATAATCGAAAATCCCAATTTACAATAAATTGGAAGGACCCAAATTATAATTTTAAATGGCCTAAAAAAATTAAACCGATAATGTCAAAAAGAGATAGTTAATTTAGATGATAATAAGTAGGTCACCATTACGAATTTCATTGTTTGGCGGAGGGACTGATTTTCCTGAATGGTTTAAAAAAAATAATGGCTTGGTGATTGGTGGAACAATCAATAAGTATAATTATATTCATGTAAGATTTTTACCAAATATATTTAATTTCAATTTTAGATTGAGGTATTTCAAAACTGAACTAGCAAAAAAAGTGGGTAGTATTAAACATGGGCCATATAGAGAAATATTAAAGATGTATAATTTGGACAAAAGCCAAATAGAAATAATTCATACCTCAGATCTTCCTGCGCTTTCAGGTTTGGGTTCTAGTTCAAGTTCTACTGTCTCGGCAATTAATGCAATTTCAACTTTGAAAGGATCTTTTATTAATAAAAAAAACTTGTCTAATTTAGCAATTAAAATTGAAAGAGAAGTTTTAGGTGAGAATGTTGGGTGCCAAGATCAAATTTTTTCATCTTTTGGTGGTTTTAATTGTATTAGATTTAAATCAGATGTTGATTTTGCTGTTGAAAACTTAATTAATAATAAAGAAAAATTATCTCTTTTAAACAACAGCTCAATTTTAGTTTGGTCAGGTATTCAAAGAGAAGGTCAAATTTTGGAAAGAGAGAAGATAAAAAAAATTAAGAAAAAATCTATCACACAAAACCTGAAAAATATTCAATCAATTACTGAAAAAGCTTATGAGGAATTTTCTAAATCAAACTGGGATCTTAAGAAAATAGGAAAATTAATGAATGAGTATTGGTTTCAAAAAAAACAGCTCTCTAAAGGGATTACTAATAAAAAAATTGATAACATATGCAAGATTGCAAATATGAATGGAGCATACGGAGTAAAGTTGCTTGGTGCTGGTGGTGGTGGATTTGTATATATACTTTGCTTGCCAAAAAAGAAAAAATTGTTGCTTAAAAAATTATCAAAGTTTGGAAACGTAGATTTTCAATTTGAAAATTCAGGCAGTAGCATAATCTACAATAAGCAATTAATTTAGAATGAGAACAAATATACTCATAGTAGGTGGTTCCGGTTTCGTTGGAACAAATATTTTAAAGAGGATTGATCATAGCAAATACAGTGTACGTGCCACAAGAAATAAAAGCAAAAAATATTTTAAAAATAATAAAATTAAATATTTTAGAGGTAATCTAAAAAATTTAAAATTTTGTGAAAAAATAACTAACTCTATCGATATCGTTGTAATGTGTGCAGCTGTATCAAGTGGCGCAATGATAATCCAAAATAACCCAATGTTTCATGTTAATGATAATATAGTAATGAACCTAAATATTTTGAAAGCATCAGCTAAAAATAAAGTAAAAAAATTCATTTTTCTAAGTAGTAATACTGTGTATCCTGTAGGGAATAAGTCTATGATAGAAAAAGACATGAATTATGATTTGTTTTCTAAATACTTCAACGTTGGATGGATGAAAATTTTTTCTGAGAAGTTATGCGAAATGTATAAAGATAAGATGATAATAAACATTATAAGACCAGCAAATCTATATGGCCCTCATGATAAATTTGACCCTATTAGATCAAAGGTCGTGCCAGCTTTAATTAGAAAATTTGAAGAACATAATACAATTGAAGTTTGGGGTTCTGGTAAAGATGTGAAAGATTTTTTATTTATTGAAGACTTTGTTGAAAATTTATTATTAGTGATTAAAAAGATAAATAAATTTTCAATACTAAACATTTGTTCTTCAAATTCTGTAAGCTTAATAAAGATGATTAAGATTCTTAAAAAAATATATGAACCTAAACAAAAAAAAATAATATTTAACAGAAATAAACCTTCTATGATTCCATTCAGAAAAATTAGTAATAAGAAAATAAAAAGTTTAATTAAATTTAAATTAAATAATTCTCTTGAAGAGGGTATTATTAAAACTGTTAATTGGTATAAGAAAAATAAGTAAAAAATCAATTAAAATAATTTTTTCTCAATTTATATTGACTATTGTTTCTAATAAACCATTCCCAGGTAATTTTTAATCCTGACTCAAGAGATGTATTAGGTTCATATTTAATCATTTTTTTGGCTGCAGCAATATCCATGACTCTTTTTGAAAAACCTTGATGAGTTTTAGATTTAAAAAAATATCTAAAAGGAACAACTTTATTCATGGTTTCAACTAATTTTTTTATAGAAACACCTTTTCCGCTTCCGAGGTTAAGGAAATCATATTTGCCAGTTCCATAAACTAATGTTTTTAAAATACCTTCAGCTATATCGCCAGAATAAGCAAAATCTCTTACAGGAGAGCCATCTCCCCAAACTTCTACTGGTCTTTTTTTTGATAATATTTTTGACATTAACGAAGGTATTACCATTGCATTTTTTTTATCAAAATTGTCTCCGGGGCCATAAACATTAGCCGGTCTAACAATGTAAAAATTTTTCAGGTTGAATTGTTTTTTGTAAGCAATGATTTGTAACTCTGCCATTCTTTTAGCCCATCCAGGATAGAAATCCATGGGTTCTTTTCTATAAGTAGATTGTTTCTCTTTAAATATACTTGCTTTTGAATAAGCTCCAATTGAACTAGTATAAACCAATCTATTAATTTTATTTATTCTACATGCCTCTAAAAAATTTGTATTCATCATGACTAAAGGAACGTAAAAACTCGCAGGTTTTTCAATAGTTGTTTTTACTGAGGCCTTAATTCCAGCTAGATGAAAAGCAAAGTCTTGATTTTTTGTTACTGACTTGCAAAAACTAAAATCTGATAGATCGCCTACAATATATTTTACTCTTTTTTCTGTCGAATATTTATCAAGCGAAACAACAGTAATTTTTGCTTCCATGCTTTGTAAAATTCTAGTTAGCTGTCTGCCAATTAAACCTGTGCCCCCAGTAATTATTACTTTTTTATTTTTAAATATTTTTTTTATTTTTTTATTTATCATTTCGAGTTATAAAAATCTCCATTTTCGATTAACAGAGTAGACTTTGAATCTTTTCTGTTTAAGGCTAATTTAAATTCCTTAAAAATATCTTCTGAATTTTTTAAGCTCACCACATTAATTTCAGTTAAAATTTTTTTAAAAATATTTGTATAATCTTGAGTATGTTGAACACCGCCATTAAGTGGTTTTTTGGATCCTATTGATGTCCTTATTATCACCCTAGGTTTGAAAGAACTATTTGATAAAGTTCTCATTTTATCAAGATGATTTACTAGTTGGTTCATCGCAAGAATTAGAAAATCAAATCTTGGAAAACAAGTTATGGGAATAAAACCGTTTAATGCTAAACCAGTAGATAATCCTAACTGCACTTCTTCAAACACAGGTAATTCAATTTTTTTATTTTTTGGAATATGAGAGAGTGTATTGAAAATTGCGTTTCCACTATAATTAACTGATTGACCTAAAAAAATAGTTTTTTTATTCTTAGCTAAATAGCTCATACTTTTTATTAATTCTGATTTATATTTTAAATTTTTCATTAAAATAAAACCCAAGATCCTGTTCCATGATGTGGAAATTTTCTTTTATACTTATAATGAATAATATCATTAGGTTTTTTTGAAATAATTGACCAGGCATTTTTTGTTGGCGTATTTGTGCTTAAACCATTATCCTCAACAATAAATTTAATAGGTAATTTAAAATTTTTAGCATATTTATAGGCTTCATAAAAAACTCCAGTTTCAAAAGTCATATCTCCCACAAAAATAAATACTCGATTTTTTTGTCTTTTTCTTTTTATCGCTAAAGCTATACCTAATCCAATTGGAATACCTCCCGCAACTATTGATGATGCGATGAATCTGTGTTCCTTAAAGTTTAGGCTCATACTTTTGCCTTTTAAAATTTCTCTTAAAATTTTTTTTTCAGATATTCCATGTAGAATCGCATGATAATGACTTCTCCAATTTGAGATTATCCAATCATTTTTTCTAATTTTTTTAAATATTTTGATTAGTTGACTCTCATTACCTCCTGATAAATGAATCGGGCCCTTGACTTTTCCTTTTTCATAAATTTTTTTTATTTTTAACTCAAAATTTATTAGTTTTTTTTTTAAATCTTTCATTGCATTAAATGTTTTCTTACATATTGGCCTATTTTGACAGCAATAAATTGATTGATATTTCATAATGTATTTAATGTAAATAAAAAATGATATACAAATACGGTAGATGAAAATTAGTTTTATTATTCCCAGTTGGCATTATTTTAACGACCCATTTAAACTACAACCCTATTGGGAACTTTATTACGCTACTATTTTAAAATCACAGTTAGGTGATAAAGTTGAAATAGACATTATCGATTTAAGAGGGAAATCAAAAAAAAATGGTAATTTTAATCAAATAATTGAAGAAGTTGATGAAAAGGATTTTTATTTATATTGGATAATGAAATCTGGTGATGCTAATGAAGTTTATTCAATAGTAAAATTACTAAAAGAAAAATTTCCAAAAGCCAAACATATTGCAGGAGGAACACACGTAGACATGTTACCTGAAGAATGTGAAAAAGTTTTTGACTCTATTATCGTTGGGCCTGGTGAGAATAATTTTCTAAAAGCTATAAACGAAAAAGAAAAAAAGAAATATGTAGAAAGCTATAATGTAGTTGAATTTTCTGACACACCTTTTCCAGAAAGAAATTTATTACCCTTTGACTCAGTTATAAGTAAAAATATGTTCAAGCAATATGGTGATTACAATGCTACAATGGTTTATTTCTCTAGAGGGTGTTTTTACAAGTGTGCTTATTGTGTCTATAATGTTCCTAATAAATTACAATCTAAAAGCCCTAAAAAAATAGAAGAAGAAATAAATTACTTGAAATCAAATTATAAAGTAGAAGCCATTCTATTGAAAGATGAAATAGCTTTAAACCCTAATAAAAAAGTTTTTAATTCTCAGATGGAAGCAATTGGTAAATCAAACATTTTTTGGAGAGGTCAAACAACTTCTGTTGGAACTTTAGAACAACTTAAATTAGCAAAAGAAACTGGCTGCCTAGAACTTTCCGTCGGAATTGAAACAGTTGATGATAATGTGATGAAATCCATTAACAAGACCTGGCAATCAGAAAAAATAATTAATCAATTCATTGAGAATGCAAAAAAAGTTGGAATTAAAATTAAAATTTGTTTGATATTAGGTTTGCCAGGTGAACCAAAGAATATTGTCGATAAAACTATAAACTTTATTGAGAAACAAAAACCTGATTATGTAAGTTTATCAGGATTTTGTCCAATGCCTGGGTCTCCAATTTATCTAAATCCAGAAAAATACGATATTGAATTTATTGATAAAGATTGGGATAAACATGCGCATTTACTTTTTAGATTTTCAAACAGTGAAGATGTAGGTCTTCCTTTTAAGTACAAAAAAAACACAAAATGGGGCAACTCATTTACTAGAGATGAAATAATATCAAATATACAGAATGTTCAAAGATGGCTATCCTCAAAATCTATGGTTTACTAACTCATGACCAAATCTTCAATCAAAGGCAAATTGAGTTTTAAAAGCGACTCTGAGCAATCGGCAGAAGAGAAAATATTAAGAAACTTGCTTAGTAAAAAAATTCCTAATAATGAACTCCTGGAAAATTTAGGTATGTTTTTATCTTCTAAGAATTTATCTAGAATACTCTGTTTAAATTATCTTTATAGAAAACAAATAAAAATTAATGGTAACATTTTTGATTTTGGAACAAGGTGGGGACAAAACGCAACTTTATTTTCCACTTTAAGAGGAATTTACGAGCCCTTTAATAGACATAAAAGAGTTTTTGCATTCGACACGTTCTCTGGATTTAACAAAATTAATAAAAAAGATGGAAAATCTAATCTAATGAAAGTTGGGAATCTTAAAACCACACAAGACTATCCCAAGTTTTTACAATCCCATTTAGATTTAATGGATAACCTTAATCCTATTTCTCATATTAAAAAAAATACAGTTCATAAAGGAGATGCGCCTAAAATGCTTAAAGAGTTATTAAAAAAGAATCAAGAAACAATAGTCTCCTTAGCTTATTTTGATTTTGATGTGTATGAACCTACTCTCAAATGTTTAGAGCTACTTAAACCTAGATTTGTAAAAGGCACTGTGTTAGCGTTTGATGAGCTAAATGATAAAGACTCACCTGGAGAAACCTTAGCTTTAATGAAGTCTATTGGTTTAAATAACATCAGGTTAGAAAGATTTAAATACGCCTCTCGAATATCTTACTGTATTTTTTAAGAATATGAGACATAGTTTAACAGACAACGGCTTTAAAGAAGTAGGCTTAATAATCAAACCAAAAAAAGCCAAAGAAATTAAAAGTAAAATTGATTATTTTTTTAAAAAAAATATTAATCTTGGGCCAGCAATTAATTTAAAAAAATTAAATAAAAACCAAATGGTGTTAAATGGTCAATCAAGAGGAAAATACAGTAAACAGAATATTTACATCAATAGAGGTGATTTCAATAAAGGTCCAAAATATATTCGTAAATTAACTAGTGGTGTAAGCATTGATCAGCCTATATTAAACTTACCTGAATTAATTGAGGTTTGTACTAAAACTAAAATTGTCACTTCAATTAAAAAATATTTTAAGACTAATAATATTTATATTGGTTATGTAAAAGTTAGAAGATTTTTTAAAAATGATTTACCTGAATTTGATACAAATTTTTTTCATTATGATGATAATTCCAAAAATTTAGTTAAATTAGTATTATATTTAAATGATATTAATAACGCAAAAGATGGACCATTTGTTTACGTAGTAAACAGTAAAGAAAAAAAACCAAAAATAAAAAAGAATAAAATAAACAAATACATGATACCTGAAACTGAAGTGCTAAAATTTTATGGTAAAAAATTTATAAAAGAAGCTTATGGTGTTGCTGGAAGTGGATTTTTAGCAGACACTATTGGATATCATAAAGGAATTAAAAATTCTAGTAAAGACAGATATGTTGTTTATATCAATTATGTAACCCAAAAAGAATATGGTGGCAAAGGTGAGCCATTAAAAATTGATTTAAATTGTTACAATTCACTAAAGAAAAAACAAAAAAAACTTTTCAATTTTTTTAATAAAATTTAAATTATAGTTTTTTTGTAAAATTTAAAATAATAAATTTCAATATAGTTAAAGTCTCATTTATTCCATGCAAGATAATTGGTCTTTTAGATTCCCCTCCCACTCTTTTAAATTCGTCACCTTCAATATCAATACATTTAATTTTGAAAATTTTACATTTAATTGTTAGTTCGGTATTGATCGCTGTATTTTTGAAATTAATTCTTAGTTTTTGAAATAGGTTTTTTTTAACTCCATAATATATTCCTAGAGCATCGGTTGTTTTAAAGCCATAAAATATTAATATAAAAAAATTAAACATTCTATTTCCAAAACCAGTTACAATATTATCATCATAACTTTTTGCATTATTGTAGTATCTTGAAACTTTAACAAAATCCCAGCCATCTTCTATTTTTTCCACAATCTCTTGGATTTTTTCTGGTATGCAATTATTGTCTGGTGAAAAAAGAATTAAATAGTCACCTTTACATGTATCAACTCCAAGCTTGATTGCGTTTAAGGCTCCTCCGTTTGTCTCATCTTGCACAAGTGTTTTCCATCCAGAAGATTTGGCTAATTCGACTGAACCATCTTTGGAGCCGCCGTCTATATAAATAATCTCCTCTAAAAACTTTTTTTGATTATTTATTCTTTCTTTTAATAGATTAATACCTTCACATTCATTAAGACCAAGTATGATTAAAGAAATTTTTTTTTTAGACATTAAGCAATCATCATTTTAATTTTTTTACTCCAGCCATAAGCTAATACGTGAGCCCAGTATCTAAGTCTACCCTCTTTTATGTGAAATTTATTTTTAATTTTTTTTAACTTGATTGGTTTGAGTTTATGCCCTTCTTTAATTTTAATGGATAGTTTTTTAGGTGATGGGCTTAAATTACCTTTGTTTAACAATGCATCTCGCAAACAAGTAATTTTCTTATATTTTTTGTTAAAATAAATAACCTGTTTTAATTTTAAATTAACAAAATTGGGCTTAAAACAGTTGTCAAGTTTTCTAATATCTGTTGGCTTTAATTTAAATTTTAGAGAACTTAAATTATCTTTTAAATGTAATATCTTTTTTGTGTGAGGTATCAATATTATATTTTTAGACTTACTTGCCAAATAGTTAAGTGTAATTGAATATTTTGATCTATTATATTTTTTCATTAATGGACTTAATATTTCATTCTCTTTATTAGAAAAAACTATCTCACCTGAACCAAAAGGACTGTAGCAAACAATCTTTATATTATTTTTTTCACAAAATTTGATTTTGTTTTCTAAACTTCTGTCTCGAATTGAAAATTCATCTTGAATAAATTTAAAAGATCCTTTTAATTTTTTTTTAAAATATTTGATATCTTTTAAATCATAATTGCTTAGGCCAAAAAATCTTACCTTTTTATTTTTTTTTAAATAATTAAATGCTTTAATAATTTCATCATTTTTAACATCATAATTTGGCCAATGTGGTTGAATTAAATCAATTGTCTTTAGATTTAAATTTTCTAAACTTTTGAGCGTTGAATTAATAAATCTATCAAACTTTAAATTTTCAGCTGTTACTTTTGTTGAAATAAAATTCTTTTTTTTTATACTATCTTTTAATTTTCCAATTATTTTCTCACTCTCACCGTTACCATATGAAATTGATGTGTCGATAAAATTTCCTGATTTGGATTTACAAAAAAATTTTAAAGTTTTTTTATGATGCAGATTATATTTAGACTCTTTTGAAAAAGCGCCACCAAAACCAAATCCTAAGCCAATTCTTTTAATTTTATCGAAATTAATCATTAAGTAAATTTATAAGATGATATTGTTTAAAAATTATGTATAAATGATTAATATCACAATTCATGAAAACTG
>MDTB01188752.1_pt1 | contig 14663 bp, 13 predicted proteins | sample 811161 | NCBI WGS metagenome assembly MDTB01 (sample SAMN05326650, study PRJNA326480) | marine metagenome | isolation source: seawater | place: Mediterranean Sea | collected 2009
ATAAGTTTAAAACCTCATGTTAAGAAGGCAGGTTAATGAGTAAAATAAATATCTTTTGCTTTGGTTTTGGCCAAGTAGCAGAGGGTTTTATTAATAAATTAATTCAAGAAAAAAAAGATTTTGATTTAAGTATTACTTCTAGACAAGAAACTCATCAAATAGAATTAAATAATTTTAAAATAACGTCATATCACTTTACTGATGATAAATTTGATAGCTCTATAGATAAAAAATTAAAGGAAGCAAATTATATTTTAATTTCAATTCCACCAATTGAAGGCAAAGATATAGTTGCTAAATACTTTGATAAAAATCTGCAAGGTATTACAAATTGTAAATGGATCACTTATTTATCGGCTACAAGTGTATACGGGGACCACAAAGGTGAATGGGTAAATGAAAACAGCACTACCAAACCAACTTCTCCGAACGGGTCAAATAGACTCGCAGCAGAAAATACTTGGAAAAAATTATCTAATAAACATAAATATCCGCTACAAATTTTTAGATTAGCTGGAATATACTCTAATGAGTTTAACATTTTAAAAAGATTACTAACAGGTAAATTACAAGTCGTAGATAAAAAAAGTCATTTTTTTTCAAGGATTCATGTTGAGGACATAGCTAACATTTTATTCAAATCTCTTGATAATTTTAAAAATAATGAAATTTATAATATTTGTGATGATAAACCTGCCTCACAGAGTGATGTAGCAGCGTATGGCGCGAAATTACTTAATCTGAAAAATCCAAATACAGTAAAACTTGAAGAAGTCGAAAGTGAAATGTTACGAAATTTTTATAAGGACTCCAAAAAAGTAGACAATAAAAAGATGAAAACCTTTTTCAAATACAATTTGAAATTTCCAACTTATGTAGAGGGATTAGAATATATCTTTAATAATAATCTCTAATTCTTTAATTATTCTTTTCAAGGATCTTTTATTAGATAAACTATGATCACCATTTTTTATAATTACTTTTTTCTTTTTGGCTTTTCTAAATATATTTAATACATAATTTGAGTAAATAGTTGGGACAATTTCATCTCTTTGTCCATGTATCATTGTTACCATTATATTTGCACTAATTTTTTTATTTAAAACCTTATTCTTTCTACCGTCTTTAATTAATTGTTTAGTAATTGGGTATTCATATCCTCCATTCTTAATTAAAATTTTTCCTGTTTTAAATAATTCTCTTTTTGTTTTATTTGGAAATTTATTCCACATTAATCTTGTCAAAAACTCTGGAGCTGAACCTATTCCAACAAACCCTTTAATTTGAGATTTAAAATATTTAAATTGGTTTAATGCAATCCAAGCTCCCATACTTGAGCCAATTAAAATGAAATTATTTTTCTTAACAATCTTTTTTATTACACTCTTAGTATCCCTTGACCAAACGCTTATGTTTCCTTTAGTAAAAATGCCTGAAGATTTTCCATGCCCTGAGTATTCTAAACTTAAAAAACCCAATTTGTTCCATTTTGCAAATTTTAAAAGAGTTTGAGGTTTCTCGCCTTCTATATCAGACATAAAACCTGGTAGAAAAATTATATATAGCCTCTTTTTAAAATAATTGTCTATATATCTAAGCTTTTTAGTATTAGAAGTTTTTAGATACTTAAATTTTTTCATATAACAGTTAAATTATTGTTATTATATATAAATACAATGGCCACAAAAATAAATGTTTTACAAGTAATTCCCAAGCTTGGGTATGGGGGAGCTGAAACAGGTTGTTACGATATAGCCCATTATTTAGCAGAGCAGGACTGCGGTTCATATATTGCAACTTCGGGCGGAGAATTAATAAAATTTATAAAAAAAAACAAAGTAAGAATCTTTAAACTTCCTGTTCATTCAAAAAATCCAATTTTAATAATTCTAAACGCGTTATTTTTATCAATTTTAATAATTCTCAAAAAAATAAATATTGTTCATGCTAGAAGTAGAGCTCCAGCTTGGTCATGCTATTTTGCATGTTTGTTAACTAATACGGTTTTCGTGACTACTTTTCACGGAACTTATAATTTTAAAAATAAGATAAAAAAATTTTATAACAGTATAATGTTAAGGTCAAAACTCACAATTGCTGGCTCAAATTTTATTTTTGGTCACATAAACGAACATTATAATGAATACTTAAATAAGAAAAAAAAATTAAGAGTTATTTTTAGGGGCATAAATATAGATTATTTTAATCAAAAAAATATTTCTATTTTAAAACAAGAAAAATTAAAGAAAGAATGGTTTATAGAGCCCAATAAATTTACAATCCTTATGCCAGGTAGATTAACATCTTGGAAAGGACAAGATAAATTTATTGAGGCATTAAATATTTTAATCGAGGATTACAATGTTACTAATTTTCAAGCTGTTTTACTTGGGTCCGATCAAGGCAGAAAAGTTTATTTAAAAAAGCTTTATAGCCTAGTTGAAAGATATAGTTTAACTAAAAAAGTGAAATTTATTAATCATTGTAGGGAAATGCCTTTAGCTTACTCGTTAGCAGACGTAGTAGTTTCAGCCTCAATTGAGCCCGAGGCTTTTGGACGAGTCGCTGTAGAGTCTCAGTCAATGTGCAAACCAATTATTGCAAGTAATATAGGTGGATCAAAAGAAACAGTTTTGAATAGAAAATCTGGATTTTTATATAAACATGATGATCCAAGAGAGCTTGCGAAAAATTTAAATACTGTTATTCAATTAAATCAAGAAGAGTTGAAATTAATGGGAAACGAAGGTAGAAAAAACGTAACAAAAAAATTTGATGTTGAAACAATGTGTGAGTCAAATCTAAGAGAGTATAAGAAGTTATTAAAAAATTAATGCCCGAAATTCAATTATTAGACGGAAAAAAAATTCCTTTTACAAAATCAATCAGTGGAATTGAACTCATTAAAAAAATTAGTAAGTCACTTGAAAAATCTGCATTAATTATGGAAGTAGATGGGACGTTAAAAGATTTAAGCCATGAGATAGCAAAAGACTCAAAAGTAAGAATTATTACCTCAAAAGATAAAGAGGGTCTTGAAGTTATAAGACATGATGCAGCTCATATAATGGCAATGGCTGTCCAAGAATTATTTCCAGGTACACAAGTAACAATTGGCCCAGTTATAGAAAATGGATTTTACTATGATTTTGCAAGAAGCGAACCATTCACTAGTGATGACTTAACAAATATTGAAAAAAAAATGTCAGAAATAATCGATAGAGATGTCAAAACAAAGAGAGAAGTTTGGGAAAGGGAAAAGGCAATAAAACATTTTAAAAAGATAGGTGAAAAATACAAAGCTGAAATTATTGAAAGTATTCCACCTAGTGAGGAACTTTCTATCTATCATCATGGAGATACTTGGCACGATTTATGTAGGGGACCCCATTTAGTTTCATCTGGCAAAATCGGAAAAGCATTTAAACTTACAAAGGTATCAGGTGCGTACTGGAGAGGAGACTCAAATAATGAGATGTTGCAAAGAATCTACGGGACTTGCTGGAGTACAAAGAAAGATTTGGAAGATTATCTTCATCGTTTAGAAGAGGCGGAAAAGAGAGATCATAGAAAATTAGGCAAGGAAATGGATTTATTTCATTTTAGAGAAGAGAGTCCTGGCTCTGTTTTCTGGCACGAAAAAGGTTGGTTGCTTTTCCAAAGACTAATTGAATATATGAGAATGAAACAAAGGCTTGCAGGATACAAGGAAATTAATACTCCAGAACTTTTGGATAAATCTTTATGGGAAAAATCTGGACATTGGGAGAAATTCGGCCAGCACATGTTTACTTCAGAAACTCCGGATGAGAAAACCTTTGCAGTGAAACCAATGAACTGCCCAGGCTGTGTTCAAGTTTTTAATCAAGGTCTAAAAAGTTACAGAGACCTTCCTTTAAAACTTTCTGAATTTGGAAAAGTTCATAGGTATGAACCTTCAGGAGCATTACATGGATTGCTAAGAGTCAGAGCATTTACTCAAGACGATGCTCATATTTTTTGTACTGAAGATCAAATTACTGATGAGTCTCTAGCAGTTACAAAACTTATTTTGGAGATTTATAAAGATCTAGGATTTAAAGATGTAATATTGAAGTATTCAGATAGACCAGAGCAAAGAGTTGGAGACGATATTATTTGGGATAAGTCAGAAACTGCACTCTTAACTGCAATAAAAAAATCAAATCTCGAATATACTATTAATAAAGGAGAGGGTGCATTTTATGGTCCCAAAATTGAGTTTGTTTTAAGAGACGCAATTGGAAGAGACTGGCAGTGTGGAACTTTACAAGTGGATCTAAATTTACCAGGAAGACTTGGTGCATCTTATGTTGCTAAAGATGGTACTAAAAAAGTTCCAGTAATGTTGCACAGGGCTTTATTTGGTTCATTAGAAAGATTTATCGGAATTTTAATTGAAAATTATGCAGGTAAATTACCTTTCTGGTTATCTCCAGCACAAGCAGTAGTTTGTCCTATAGCAGAAGACAACAATAACTATGTTAAAAAATTATTTGAAGATTTATTCAAAGAGGGTATAAAATGTGAGATGGATTTAAGAAATGAAAAAATAAATTACAAAGTGAGAGAGCATTCTCTTGCAAAAGTTCCTATCATAGTAGTTTGTGGAAAAAAAGAAGTTGCAGACAATACAGTTACTGTGAGAAGATTAGGCTCAGATAAACAAGAAACTATAAAGAGAGAAGAATTGATTAAAAATATGATTGATTTAAATAAGTTGCCATTAAGCTAAGTGTCAAACTCAAAACCAAATTACTTTCACAGAAAACCTAAGCCTCAAGGCCCGAGATTTAATCAACGGATTAGAGCGCTAGATGTTCAGGTAATCGGGAGTGAAGGATCGAATCTTGGAACCATGCCATTAAAAAAAGCTATAGAATTAGCCAAGCAAGAAGATTTAGATTTAATTGAAATATCTCCAAATGCTAATCCTCCAGTTTGTAAAATTATGGATATGGGAAAATATAAATATGATTTACAGAAAAAAGCAAATCAAGCAAAGAAAAAACAGAAAATAGTTTCTCTGAAAGAAATTAAACTGAGACCAGGAACAGAAACACATGATTATAATTTTAAAATAAAAAATGCAAAGAAATTTATTAATAAAGGAGACAAAGTAAAATTTACTATTAAATTTAAAGGAAGAGAAATGCAGCATACGGAACTTGGAAAAGATTTAATGAATAAAATTATAAATGAAACAAAAGATGTTGCCAAAGTTGAAAGTCAGCCAAAATTTGAGGGTAAGCAGATGGTAATGATAATTCAACCTATTTAATCAATCATATTAGCGACTTGCTAATACAAAATATTATATATATAAGTCACGATTATTATGCCAAAATTAAAAACTAAAAGCTCAGCAAAAAAAAGATTTAGATTTACCGCGTCTGGAAAAATTAAGATGCCACAAGCTGGTAAAAGACACGGTATGATTAAAAGAACTAATTCGCAAATAAGAAAACAAAGAGGCACTACGATTATGTCTAAGCAAGACACAAAAATTGTAAAGTCGTACATGCCATATAACTTAAGAGGATAATATGGCTAGAACAAAAAGAGGTGTTGTCAGTAGAGCAAAACATAAAAAAGTTTTAAGATCAGTCAAAGGTCAAAGAGGTAGACGAAAGAATACTATCAGGATAGCTCGTCAAGCTATGGAAAAAGCGATGCAATATGCTTACAGAGATCGTAAAGCCAAAAAAAGAGAGTTTAGATCTTTGTGGATACAGAGAATTAACGCTGGCGTAAGAGCTGAAGGACTTACCTACGCAAAATTTATTAATGGATTGGCTAAATCCAAAATAAAACTAGATAGAAAAGTTTTAGCTGAATTAGCCTACAATAATCCAGAAGTCTTTAAATCAGTAGTAAAAAAGGTTCAATCCTCCCTTGGGTAAAAGGGTCTTTGATTTCACGCAAACTTTAATATAAAAAATCAGTTACCCAATGAGTGATTTAGAAAAAATAAATTCTATTTTTAACGCTAAAATCGACAATGTTAAAACTAAGGAAGATTTACAAAATATTAAAACGGAGTTTTTTGGTAAAACTGGTCAAATAACACAACAATTTAAAACTTTAGGCTCTTTAGATCCTAAAAAAAGAAAAGACTTTGCATCAAATTTAAATAAAATAAAAGATGATCTAAATAGACAGATCGAGCAAAAAAGTTTTGAAATAGACAATGCTGAAATAAACGACAAATTAAAAAATGAAAAAGTTGATGTAACTTTACCAATAAGACCCTATCGGCAAGGAAAAATACATCCCGTATCACAAGTCATTGATGAAATTTCCTCAATTTTTTCTGAAGTTGGTTTTTCTGTTGAGGAAGGACCAGATGTTGAGACAGAGTATAACAATTTTACAGCACTTAATACTCCCGAAGACCATCCTGCTAGGGATATGCATGATACTTTTTACTTAGAAAAAAATAAGAAATTACTTTTAAGAACGCACACTTCACCAGTACAAATAAGAACTATGCTAAATGGAAAACCTCCATTCAAAATCATAGCTCCAGGTAGAACTTATAGATGTGATAGTGATCAAACTCATGCTCCTATGTTTCATCAATTAGAAGGGCTGCATATAGATAAAGATATCACAATGGGACATCTCAAGGGATGCCTAGACTATTTTATAAAAGAATTTTTTGAAGTTAAAAATGTAAAGATGAGATTTAGACCAAGCCATTTTCCATTTACCGAACCCTCAGCTGAGGTTGACATCGGCTATAGAATTGAAAATGAAAAAATTATAATTGGAGAGGGCAATAAGTGGTTAGAAATTTTAGGATGTGGGATGGTGCATCCCACAGTGCTTAAAAATGCAAAAGTAAATCCGAAAAAATATCAAGGATTTGCATTCGGGATGGGTATTGATCGATTGGCAATGTTAAAATACGGCATTAATGATTTGAGAGCCTTTTTTGAAACAGATTACAGATGGTTAAATTATTTTGGATTTGATCCTTTAGATGTTCCCACAAACTATAGAGGGTTAAGTAAATGATAATTACTATTCCATGGTTAAAAGAGCACCTAAAAACTAAAGCAAATGAAAGTGAGATTATAGATAAACTTACAAATATTGGGTTAGAGGTTGAAGGAATAAAAGAAAACTCGGGTGCATTAAGCGACTTCAAGATAGCAAAAATTATCAAGGTTGAAAAACATCCTAATGCAGATAAATTAAAAATTTGTGAAGTAAGTATTGGAGTAAAAGAAAATTTAAGAGTAGTCTGTGGGGCTACAAATGCAAGAGATGGTTTAGTAACAATTTATGCTCCACCTGGAGCAATAATCCCTAAAACAAAATTTAAATTAAAAATTGCTAAAATAAGAGGTGTTGAGTCTTCAGGTATGTTGTGTTCTGAAAGTGAACTAAATTTATCAAATGAAAGTAACGGTATAATAGAATTGGAGAATAAAGAAAAAGAAATCGGTAAAAGTTATTTTAAAAGTAGTTCTGAAAAAGCAATCGATATTGCGATTACTCCAAATAGAGCAGATTGTTTAGGAATTAGAGGTATAGCAAGAGATTTATCTTCTACTGGAATAGGTAAACTAATTCCAATTAAAATGAGAAAATTTAAACAATCTACTAAACATTTAATAAAGACTTCTATAACTAAAGATCCAAATCAAGGATGTATAACTTTTGGAAGTTGCTACATAAAAAACATCGAAAACAAAGAAAGTCCTAATTGGTTAAAAGATAAACTTTATGCGATTGGTTTGAAACCGATCTCAGCTGTGGTGGATATTACCAATTACATAATGTATGATTTAAATCGCCCTCTTCACGCATATGATGCTGATAAAATTGATAGAGAAATCATCGTGAGAAATTCTAAAGATGGTGAAATATTTGAGGCTTTAGATAATAAAAAATATAAACTTAAAAGAGGGATGTGTGTTATTACTGATAAGTCAAGCATTCTTGGTCTTGGCGGTATTATTGGAGGCACAAAAACTTCAACTGAGTTAGAAACAAAAAATATTTTACTTGAGTCTGCATATTTTTTACCATCATCAATCAGAAAAACAGCTCGTGAGCTAGCTTTAAATACTGATGCGAAGTATCGGTTTGAAAGAGGCATCGATCCCAACTCAATCAATAAAGGTCTTCAAATTGCTACTGAGTTAATACTTAAGATATGCGGGGGTCAAGCTAGCAAATTTTTATTAACTGGAAAAAATACTCAAAAAAATAAAATTATAAAATTTAATATCGACAATTTTGAAAATCTTATTGGAATACCAATGTCTGTTAATGAGGCGCAAAAAATTCTTATCTCTTTAGGCTTTATTTGCACAAAAGGAAAAAAGGATCTCAAAGTTGAAATTCCATCTTGGAGAACAGATATAAAACAAGACGTAGATTTAATTGAGGAACTAATCAGAATAAAAGGCTTTAATAATATTAAGCTAGTTGCACCAGTTAGAAAAAGAGATAATGAAACCCTAAATTTTAAACAAAAATTATTTCATTTGTCTCAAAGATCTCTTGCATCTAAAGGCTACCTAGAAACAGTAACTTGGTCTTTTACTGACTCTAAAATTGACAAACAATTCTCTAAAGGCGAAAAAGAAATTGAAATTTTTAATCCTATTTCCTCTGACTTAAATGTTTTAAGAAGATCAATATATTCAAACCTTGCTATTCATCTTAAAAAAAATCAAGATAGAGGTTACGAAGACTTATCTTTATTTGAAATAGGCCCAATTTTTTTTGGAAAAAATCCTGGTGAACAACAAACTGTTATCGGGGGCTTAAAGTCTGGAAAAATCGGTAGAAAAAGTTGGATTGAAAAAGAGAGAAACGTTGATGTGTTTGATATAAAAAGTGATGTTGTTAAAACTTTAATTGAACTTGGAGTATCTGAGCAAAATATTTTTGTAAACGACAACGCAAAATATTGTTATCATCCAGGTAGATCTGGTTCTATATCTCTTCAATCAGAAAAAGGACCTCTTTTAGCATATTTTGGAGAAATACATCCTGCAATTATTAAAAAGTTAGATTTAAAGGAGCCTAATATTTATGGATTAGAAATTTTTTTGAAGAATATACCAGAACCTAATAAAAAAATTAGGCAAATGAAGAAAAGTTTTCAAACTTCAGATTATCAAAAATCTCAAAGAGATTTTGCTTTTGTGATTGATAAAATTTTTAAAACAGGCTTACTAGAAAAAATTATTAAAGAGATTGATACTTCAATAATCCAAGATGTTAGAACATTTGATGTATATGAAGGAGAAAACATCCCTAAACAAAAAAAATCTGTCGCAATCAATGTTACTTTACAATCACTAAATAAAACACTAAGTGAAAAAGATTTAGACGACACTAGCAAAAAAATCATTAAGGTAGTAAAAGAAAAAACAGGCGCTACGATTAGGTCCTAATGTCAGATATAAATAGAATACGTAATTTTTCAATAATTGCGCATATTGATCATGGTAAGTCAACTATAGCTGATAGAATTATTCATAAATGTGGAGGTTTAACAGAACGCGAAATGAAGCAACAAGTTTTGGACTCAATGGACATAGAAAGAGAAAGAGGAATTACTATTAAAGCACAGACAGTAAAATTGAACTATAAAAGCAAAGATGGCCAAAACTATATATTGAATATTATTGATACACCTGGCCATGTTGATTTTGGATATGAGGTGAGCAGGTCACTATCTGCGTGTGAGGGATCTCTTTTAATAGTAGATAGCACGCAAGGAGTAGAAGCTCAAACTTTAGCCAATGTCTATCAAGCTATGGAAATTAATCATGAAGTAATACCGGTTTTAAATAAAATAGATCTTCCTGCTTCTGATATTGAAAAAACTAAAAAAGAAATTGAGGATGTAGTTGGTATAGAAACAATTAACGCTATTGCTTGCTCTGGTAAAACTGGCGAAGGTATTGATGATATTTTAGAAGCAATTATTAATAAGTTACCTGCTCCTAAAGGAATGTCTGATGAAAAGTTAAAATGTTTACTTGTGGATAGCTGGTACGATAGTTATCTTGGTGTAGTTATTTTAGTACGCGTAATTAATGGGAAACTAAAAAAAGGCATGAAGATCAAACTTATGTCTAATGATCAAGAACATCTAATTGAAAAAGTTGGAGTTTTTACACCAAAACCAAATGATATCGATACTCTTAATTGTGGTGAAATTGGTTTTATAATTACTGGGATTAAATCGTTATCAGAAACAAAAGTAGGGGATACTATATGTGATGCTATTAATCCAATCAACGAGCCATTACCTGGGTTTAAACCCAGCAAACCAGTTGTATTTTGCGGTCTTTTTCCAGTCGACAGTTCTGAGTATCAAAAATTAAAAGATGGTTTAGCAAAATTAAAACTTAATGACGCAAGTTTTTCTTACGAGCCAGAGTCATCTAGCGCTCTTGGCTTAGGTTTTAGATGTGGATTTTTGGGTTTGCTTCATCTTGAAATTATTACAGAAAGGCTGGAAAGAGAATTTGATGTAAATTTAATAACAACAACCCCTGGTGTGATTTATAAAGTTCATAAAATTAAAGGAGAAATTCTTGATTTGCAAAATCCATCTAATATGCCAGATCCTTCTCAAATAGAAAAAATTCAGGAACCTTGGATTAAATCGACAATTATAACTCCTGACGAATACTTAGGTTCAATTATAAAAATTTGTCAGGATAAAAGAGGAATACAAACTAATTTGTCTTACTCTGGCAATAGAGCTGTTCTTTCATATGATTTACCTTTGAACGAAGTAGTTTTTGACTTTAATGATAAACTTAAATCTGTTTCAAGCGGATACGCTAGTTTTGACTATGAAATATCAGGTCACAGAGAGGGAGACCTTGTTAAATTAGGCATACTTGTAAACTCTGAACCTGTCGATGCTTTAGCAATGATAATTCATAAAGATTTTGCTCAAAAAACAGGAAGACAAGTCTGTGAAAAATTAAAAGACTTAATACCTAGGCATAATTTTATGATACCAGTTCAAGCTGCAATTGGTGGTAAAATTGTTGCGAGAGAATCTATTAAAGGATTTAAAAAAGATGTTCTAACAAAAATCCATGGCGGTGGGGCTACTGACCGAAAAAGAAAACTTTTGGATAAACAAAAAAAAGGAAAAGCTAGATCGAAACAATTTGGGAAAGTCGAAATTCCCCAAGAAGCTTTCATTGGAGTACTTAAAATTAATAAAGAGACTTAATGAAACAAAAATTATTTATTATTTCAAATGAGAGTATTTATGCAAATAACAACAAATTCTTTTGTGATAATATCGATTTAAAATCTACCCCAGAAAGTCTAGGGAAAAAATTTGAGATAAACATATTAGCAAGAAAATCGCCTAGAAAAAGATTTCATCAAATAAAATTAAAAAAGATTCAATTATTTAATAATATTTTTTCATATATATATGCAACAATTAATGCAGCAAAATATAAAGAAGCTAAATTTTTAATAATTTCAATTTCACCTTTCACATTTTTTGCATGTATTTTTCTGAGGATTATGGGGAAAACACCATTAGTTTATTTGAGAAGCGATGGCTTTGGAGAATACAAAGCTATACTAGGTAAAATAGGCCCGATAATTTATTTTTTCATGTTTTGGATAATTGGATTGATTTCAAAACTTGCTAGTTGCAGAAGTTATATTTTGAGAGGTAAGTCAGGAAAAATATTAAATCCATCACAATTAGATACGACATGGCTAAGAAAGCCAAAGTCGATCGATTTCAAAAAATTTAAACTTTTATATGTCGGCAGAATAAGAATTGAGAAAGGAATTTTTTCTTTAGTTGACTTAATTAAGAATAAAAAAAATTTATCTTTAACTATTATTGGTGCAGAGCAAAATAAATCTTACGGTATAAACCAAAGCAATGTAATTATAAAAAATATTGAGAGTAACAAGAATAAATTAATTAAATATTACGACGACCACAATATATTTATTCTACCATCTTTCACTGAAGGACATCCAATGGCTCTATTAGAATCACTAGCAAGAAGGCGACCTGTGGTAATTTTTGAAGATATAGATCATGTAATTGAGGAAAAAAAAGGAATTTTTATTTCAAAAAGAAATTTTTTAGATTTATTCAAAACTTTAAATTTCATAAAGAATAATTATAATTCAATTCAAAATGATTTGAGGAAAAATCATCTTCCAACACACAAAGAATTTATAAGAGATTTCATTAAGTTAATAGATGAGTCAGACGAAAAATTAATTAGATAATGTCTTTTTTGTCTTTAGATAAATTCAAATTTTTATTAAAAACAGAATCTTTTAAAAGAAGACCAATAACTACTCTTTATAGATGTATTGTATTATTATTTTTAATTTTTATGAAAATTTCAATTAAATATGAAGTTAAAACGAAATTTTTTAGATTTATTTATACTTTCAAGCCTTACAAAAAAAGAGGTCTAGGCGGTCGTGGTCAATATTTACAAAGAGACTTATACGAACCTTTTTTGAATTATGGTCATAAAATCTTTCACAAAAAATTTTATTTTGTTGATATTGGTTGTTCGAGAGGTTTTTTCTCCATGTATCTTTTAAACTTGAAAAATTTAAAAGCTGAAGGATTGTGTATCGACCCTTTAAAAGAGGCCTTAGGAGATTTTGATGAAATTTTGAAAATAAACAAGATTAAAAGAGCAAAATTATTAAATGGAATAGTTTCTGATCAAAAAGGTAAAAGAAGAGATATTTTTAGAGTGAATGATTTTCACGGATATTATTCAATCATTAAAAATGTGAGCTTTGCAGACAAGCAAGTTAAAGAAAAATTTAAAATAAGCACCTATACATTAGACCAAATAATTTTTGATAAATATAAGTTCAAAAATTTAGATTTTGTTAAAATTGATACTGAAGGGGCAGAATATGAAATTCTTACGAAAAGTTTAAAAACAATAAAAAAATTCAAACCCCTAATTTTTTGTGAAGTTACACGAAAGAAAATAAAAATATTTCATTTATTAACAAAATATGGTTACAATTTTTTTACTATTTCAGGAAAAGAAATTTTTAAACTTAATAAAAAAAACTTTAATGGAAATATTTTAGCTGTTCACAAAGAATCAAAATTAAAAAGGAGAGGTGGCCGAGTGGTTGAAGGCGCACGCTTGGAAAGCGTGTAAACGGGAAACCGTTTCGAGGGTTCGAATCCCTCTCTCTCCGCCATTATCTATGAATTTATTATGTTTTTTAAAATTGATATTAATTTCATCTTAAAAAAATTATACAAAATGTATTTTAAACTAAATTTTTAATTGAGATTTGTCTTCATTCTTTATCCACATACAACTATAAATAGTCTTAAGAAATATGCACGAATCATTTAAATTGATTTTAAGGGCAGTGGAGGGAGACTGAAACTGCCTTTGCTATTTAAAGTCTTTTAATTCCTATCACTTTTAATTTCGTAGTCTTTTCAATTCTCTTGATAGTTTGATTAATCCCCATAACAACTGTTTTCTTCATGGGACCATAAGCATGAATAAGTTTTTTATTTGAAAGAGCTATAGCAACGTGACCTTTCCAATAAATAATATCATTTTTCTTTATATTTTTTAATTTTATATTTTTTTTGAAAAATTTGACCTGATCTTTTGCATCTCTAGGACAAAATTTATTATTAAAATTTAAAAAAACTTGCACAAGTGCTGAGCAATCAATTCCTTTGAAGGATTTTCCGCCCCATTTATATTTAATATTTTTAAAAGAAGTTATTTTTTGAAAAGGATTTTTTTCCTTATATGAAACAGGTTTTACATCGTTTTTTTTTATCCATCCATTTTGAAACCTGAAATATTTTAAATTTTTTCCAGTGACTTTGATCTTAGAAGCAAAAGAAATTTCATTTTTTTTAATTTTATTTGGAAATTTAAAAATTTTTGCCTTTAAAGTACTAACTTTATGGGTAGGTTTTAAATAATAAGAATATTTCTTATTTACAATATAACCTTTGTAGTTATCTTCTTTAATCTTTATTTTGAGCCATTTTTTTGATCTTTTAGATATGGAAAAGCTATCACCATAAATCATTTGTGTAACTATTTCAGATTTTAACGAGGGTTTCTTATAAAGATTTATTACTGAGAAATTATTTGTAAAATATTTAGTCATCTAGTTTAAGTTTATGCCTTATCATGTAGAGAAATATAAGAGACGGTATCACCATTAAAGCCGTGATTATAAAAAAAATACCCCAGTCACCATTTAACCAATCAACCAAAGCTCCTGAGGATGCTGCTAATGTTGTTCTTCCCGCAGTTCCTATTGAAGACAATAAAGCATATTGAGTTGCCGTGTAAGTTCTATCTACTAGCATCGAAATGAAAGCAACAAAGGCAACCGTGGCAAAGGCTGCTGCCATATCATCAAATATTACTGCAATAGCAAATAGTAATTCTGATTTCCCTGACCACGCTAGTAAAGAAAAAAGTAAATTAGTGGATGCCATTAGTATTCCTGAAACAAACATAGCTTTTATCACACCAGATCTAATAGCGAACAAACCACCTAGCAGTGTAAAAATTACTGTGGTTAACCATCCAAGACCTTTTGAATACAATGCTATATCTGTTTTAGTAAAACCTATTTCCTTA
>MDTB01022248.1_pt1 | contig 14662 bp, 10 predicted proteins | sample 811161 | NCBI WGS metagenome assembly MDTB01 (sample SAMN05326650, study PRJNA326480) | marine metagenome | isolation source: seawater | place: Mediterranean Sea | collected 2009
AATCAGCAACAACAGACCAATCACCATAATAATGCTGATCGATACTGCGCCCGCATTTAACCAGACCCAGGGGGTGCCACTTTTGAAAAAATCTAATTTAGTATTTTGAGCACTCATTGTTCTTATAAACTACTGTATTTTTTACGAAGCCGTTGACGCACTATCTCCGCCACGGTGTTGAAGAAGAAGGTAAAAATAAATAACACAAACGCTGCCAAAAATAGGATTCTGTAGTGGGTGCTATCGACTTCGGATTCTGGCAGTTCAACGGCCACATTTGCAGATAATGTGCGCATACCCTGGAATACGCTGAAGTCCATTACCGGTGTATTTCCAGTTGCCATAAGTACAATCATAGTCTCACCCACAGCGCGTCCGAAGCCAATCATTACCGCAGAAAATATGCCCGGACTGGCTGACAATAACACTACTCTGGTGAGGGTCTGCCATGGTGTAGCGCCAAGTGCTAGTGAACCTGAGGTCAGATGTTTTGGCACACTGAAAATCGCATCCTCGGCAATTGAGAAAATGGTTGGAATCACAGCAAAACCCATAGCAATACCGATGATTAAAGCATTACGCTGATCAAACCCAATGCCCAGTGTTTCACTCATCCAGATTCGAATATCACCGTCGAACAGCCATGCCTCAACGAGAGGTGAGACTTTCACACAAATTAGCGTGATCAGGATAATAGGTACAATAAGGTAGGCGGCCTGCCATCCCTCTGGTATCAATAATTTATAGCGGACTGGTAACCGCCACCACACCAGAGCCAATAGTATTATTCCCATAGGCACAAGCAGTAATACACTGAATACGCCGGGTAAATGCATTTCAACAAATGGTGCCAGCCACAAGCCAGCCAGGAAGCCTAAGATGACAGTCGGCAATGCTTCCATGATTTCGATAGTCGGCTTAACTACTCCGCGCATGGCAGGTGCCATGAAGTAGGCGGTAAAGATAGCACCACATATAGCCAGTGGCATAGCAAACAGCATGGCATAGAAGGCGGCTTTCAAGGTGCCGAAGGTGAGCGGTACTAAACTGAATTTTGGCTCAAAATCACTACTGGCAGACGATGACTGCCAGATGTAATCAGGCTTGACGTAATCTTCGTACCATATCTTGCCCCACAGGCCAGCCATAGACGATTCTGGATGATGATTATCAATATGCCAGATATGTAGCTGTTGCTGATCATCTTGCGCTAAAAATATATCGGCACGCGGGGCTACAGCTAATCTTTCGATTGCCCCTGTGCCAACACTCAGGTTTAACAAGTCACGCTCACTAGTGGTGTAAAGTAGCTTGACCTCACCCTCTTCGCTGGCCGCGATAACCCCCTTACGAAGCATTTCTGTGGCCACACTTGAGACCGCTGCTGTATCAATTTTACTGTCTCGAATTTTAGTCAATCTAAATGGTAATTCACCATCGCTGCGCACTTGGAACCATTGCGAGAGTCTGCCCGAGCTATCACCTATCAATAGCGAGACTCCACCGGTCAGGAAATTCATGGTGGTGGGGACAACTGGCGCCTGGGTGACATCAACATACTCGCGCAATGTAGGAACAATGCCGTCACGCACGTCATAAACAGATAATCGGCCAAACTTATCGAGGATATAGGCCCACTCCTGTTCGGGATCTACCAACAGTCGCAAAACATCTTTTTGGGTTGTTACCGAATAATTTTCAGCGGGCTCTAGCGCCACATTATCAGAAATGAATGATGATTCTTTCAAGAATGTTTTGTAAGTAATCTGATCACCCTCAGTACGCACCATCAGCGATAGAGACTCCTCATTATCACCGACCGCAAAATCATGAATGGGGCCAGTGCTGACAGAGATTAATTCCTCACCAAATGGATAGCTGACCCTAGGGTGAATTATTCGTTCTGTTGCGGTGAATTCCAGCGCATATTGATGATCGAAAAATAGTACGTCGCCAGACTGCAGGCCAACAGCCAACAGACGTTGCATTTCATTCACCACCTGAAATGAGACGATTTGGTTGGCTTCGTCTATGGGCAGGGCATGCTGTGTTATGACCTCACCGTTCGTGATGTCGAAAAAGTAAACGCTACCACCGGAGGTCAGCCGCAATCCTATTTCAGCCTGTTCCTCTATGGCCAGATAGATTGTTTTTGCTGTGTCGCCTGGTGCAGAGTAGCTGGCACTTTTATCGAGTTTGGGCTGATCGAAAAGTGGATACACAACGCTCAGTAAAAAAACAAAGATCAAGGCAATAGCCGCAATCACACTGATGCCGCCAATCTGTACGACTCGACGCGCCAGCATGTCGAGGAAACCTCGAATTTTCCAATTATTTTTACTCGCGTTCATGTTCTTAGGTTGAATGGTTAAATAAAAGTGATCTTGTCACAAACCACAGCAAATCTTGAGCACTGAATATCTTACATGTGTTTTGTGATAACTGTGTGTATGTTAATAAAAAAGCCCCGCTCACAACGAACAGGGCTTCAAAAGGTCTCACAATCAGATGCTTGCTAGATCATAGGCCCAGTGATTTAAGGGTCTTATCAGCAACAACGGCGGGTAACGGTATATAACCATCTTTGACAACCACTTTCTGACCTTGTTGCGACAGTACCAGCTTAACAAATTCGCCTTCCATGGGTGAGAGCGGCTTATTTGGGTGCTTGTTGATATAGACATAGAGGAAGCGTGCCAGCGGATATTTCCCCGATATGGCCGTTTCTGCTGATGCTTCTATATAGTTGCTTGAACCACCCTTAGCGATGGGTAACGCTCTCACACCAGTCGTTGTGTAGCCGATCCCTGAGTATCCAATACCATTGAGCGATTGTGTTATGGACTGAACGACAGACGCAGAACCTGGTTGCTCGTTAACAGATGACTTGTAATCACCCTTGCATAAGGCTTTCTTTTTGAAGTATCCATAGGTACCAGAGACTGAATTGCGTCCAAATAATTGGATGTCTTTGCGCGCCCATTCCCCTGACAGACCTAAGTCACCCCAGGTATTAACTGGCTCTGCTGCGCCACACTTACGCGTGCTGGAAAATATTGCATCAACTTGCTTGATGGACAGACCCTCAATCGGGTTATCCTTGTGCGCGAACACTGCCAACGCATCAATTGCAACGGGTAGCGGAGTTGGTTTGTAGCCAAAGCGTTCTTCAAATGAGGCAATTTCTTTATCTTTCATTTTACGACTCATCGGCCCAAGATTGGAGGTGCCTTCGGTGAGTGCTGGTGGTGCAGTTGAGGATCCTGCTGCTTGTATTTGAATATTTACATTCGGATAAAAACGCTTATATTCTTCCGCCCACAATGTCATCAGATTAGCTAATGTGTCAGAGCCAACACTCGACAAGTTGCCGGACACACCGCTAGCCACCTGATACTCAGCCAAGGCCTCATCAACCATAGGTTCAGCGATCACTATGGGTGTTGCAGCCAGCATCGCAATACCCGCAAACAGACTTTTATATTTCATGATTTATATTTATCTCCATTTAATTTAGATCTAACTATGAGATCTGTTAATTTTCAGCCGGACATCAAGCTCATAAGGTAATTTCAGATAGAGCATATTACTCATGTGTTACACAAGTATTACATTTTGTTATTTAGCTGGCTTTGCGTTTCTCACCACTGACAAGGATTTCTGGAGGGAATAGCAGCTTAACCTCAGTGCCAACTCCCAGCTCACTATCAATCTTAACCTGACCGCCATGCCTTTCCATCACGTGTTTGACGATCGATAGACCCAGTCCCGTACCTCCCATATCTCGAGAGCGTCCTTTGTCCACCCTGTAAAATCTTTCCGCCAGTCTTGAGAGATGTAACTTTTCTACGCCTTCACCGAAATCCTGGATCGATAAAAATGCACCCCGAATCGGATCTACACGCCATTCAAGCACAATCCGAGTACTGGCTAAGGAATACTTTACTGCATTATCAATCACGTTCTGAATCGCACTCAACAGCTCGGTCTGATCACCTCTAATCAAAGCTGCATCAGGCGCTCTGATTTCAAACATCTGCTGATTATAAATACTAGATGCTTTCACCAACTCGATGCACTCGCGGACAAGATTCAGCACATCAACAACATCAACATGACTCTGGCTCAACGGCAGGCTTTCTAGTCGAGATAGTGATAACAAGTCCTCAATTAGCTTTTTGAGCCGATGTGCCTGCTCCAATGCCCCCGATATACCTCGACTCACATCTGCTGGGCTATCATCGCGCAACATCAGAGTTTCCAGATAACCGATAATAACAGTCAACGGCGTACGCATCTCATGCGATGCGTTAGAGATAAATGCCTTACGCACTTGCTGCAGTCGCAACACATCCATATGATCCTGCACATACATCAGGCTATGAACCTGCCCATAGGGTATCACTCTTAACACTAAATCATTTTCTTCACTGCGTGTGGAAGTGAACTCCAGCGGTTGAGCGAATTCACGCCTAGTCAGATAGTTAGTGATAACAGGGTCACGCACAATATTAGTGACGTTGCGACCGGTGTCCTTGTGTGCATCTATACCAAGAATCCCCTTCGATGCTTCATTGGCCCATTCAATATTGAAGCTGTTATCAATAATGAGCATAGCATCCGGCATGGCAGCAGTGGCTGCTTCAAAACGTCTGATTAACTCTTTTGAGCGTTCGTATTGTGCGGTATTTTCCTGCTTGATAAGGCATATCTGCTCCACTACTTTCTTGCTGGCCCCAAATAATCTAGGCGTGTCGTCTATTTTTGCTCCCGCATTAATCCATCGATGCAGGCGAGCGATCTGGGTTAAAAACCAGATCATTACAACAACAAGTATTGTCGCGTATGCCAGAGCCCACCAAGCAGTCAAAAATCCAACAGCCGATCCAGCAAATAGAGCGCCAATAACAACCTTGATTTCAGTTTTTATGAAAGAAAATATCATTACTTGTCGACAACAAAACGATATCCATATCCTCTGACTGTTTGAACCATGGTATGGCAACCATACGGCTTCAATAATTTACGCAACCTTAAGATATGCACATCGACTGTTCTTTCTTCAACAAACTTACTCCTGCCCCAGACAAAATCGAGCAACTGCGCACGGCTGTAAACTTTATCCGAGTGAGTCATAAAAAACTCCAACAGACGGAACTCAGTTGGGCCCACCTCAATCTGCTGACCATCAATCAGCACGTGATGAGCATCAAGATCCAGAACCAGCTTGCCATGTACCAGCTTGTTATCATGCACATTTGGGTCGCTGCGTCTTAACACTGCGCGTATCCGCGCAGACAGCTCTTTGATCGAAAACGGTTTGGTAATGTAATCATCAGCACCGGAATCCAAGCCTTCAATCTTGTCGCGCTCTTCGGTTTTAGCGGTCAGCATAATGATTGGGATATCACGCGTTAGATCATCACGCTTAATGCGTCTGACCAGTTCCAGACCAGAGACATCTGGCAGCATCCAATCCATCAGGATTAAATGAGGTGTTTGTTGTGCAAGCTTTTCGGTTGCTTCACGCCCATCAATGGCTTCGATTATGTCATAACCGTCACTACCTAGAGCGAAATATACCATGTCACGAATTGGCTTTTCGTCCTCAACGATTAAGATACGGTATGTTCTCATCGGAAAATTGCCCGGCTTTTGTAACTCGTATTCTGATTGTAATTCCATTAAGACCTACATTGATAGGAGTTTATAGTATTGCCATCATTATTCATGACTTAGATTAAATACTGGTTACAAAATACAGCACAAACATAGCACCCTGAACTCACCCCAAAAGTAATAAAAAAGGGCAGCTGAACTGCCCTTTTCAAGCGCTGGCTTAATGCGGTCACATGTTGTTTAGAATTTAAACACCACATCGGTTTGCAGAACCTTCTGTTTGTCATCATCGTTAGCCGCAAAACTGGCAGTATCTGGCACATCTCGCTCGCTGTCGTAGTAATCAACACCAAACACGATGTTCTTGTGCAGACCGTAGTTAAAGATAAACTCATTACCTTTGATCGCTGTTTCGCCACCAAAACGATCTGAGTCAGGGAAATTATCTAGGAAGGCATCCTGCTCTAGGTCGGCATAGACGTATTTGAACTGCCACTGGTGTCTGTTACTGACTTTTTTATCACCAAATTTGAAGCCTAGCGCGTAGCCTTTATCTTCCTTACTGTCACTATTTTTGATGTAGTCAGCAAACACAGCAAATACCTTACCTGGCATAAACACGTCTTTCATACCCAGCTCGGCAGACAAGCCTAGTGAGTCGTAGTCGTATTTATAATTACCATCGTCCACCGTGTTTGTAGCTCGGATATTATCTAACAATGGCTCTCCCTCAACATTATCGAACTGATATAATGTGCCAGCGACGTTAGCGTAGACGTTATCTACTTTAAATTTATGTCCCAACTGAATATATTGCATCAGTGGATCGTCTTTGCTGTCCTCCTCCTCATCCAGTATCCAAATACCCGCATTGGCATAGCTGGTGCCTGCCGAATTATCAGTCTCAAAATGCACTGACACGCCTTCCGGATTTATATCACCATCCCAAAGCAGATCAGTTGGCGCCCATAAATAGGATTTTCGCTTAAATTTACCCGCTACCAGCTTTGCATAGTCGACTGGCTGCCACTCCGCATAAGCATAGTCGAGACGCGTATCCTTGCTTGAGAATGTATCGTCTAAAGTCTCGTTGGTAGATGTGGGATCATCGCTGCCGCTGGCAAAGCCTAAACCCACTTTAACATCATCATTGACCTTGCCTTCAGCGCCTAAGCGCAAACGATAGCGATAACGTGTTTGGCTGGGATCGTCAGCATTATCTGCGTCATCCACTCTCTCGTGCTGTCGACGCAGGCGTAAATCACCTTTCAGTTTGATTTTTTCGGCCCATTTAGTTTTATCATCAGCCTCGACCATTTTAGCCAGCTTATGATCAGTTGTTTTTTCTATTTCTGCATGTGAACGCTCAGCATCTGCAGCCACTGAATTAATCAACACACTGTAGGCATCCTCACTAATTGTGCCATTGTCACGCAGCACCTGGAGGAGTTCCTTCATCGCATCATTCGATGCAAATGCTGGACTGCCGCACAGGACTGACACTATCACGCTCACTGCTGCTACTAACCTGCCATATTTCAATATCATCATCACTCAACTCACTTTTAGTCATATTGTTAGTCTATAAATTACAGAAATGTAATGTAGTGAGGCGGATAGTAGGGAGTTTTTATTTCAGATTAATTACAAAATGTCATTTATTAGCTAAAAGATTATGGCTTTATTGTCACTTTGCGTACATATCCTGTGCTGGTCTGATTTCGACTGGCTGCAAACACGCTCAATGATTCAGCACCCGCTATGCTTGCGCGATGATTCAGTCGCAACAATAGGAGATGTGCTGATAGCACTGAGCGTGACAGATTAGCTGAGACCCGTTCAGTAAGACTAATGCTAAGACTAGAGGTTGTTGAGACTAGAGGGTAATTAAAACTGCGCTAGACAGTGCCAGAATACTGCCCAGTAGCGCACCAGCAAATACATCTGTCGGGTAGTGTAATCCTAGAATAACCCTGGAGAGGGCGACCAGCGAAGTGAAGCCCCAGACAAGATAGGCAATCTGTGGCAAATAGATACTGAACATTATACTGAACGAGAATGCATGCATGGTATGTCCAGAGGGAAAGCTGTATCGATCAAGCGCGGGCGCGGCTTGTTGTATGATGTCGCAATTGATGAATGGCCTCTCACGCACCAGCTTCTGCTTAAGAAATTTGTATACTATCAGTACCACTAGCGCCGTCAGCATAATGTGGATGAGTTGATAAAGTCCCTGCATGCCATACAAATATGGCAGAAATGCGGCAAGTGTGTACCACAATACGCCATCACCCATGCGACTGATGGCACGGAAGAATAACCTGACAGCTGTCTTGCGACTGCTACTGTTGAGCAAGATGCATAAGCGCATTTCCAGATGGTCGGCTCGACTCAGGATTTGATGTAATTTTGCCTGCATAGCTTATCAATGCGTTACATGGATTAGGTAATATAAGTGTTAGCTGTCATATTATGCCAGCTATATTTCATATTCGTGATGACAATATGAACGAATCATGACTAGTGTGTATAAATACTCCCACAACTAACAATATTTAATAAATAGTTCATGCTTGATTCATAGATTTGTAACCATTTCGACATAACCTGTGGACAATCTAATCTATGCAAAGGTTTTCCATTGGTCAAATCTACCCCGCTTAGAGTAAGAAGTATTTGGATTTCAGACGTTCACCTCGGTTTCAGAGGCTGCCAAGCACAGACCCTGTTAGATTTTCTCCACAGCACTGAATGCGAATACTTATATTTAGTGGGGGATATCGTTGATTTTTGGAGTCTGCAAAAATCATCATATTGGCCACAAGCGCATACTAATGTTGTTCGCTCCATACTCGGTAAAGCCAAGCACGGCACCAAAGTTATCTATGTACCTGGCAATCATGATGAAGCGATGCGCGAGTATTGTGGTTACTCATTTGGTAACGTCGAAATACATCTGGATTACATTCATACCACTGCCGATGGTAAAAAACTGTTGATATTGCACGGTGATGAGTTTGATACCATTGTTAAACACAGCCAGTTCATCGCTAAACTGGGAAGCTGGGCTTACGATACCCTGTTGCAGCTCAACCAGTACGTCAATATTTTCCGCAAATTATTTAAAAAAAATTATTGGTCGTTAGCCAAATACCTCAAGCTGAAAGTTAAAAATGCAGTTAATTATATCGGCAGCTTTGAGGATGCTCTGGCACACCTTGCGAACGAAAAAAATGTTGATGGCGTTGTCTGTGGACATATCCATCATGCTGAGATTCGTTACATCGATAACGTACTTTATTGCAATGATGGCGACTGGGTTGAGAGTTGCTCTAGCCTAATTGAGCATGCAGATGGCCGTCTCGAACTTATTTATTGGAGTGAGGATAATGTAGACGTCATACCCGATCGAACCAAGGTTGCCGATAAACAAGCCGCCTAGTTCATACCGTCTATTATCTTATTGGTGTGACCCAGCCTGTGTCTGGTATAAGATGGGCGCATGTTAAATACCACCCATAACAATCCACACTCGGCGAAGCAATGAGACTGATTATTGTCACTGATGCATGGAAACCGCAGGTCAATGGTGTAGTCACTACATTAGGTAAAACGCGTGACACTATTCAGGCAATGGGTCATGAGGTGACAGTAATAAATCCTGCTGATTTTAAAACAATACCTTGCCCAACTTACCCGGAAATTAAATTAGCATTAAATCCAGGCCGGCGTGTTGCCTCAGCAATCGACGCATTTGATCCCAGCCATATTCATATCGCTACCGAGGGTCCTCTAGGACTGGCCGCGCGCAGTTACTGCATTAATCATAATTTAAATTTTACAACTTCGTATCACACCCAGTTCCCAGAATACATACGCGAGCGTATTCCATTACCATTAAATATTTCTTACAGTTTTTTTCGCTGGTTTCACAGTCGTGCTACTCGCACTATGGTTGGCACACCCCATCAGCGCACGCTGTTAGAACAGCGTGATTTTAAGAATATTGTATTGTGGACACGTGGTGTTGATGCCAGCATTTTTATGCCCAAAGATAAAGCATTTCTAAACTATGCGCGACCAATCTGGATTTATGTCGGACGTGTGGCAGTAGAAAAAAATATCGAAGCTTTTCTATCACTCGACATCCCCGGCACCAAAGTTGTAATTGGTGATGGCCCGGCTATCAGTGAACTCAGCACGCACTACACGGATGTTAAATTTGAAGGTTACAAGTTTGGCGCTGAGCTCGCGAGTTATATCGCCGCGGGTGATGTATTCGTATTCCCCAGCCTCACCGATACATTTGGCGTGGTCATGTTAGAGGCCATGGCATGTGGTCTACCGGTAGCCGCCTTCCCGGTAACAGGCCCACGCGATGTGGTACGCAATGGTATTACTGGTTGTTTACATGATGACCTGAAAACAGCCGCCATGGATGCGTTACAGCTAAATCCTCAGGATTGTACTCAGCAAGCCTCAGAGTACACATGGGAACAGGCAACCAGGCAATTTATTGATAACCTCACTCCCGCCAGAAACTCATTCGGCTAATTCTTTTCTGGCATGAAAATCTTAATGATATCGGATGTTTATTTTCCTCGGATCAATGGGGTATCTACATCGATTCAGACCTTTAAAAATGAATTTCAAGCGCGCGGCCATCAAGTCAGTCTGATTGTGCCATCCTATGTCGCTGACGTGACACCCGCACACGACATTATGAGGATACCTTCTTTTCGTATCCCCTATGATCCTGAAGACCGCATGATGAGGTTCTCGGCTATCGTGCGCCTAATCCCAGAACTTGCACAGCAGAATTTTGATATTGTCCATATCCACACGCCCTTTATCGCACACTACGCAGGAATCAAAATTGCCAAAGCCTTAAACATACCCAGCGTACTCACTTACCATACTTTATTTGAAGAATATCTATATCACTACATCCCGTTTTTACCGAAACAGTTTTTGCGTTTTTTCGCACGCCGTTTTTCATCTGGTCAATGTAACCAAGTATCTGGTGTCATCGCGCCCTCATCAATTATTGTTAATCTGCTGAAAGACTATGGTGTCAAGAACAACATCACTATCATCCCGACAGGTATAGACTCAGATAAGTTCGCACAGGCCCATCCCGATCAATTTCGCGCCAAATATAATATTCCCTACAACAGAAAACTTTTGCTCAATGTCAGTCGCGTTGCGTTCGAAAAGAACATGGGCCTGTTGCTAGACGTTGTCCATGAATTGAAACTTAGACTACCTGAGATATTTCTGATTATCGCCGGCGAGGGTCCAGCCAAAAAAGATTATCAGCAGCAAGTGATTAGGATGGGTTTGCAAGATAATGTCAGTTTTGTTGGTTACCTTGACCGCAATAGCGAATTGATAGACTGTTATCATTGTGCGGATATTTTTGTATTTAGCTCAAAAACCGAAACTCAGGGCTTAGTCCTGTTGGAGGCAATGGCTTCGGGCACACCGGTAGTATCGATAGCGGCCATGGGTACTGTCGATATTTTAACTGATTGCGATGGTGCTTTAATCAGCACGGAGCAGGTCAGTGACTTTGCCCAAAAAATAGCAACTTTATTACAAGATCCAGATCAATATGCTAGCGTGAGTAAAGCAGCCAAAATATATGCCGCAGACTGGAACTCATCTAACTTAGCTGGGAGAATGCTGACTTTCTATGACCGCGTATTAAATACTTAAAACATGACAAATGAATCCAAAAGCGCCATGCCCGATGTTACTCGGCCACAACTGTTCATTAATCGAGAACTTAGCCAACTTAAATTTAATGAACGCGTGTTGGAACAGGCTAGAGATGAATCAGCGCCACTCTTGGAGCGCCTCAAGTTCTTATGTATTTCCTGCGGCAATTTGGATGAATTCTTTGAGATACGCGTCGGCGGTCTCAAGCAACATATCGAATATTCTACTGGTTACAAAACTGCTGACGATATATCACCCACACAATTACTTACAGAAATAAAACACCAGGCAAGTCGACTGGTAGAAGAACAATATAAAGTCTTCAACGAAATAATCATTCCCGTCTTAGCTGAGCAAAATATTGAATTAATCCCCAGAGAAAGATGGACACCTCAGCAACGTGCATGGATACACAAATATTTTACTGATCAAGTCGAACCGGTGTTAAGCCCTTTAGGTATTGATCCAGGACATCCGTTTCCGCGCATCTTAAATAAAAGTTTGAACTTTATCGTCGAAGTCGGAGGCACTGATGCGTTTGGACGTGATGGTCACCTGGCAATTGTACAAGCGCCACGGTCATTACCGCGCATTATTGCGTTGCCCGATGAGGACACCGTATCCAGCAAGTATGTCTTCTTATCATCAATAATACATGCCTATGTGCATGAATTATTCGAAGGTCTTAAGATACATGGCTGCTATCAATTTCGAGTGACACGTAATAGTGATTTATTTGTCGAGGATGAAATTGATGATTTAATGCTGGCGCTGGAGGGCGAGCTTGCTTCCAGGCGTTATGGTGATGCGGTACGACTTGAGACAGCAACCAATACCCCAGATCATTTAACACAGTATTTACTGCAACAATTTCATCTCACTGAAACCGATTTATATCGTGTAAATGGCCCAGTTAATTTAAATCGTCTGTCTAATATATATGATTTACTGGAGCGGCCTGATTTGAAATTTGCCCCCTTCACAGCAAAGCTGCCACAACCAATCACACCAGAATCAAATTTATTCAAGGTGATCGCAAAAGAGGATGTGCTGATGCACCATCCTTATCAATCATTTACACCCGTCATTAGCTTTATCCATCAAGCAGCGAAAGATCCTAAAGTTCTGGCTATCAAACAAACTCTTTACCGTACTGGCGCCAAGTCCAGAATTGTTGATGCTTTGGTACAAGCCGCTGAAGCAGGCAAGGAAGTGACCGTCGTGATTGAGCTGATGGCACGCTTTGATGAGGCAGCAAACATTACTCTGGCTAACCGCTTACAGAAAGCGGGAGCACATGTCGTATACGGCATTGTCGGCATAAAAACTCACGCCAAAATGATTTTAATTATTCGCCGAGAGCATGGCAAGTTAGTGCGCTACGCGCATCTGGGCACGGGCAATTACCATCAAAGCACGGCCAAATTGTATACCGACTATGGCATGTTTACCTGCGATCCAAAAATCACGCTAGATTTGCATGAAATATTTTTACAACTGACCAGCTTTACTAAAATCCCTAAATTGGAAAATGTCTTGCAAGCGCCCTTCACACTATATAAGACTATCGTTGAATATATTGATAAGGAAATAAAGCGCGCCGCGCAAGGTCGTAAAGCTAAAATAATTGCGCAGATGAACTCCTTGATTGAGCCGCAGCTCATTCAAGCGCTGTATCGCGCATCTCAGGCCGGCGTTGAAATTAAACTTATTGTCCGTGGTCAATGCTGTTTACGTCCAGGCGTACCCGGTGTTTCCGAAAATATCGAAGTTCGTTCCATTATCGGGCGCTTCTTAGAACATCCCAGAGTTTTCTATTTTTACAATGGTGGACGTTCCAAACTGTATTGCTCCAGTGCAGACTGGATGGACAGGAACTTTTTCCGTCGAGTCGAGACGGCATGGCCAATAGAAGATCGTATGATTAGAAAAAGAATCCTGGCAGAGCTTGATCTTTATCTGAATGACAACCAGAACGCCTGGCTATTACATGCAGATGGTAATTATGCGCGTAGCACTAAAGACCAAGACAAAAAAGCTATTATGGCGCAAACTGTTCTACTTGAGCGTTATGCCATCGTTAAGTGAAACTAAGAGTAAACCCCATCGCTTGCAAATACTCATTCTCCTGCTCTAAGTCTATCTTTGTTAGAGGCGAATTATCCAGCCAGTGTTTGCCAAAATTAAGTGCTAAATTATTTTTATCCAGCGTGATTTTCTTGATAGGAAAATCATTTTGACTACGATCACGATTCAGTAAAACAGCCAGGCGCAGAAGAACTAATAAGCGTTTGACTGGCTCTAGCGAGTTATCATCAAACCCCTCGAAGAAAATATTGCGTATCTTACGACGATGACAACCGATCAAACAGGCCAGTGTATATTGCTCATTTTTAGCGAATCCCGGCATGTCCATATGTTGCATTAAATAAGCGCCATGTCGATGATAGCTGGAATGTGCGATATCTAGGCCGATTTCATGCAAGCGCGCAGCCCAGCGTAAATGGTTTTCATGGTCAGGATGATCAAGCTGCCATTCTGCACTCACCATATTGAATAATTTGCGTGCATGCTTCTCTACTCGACTGGCTTGTTCTTGCTCAATTGCATATCGACTCTCAAGTGCGCTCACCGTCGTGACTCTCACATCCTTATGATCAAGCTGCAGACGCCCCAACAAGTCAAACAGTACACCCTCACGCAAAGCGCCATCAGAAAAATTCATGTGCTCAAGGCCCAGCCCTTCAAATACTGCAATCAGCACTGCCAGACCGCCGGGCAGTACTGGCATACGCTCTTTTTTGATCCCCGCAAATTGCAACGACTTAACATCACCCACGGCTACACATTGAGCACGCAAGTCATGCAAGTCGCGCAAGGTAATTAAATTAGCGCCAGCACTATTTTGTTCAATAATCTCGGCGATTGATTTGATTGTGCCGGAAGTGCCTATTTCTATATCCCACCCGATACGCTTGAATTTATTAGCAATTGGTCGGAGTTGTTGCCTGGCTGCCATTATGGCTTGAGCAAAAGCCTTGTCAGTAATTTTCTCATTATCGAAATATTGTTCACTGAGAGAAACACAGCCCATGAATAGACTTTCCATGTGCACTGGTTTTTCGCCCTTACCAATAATTATTTCTGTACTGCCACCACCAATATCAACCACAATTCTTTTTTCCTGTGGTCGCGAAATAGCATAGACGGTGCCCTGGTAAACTAAACGCGCCTCTTCAATACCAGAAATAATTTCGACCGGATGTCCCAGCGCCTCTTGCGCCTGACGTAAAAATGACTGCGGATTTTTTGCTACTCTGAG
>MDTB01217258.1_pt1 | contig 14660 bp, 11 predicted proteins | sample 811161 | NCBI WGS metagenome assembly MDTB01 (sample SAMN05326650, study PRJNA326480) | marine metagenome | isolation source: seawater | place: Mediterranean Sea | collected 2009
ACCACAATATTCTTTGGATAGTATTGTTGCTGTTAGCTACTCCAACAAGGGATACTTCGGTCCATGTGTTGCCGTCAGTAATATCATCCCCACTAACAGCTAATTCATGTGTATTGTTCGGGCTGACCATTTTTTGACCAACCACGAAGATGCCGTTACCCGCGGCGTTCTTTCCAATAGCCGCTGTAAATGTGGCGTTTCTGTTCGATGTTATGTAGTCCGCAGAAGTCCAGCTTGTTCTGTCTGAATTTGATGCGTATGCATATTTACCGGGACCATTAGTTCCGTTTGCAAATGCGATAATCCAATCTGGCTGATTATCAGCTTGATCGAGGACACGTGGTGCCGGCATCATAAATTTATATGTCATTTTTTATCTCCTAAAGTGGTAAGTATTTACTAGCAGCGACACAGCATATATCATCACCACTGAATGAGCCACCAGAACGACTGACTAGTATGTTGTCAACCGTTTCAGCCCAAGTCTCGCCGCCATCAGTGCTTTCGTAAATGTCGCCACCATCGGTCACAGCCATCCAAGTGTTTGAATCGGTGGTAACATCTTTCATAGCAGGACCGCTATAAGTTGGATTTGCTAGATTACTTGTGGTTGTCCCATCGACATCGATCCTTGCAATCGCTGCAACATTTGCAGAGGTAATAACTACCCTGCCAAGTGCCGCGGCCAAATTCGCTCGGTGGTCGATGTTGTTATCTTCAGCTTGTGTGGATGCGACCGGTTTTGCAATTCCAAGATCAACTTCGTCACTCCAGCTAGTTACATCTGTTTCTGCTGCTGTTCTCAAAAACAAATTAGCCTCGCCTGATTTTTGATATACAACGACCAATGTTGAATTGGTGAAAGCAACACCCATAATGTAGCCCGCAGTAAAGGGTTCTGATTTAGCAAATGTTGCCCCGTCATTTGTGCTGTAATAAAGCCTGTCGTCTTGTCCAAATGCCCACCGTCCTGAGCCATTTCCTGCTATTGAAAAAATTCTACCAGCATCTCGATTAGGAGCATCACTAGTAGATAACTTAGACCATGTTGTAGCCCCATTCGTGCTTCTCCAGACTTCACCTACATTGGTAGTTAACATCCAGACACCAGAAGTTGAGCTAGTAGAGTCATTTGACCAAGCGATTGCCTTAGAACGACCACTACTTCCGAAAGCCAAGTTGACAGTTGACCAAAGAGAGGTGGAAGTTATATCTGTGCCACTAATTGTAATGTCTTTAGAAGTGGAAGCGTTTGTAAGTATGTAAATGCCATTCCCACTGCCGTCTTTTCCGTAGGCAGCATCAAATGCAGTTGCATTACCAGACACTCGATCATTGATAGTCCAAGATGTTCTGTCAGCATTGGCTGCATAGCCGTAATCGCCAGAGCCAGCCTCAAATCCTACGACAAAATGTGATGCAGGGTTGCCATCACCTGAGTATCCTGAGACAACCACTGGCTTCATAAATTTATATGTCATAACAAAAATCTCCGTTTATTATATAATTAGGACGATCGCAACTCAAAACATCTGTAAAAAAAGGCAGACTTTTGACCGGTCTGCCAGCGGCTGCAGCTATTCTGCTGTGTCTTCAACAGCCGTGTCGGATGCTGTATCGTCTTCTTTCTCACAACCCATGCAGAATGCAAGCAAGAAGACAGGTGCGATAAAACGCATGATTGTGTCTCCTTAAAAAGCAGCAGACTTTTCACCGGCCTGCCAGCGGCTTTAATCACTCTGAAATTGTTTCAGTAGTGGTTGTTGTCTCAGTTGAATTACCTGTGTTTTCATTGGTTGTGGTAGTAGTTTCAGAAACTTCGACTGTATTTGTGGTCGCCTCAACTGTTCCAGTGGTTGTGCTAGCTTCACTAACTTCAGCCGCCGGCGGCTCAACAGTGCAAGTTCCGTAAGTAGTTGCCACAACAAGTGCTCCAGCAACAAAACTAACTTGAACCTTCCATCGAGCTAGTTGTGATTTTAACCATTCCATAACATTCTCCTTTTCCGTATAGAATATAGTGGCACCCAATTTTGCCGGGGTGCCATCGGCCTACTAAGTTCCAGTCATCAAGTCATTAAATGCCTTATCAACATCGCTGGCACCATTTTCATAGTGTGTGCTCTCTTTAGAGCGTTCTTCTGCAGAAGCAGAGCCAGCCATTTGTTCGTCCAAGATAGCGTCAATTTGCTCTGGGGTGAGGCGTTCAAACAAGCTATCAAAGTCAGGCATGTTATCTAACATTCCGGGGATTGTCTCTTGGTCTTCCAAGAGTGGCGATGTATTTCGGCGCATTTTTAAATTAGTCTGCGGGTATGCCCCGGGACGATTTGGCTTAGTATATGTTAGCGTGATATCTGTACCTTCCTTAATGTCGGTAATGTCACCATATTCTGGGTCAAGAATATAACCAAGCAGAAGCTCATAAGCTTGCTTGCCGTAGCCATATACCTTAATTCCATCAGCTTCATTGCCGCGCAATACGACTGGCGAGAAGTATCGGGTACGCACAAAAAGTGACTTTGCCAGCTTCTTGCTTTCCTCATCATTGCTGTCAACACCCTCGCGCCAAAGCGTAGAAGCAAAGTCACAAATTGGACAACGCTCACCAAAATTACGCTTTGGGCACATGATACCACCCTTATGATCTCCCACGTTATAGTGGAAGAAAAATTCCTTCAACGGATCGCCATCGCTCGTTGGTACGATCCGAATATCTTGGTCTCCCTCATCTGGCTTAAACCAGATAGACGGGCCATCATTTCCATTTCCATCACCGCGAAGCACGGCGAGTTTCTTTCTCATTAGTTCCATATTAATAGACATATTTTTCTCCTTTTGTTGTTAATAAAGTATATCAAGCTTTCCTTGATATCTAATGTATCACTCTCAAACAAGCTTGTCAAGAGTTTTCTTGTATTGCGTTAGTATGGGCAACGCAGAACCCAAAGTCTTCCTCGTACGGAGATTCGTAAATCGCATACGTTATATTTTTAAAAGCATTCTTTGGCTTTTGTTTTAATTTTTCAATAATTCTTTGATGCAATCCACCATCCTTTTCTAGTTTTTCTTGGGACATGCAGAAATAATAACACACGTCGCGGCTCATGTCAAGGTCAAAAAACCATTTTTCTTCAACTTTGTCAGGGTCGAGCCTGCCTATAGAGCGAATTCTTTGCACCTCTGAAGGCTTACTAAGATTCCCAATAATAGGTTGGGTGTGATCAAATAAATTTTTATAATGAACGCTATAATAAATAGTTTGATTAATGGTTTCGAAGTACTTTTTAATAGGTACATTTCCAATTGTTTGTTCTAAAATAGGGTTGCTAAAAATTGTTATTGAATTGATTAAGCCCGAACGCGCGTATTCCTGTAAGATACCAAAGACTGCTTTTTCCTGTAGTTTTGTATCACCAATTAACAATTCAGTATCTGGCCGAATATAGAACAAGTCTATTTTAGTGTGTTTAATTTGTTCCAGTATCCCCAAAGTCATCACGGCGCTCTTACTTGAGCCGCATACAAATACCTGTACATTACTGTTAATTCCTTTAAAGAACTTTGCTAACTTAGGAATGTTGTTTTCATAATCTTCTATCTGATTATACTCTTTAAGTTTATATTGGCCTCCGGAGGTCTTTGAAAACTGATTAGACAATTGATAAATCTTGTATTCTTTGTTGCCTGCAAAGTGGCCAGCAATATTTGAGCCAGCGGTTCCTATTCCAACTAGAGATATCAAAGCTTAAGTCCTCGAAGTTCTAAATAATTTTGTCCAGCACCTAGGTTACACACAAAATTGCCAAGTTTTGTTTTTTCAAATATATGTTTAATTTCAGGCACCAATTCCCTGTCCTCGTTGCTTAAATCAACCACAATCTCATCATGAACAATGTGGGATATGAAGCTTTTTTTATCTAATAAAAATTTATCGATTTCTATAGCACGCTCTATCACAATATCCGATGTTGTACTTTGTATGATGTAGTTAAATGCTCGACGTGCATCAATTTTGATTTTACGACCAAATGGCGTATTAATGTAATCACCGTCATACCAATCGTCAAGTACTTTTTCTCGATTATAATAATTAGTTGATATAATTCTTGACTCTGGATTATAAAGCCACGAAAAGAATAGCGTTTTAGCTTCTTCTCTGTAAATATCGGAGCGCTTTATAACATTATTCATATTCCATTCGTGAATATCACCTGATGGCTGCTCTTGACCACTTAAGCCAAGAAGTGTTCTAATTTCTGCGCCATTGTAATCCAAAGAGAGAAACCAATCATTAGTGGGCTTAATTAATTTTCTATATTCTTTTTTCATTGTGAGCACTGGAAAAGTATCTGGTCTTGTTGTAAATCTTCCGGTTGCAGTTCCAAAAATATTATAGTCAACATAGGGGGAGGTGGCCAAAAGTTTTTGAACGTTATTGCGATTTGTTGAATTAACAAATAAGTGCCTACATTCTTCATTATTAATTTTCAAATTTTGAAATTTAATCTTATGAGCTAGCTTATAAGCAGCGTTTAAGTGCTCATAATTTTTAGGTTTTTCAAAATTGTCAAACACGTGTTCTGTGATTTTATTTCTGATCTCACAAAACTCTAATAAAAAATCGTGCGGAACAAGATCAAAAAAACAAAAATTTCTTAAATCTACCTTGCCAATTTTAAACGACTTAATAAATGCACGAAATTTTTTTTGAGCCGCGTTTAATTCTTCTTTAAGGTTCTCTGGGCAAACTTCGACCAATGATTTGCCGCCGCAATAAAGCCATGCGTATTCAATACTGTCGTCGGAAATTGAGCCTGTAAACTTCCAAGTCCTTGTAAGGCCTTCAGGAATCTCATCAAAGTTCAAATTACCAGACGTATATACGCCCACACACTCTGTTTTGTCATCTAACGTTTGAAAATACACCGGTGCCTCAACTAAATTATATCACTTCTTACGCTGCTTGTCAAGCAGAGTTTTCTTAATATCATTTAAAGTGCCACGACCACGCAGACCTTTAAATTTTTCATCTACAATCGCTGAGATTCTATTATGTCTTTCAAATTTTGTTTGTTTCAATTTAAGAATTTCATTCATTTGCTCTTTTAAGACTTTAAGCTCTCGGGCACCAATATAGTTTCTATTTTGAATATTTTTTAATTCAAGATATCTATTTAAAAAATAATCAGTACCGTATGTTTGATAAACTTTTGTCTCATCAAGTTTTTCTAAATTGTACTTCTTCGTCAAAACAATACGACCTCTCTCAACTGGCCTAGAGGTCAAATTTTTTCTATCGACATACTGCGCGTATAAATTGAGAACAAAGTCTATGAATTCTTGAAAATCATTAACATGTGCGTACCTGCAATAGCGACTAAAAAAATCTGCAGGGCCATTAACATCATAATTAGCCATGTATTTTCTCATCGTTGGAGAACTTAAATCAGCTACTAAACGCCAAGGTGCATTTTTATCTACTGAAAATCCAACCTTCATAGCAACGTTAAGATAATAATCAAAATTTGGATTTTTGTAAAATAAAACATCTATTGGGTTATCTTTTGAAAAGTCACCCTCTGCTAATTCGATGACGAGACCGGTGGAACGAATTGGTATAAAACTATTTTTAATCATTTCCGGTTTTGTGAAAGGAATCTGCGAAGAAAACTGATCAACATAAAACAAAAAATTGTTCACAAACACGTTAAAGCTACTCAAGCTTTGGTTGGTAAATTCTTCCATTTCAAATATAAAATCAATGAAGGGCGCGCCATATGATACCTGTCTAGCTTGGTTTTTCATATTTTCAAAACTTACATAACCTTTATATGGGGTCGGAACAGACAAATAAGGATCATCTAAGATTATTTTTCCATTTTGCCTTGCAGCTTTAAAGTACTTATCCATATCAGCAAATGCATCAGCGACAAAATCAACTACAAAAATTTCCCCTCTCTCACTGTGAGTGCCGGCCTTTTTTAAAATACCGTCGTTTTCGCTCGGATCTAATACAACTGCCATTTCATTTAGATCAATTTTACCATACATGGCATTTTCAGCAAATCTAAAATCTTTAAGGCATTTCGCAAATTTCGATCTGTAGGCATTAAAATCTGATCGGCGCCTAACATCTGCGTCAACATTGACTTTAAAGTCAAGCCTATTTAAAAAGCCCTCAAATGTACCAAGAGTATTTTTACCATCAAAACTCATTCATTCATACCTTCTGCTTTATTATGTAACATGTTTGCAAACGCTTCGAATATCGCAATTTCAGGATATGCATCTTCTAATTTTGCTCTATTGGGATCGTATCCAGTTTCGCCGCGAAATGGATTGGGGCCACCGGCTTTTTCAAATGCCTCTTTGATTGATTTAATTGAATCTTTTTTATTACTAGAATATAAATCACAATTTTCTGATTTTGCATCAGTTTTTCTACTAAGTGCTTGATTTAATGTTGCGACAGAACCGTGCGAAGTCCACTTAGCAGTTAGTGTCGTATTGAATTCGCCCGGGCCAATTCTGTTTTTAGCATGAGTTATTAAGTGATAGCCACCAAAACCCAACATGTATGAAAGAGACCGAGGATTGGAAATAGCGCCAAGTGCTAAATCAATTGTTCTGGAATCCACAAAACACACAGACCCAGGAAATATATGGGGCAATCCGAATGTTTCAATTGTTATTTTATAGGGCTCTCTTAATTGCAAAATTCTATTTCTTTTGTAATTTGTTTCTGCAGCAAAAAATCTTGCTTCGCGAACATACGGCTGATCATCTTTTTCAAAAGTAACTTTTTGAACCATTCCACTATTAACACCAAAATTAAATTGATAAAAACCTTTATCTAAATTATCTTTAGTTGGCATTGGATAACAACCATTGCGATCACTTTTGTGACCTGCAACTCTTGGATAAAATATAAAGTAATTATACCAATTTTCTGCCGCTTGGACTGAATAAAATTGAATTGTCTCTTCGCTTTCGCCCGGGCCATGTTTACTATTCTGTGTAATTCTTGTTATGCTTTTGCAAGGACCGCCGGGAATAAACAAATCATAACTTAGAGTTTTTTGTTTTTGCGCACACTGACCGATAGCATCGACCGGTGCATAAACTTGGGCTCTTTGTATTGATACGGCATCCGTCAAAGAATAAGAAGTTCCCGACTCATCTGAAAAGTTTTTAAATTTGTTTAACACTGTACTTAAGAAATCACTCAAAAACAAACCAAAACTATATTCAGGGAACTGTCTGTTTCCTTGATACTTGGTGATATATTTAACAAACCAAACTGAAAAGGTTTCAACCGAAACCGGAATATCAGCCATATTTATAACGTGCTCATAAACAGGATCATCTGGATCTTGTGTCATTTTTATATCAGTAAGGACAATTCTAGTATTCTGAAAAGCATTTTCGGCCGCGGTACCCGTTTTCTTTCTAACTTGGCGAAGTTTATAACTTACATTTACAAGTGATTTTACAATTTTGATTAAATCCCCAACATAGAAAAAAGGCACAACGCGCTTATTATCAGCTAAGATATCTGTGGGCGTGATATTTCTAGAAAAAATATCCTCAACACACTTTTCTTTATCACTAGTAGTACATTTTCCTGTTGCTTTTCTGGCTGTTTTAATAACTTCTGAGATATTTTGAAATGCGCCCGGATCTTGAGGCGGGTATATATCAGTGTCGGTGGTTATAATTTTTCTCGATATCAAATCTTCCACTCTTGGATACATTGTATATATTTTATTTTGGGCCCGAAGCTCAGTCAAAATTGATGAAAAAACTAACTGTTGTATTTCTTTGCCAAACCAATCAAGTTGTGATGACAAATTTGCTCTAATTGCTGCTCTCTTGTTGCCGCTCTCGCAATTCGCGAGAACTGTCATCATTACATTTCTAGCATCCTCATAGTTTCTTTGTAAATCAACATTAGCAAAAATATTGGCACCCTGCGAGTGGGCTACAGCTTCTAAATAACCTCTATAAGTTATTACCAAATTAACTGAGCCATCTTCTTGAATATCAAAACGATGATCAATTAGTGTAGCTATGATTGGAAGAACGGTTGTGTCAATTGCCAGACGCTTATCGGTAGGTATAATATCTCCAGCACCATTAATAGGATCGGAATAAGCATATCCAATCAAAAATTTGATTCTGTAGTATTCAGGATCATAATCTGATTCATCTACAAATTTGTCTTTCTGATCATTTAATCTTCTTGGTCTGGTAATTAAATCAGCGTAAGAAAAAGTATTTACGCCGCCTTTTGTCTTGCCGCTTGGAAGAGTAGTTGGGATTCCAATGTGTCTATTTCTCAAAATGTCTGAAAAACTTTGGAAGAACAGAGTCAAAGTTAAAGAAATGTCTTTTGTATCATTTGCCGGGTTTGTTCCCTGATAAGACCATTCCAGACTTCTGATACCAACAGAATTACCGCGGTTATAATTTTCAATAATTGTATTTGGATTAACTTCAAGCGACGGCTCATTTTCAATGCTGTTAATTGCATTGCTTTCAAAAGGAATCTCTTGTTCAAAATCTGGGCCTATTTTAAATAATCTAACCATCGGCACTAAAGACGATACTTCTGCAGGTGTTAAATCTAAAAGCTTTTGTTGATTTTCATTAAATATTAGTTGACTAACTCCGCACTCAGGTTTTCCCTCAACAGGATAAACACCTTGAAATGTTTCCTCAACTGGTTGATTTAGATTTTCGGCTTTTTGATATTCTTCATATGCAACCTCTCTTCTTCTTTGTTTAACTGCCGCAAGCATGGGTGTATTAATTGTGAGGTAATCTCTAGTGCTTGTTCTAATGTTTGCGACTGATTCTTGCTGTTTGGCAGTTGCGTCTTTCTTGCCTTTTGGTGGTGCAGATGGCGATACGGTCGTGGTGCCACCAACAGCCTCTGTTGTTGCCTCAATTAAGTCACCCAGAGATTCAAGATCACCCCTTTGAATAGAGTCACCAAGAGCTTTTGCGGCTGCAGGATCTATTTCTCCATTTTCGCTCAATTGGCTGAGTATTGCAATAACTTCGGTGTAAAGTTTTAATAATTCGACAAAATCTTGGTATAATTGAGAAGTTTCAATTTGAGAAATTGCTTTATTTGCTAAAGTATTTCCAACGTTTTCGCCAAAAGTAATATCGGTAACTGTATCTGCAGAAGAATCAAATCCAGAGCCTGCATAACTGAGAGGTTCCGAGGGCCATGTTACCAGCGACGGCTTAGCAAAAGCTAGATAGCCAATCAAAATGATCTTAGTGTCTAATACGGCATCTCTTCTTTTATTAACCAGTGTTGCATCTCCAAAGCCGCTGGTGTCAGCGGTACCTGCGGTTCTATTTTTTGCACCGTTAGCAAATCCTCCAAAAATGCCATCGCCGGCGGCATCTCCGTAAACTTCGATGAGGACCTTGGCCGGCTCCGGTGTATGTTCGATTGCCAGCTCTCCGTATAATAATGCATTTCCCATATCGCCCCACACGGTTTTAAGAGAATTGAATATTCTGTAAGTGTCTTTTAAAAAATCAATAACTTCGGTTTTTTGTATTTTATCAAATCCGTCTGGTAATTTTCCACCACCAGATGGAAAATAAGATTCAAAAGTAGCTTTTCCAGCTTGCTTAGCGGATTTAAGTTCTTCATCAGTACCGGATTTTTCAGCATAAACAGAGCCTGCATTAGCATCGACAATAGCGCTTAATTTTTCTTCAACAAGTTTATTAACAAGTAATTTAATATCACCACCACCCGAAAATAATTGGTTATAAATGCTCTGCGCAGTATTCCATCTGCCAACATCTGGGCTTTGAACTAAGGCTTTTATATAATTTCCGGCCGCTGCAGCATTGCGCGATGGGCTCGATGTCTTGGCATCCGTGTGGAATCTAATAGCAGTACCTTTTTTGACGGCTTGTTTCAATTTCAACGTACCACCTTCATAGGCAAGAAATCGTGCACTAGCTATCCCGAGCACGTAGTCTCTATCAGGGCCACCGACAGGTTTCTTAAGATTACCCCTGATGCCACCTTTTGCTGCTGAACTAGATTCTACTCTTCGAAACAAATCCTCTGGTAATTTAATGTTATCAGATTCTGACATATTAAACTCCTAATTTATCCAGAATAAATCTTGGTGTTGCTGGAATCAAAATATTCTGTCCCGGTGTTAAATGAAATTCAGTGGGTGCTTTATTATAGTATGCAATTACAAACCAAAGTCTTGGATCTCCGTAGAATCGCTTAGCAACCTTCCAATACATATCTGAAGATCTCCAAGTATAAACTCTGGTGTCTACAGCCGATCGCTCGGCATCAGTCATTGCATTCATTTCGACCATTGCGGTCTTATAAATAATTCTAACATCTCTGTTTTTGAAAAGATACTCGTATCTATCATCATTTTTTGCTAGTGCTATTGGTGATTGTATATCATATCTTGCCATTTGTTAATTCCTATTGTTTTATTACGGTTCAATTTTTGAGAATGGATCCCTATTTGCAGGGTTCGTTGGTGACTCGCCCTGCGGGAGAGTTGTAACACCGTCGTCCACGGGTGGGGCGTCGGCGCCAACAGCAATTGGCTCTACTACGGGAGACTCAATATTCAACATAGTTGGGCCGATACCAAATGGAAAGGTTGGTAATTCTGATTCGTTAATATCCAAATCTCTTGGCCCCTGATCTGGTTCGTATACTTTATGCTGATCCGATGTTCCAATCCAAAGATTATCGTCGCTTGTCCATCCAATTGGGTGTTCATGAATCGGCTTGAATGTTATGGTAACACTAATCATTTTTGGTAAAATATAAGGTGCACCATTTTCGCCAACTGTGTCAAAGCCGCCATGCTCTAAATCAAACGTGTGGTTCATAGAAGTAATAAATCCTAGCAAACCAGAGTTTTTGGCTGAAGATTGTTGCGATGTGATGTTATTTGAAATTATGTTCGCATATTTCATACGAATTAAGGGAGGCTTTGATAATGTGGTGGCTGAGCTAAAATATTTTAACGGAGGGGGCGGATTTTCACCATTCTCAGAGCCCACAACATGAGGTATCGGCTTGTATGCGGGATACAAAAATTTGATAAGAGTCGCTAACCTGTTTACGTTCTCAACAGCCTCTGTTCGATCTCTAGCTGGAATGGAGAACGAAACTGAAATGTTTCTTTGAGTGCTTCTGTAGGTTTGAATTGGATCAGCGCGACCATACACATCGGTTGGCGTTGTGTTAACGTCGTAATTTTCATTATAGTCGGTAAGATAGGCCATGAATCTCACACTGTTTTTTGATGCCACATGATAAAAGCCCAAAAAGAAATTATTTGAGAATGCATCAGAGGGATCTGACATTGTGCTTTTTGAATTAAAGGCTGTGTTGTTGTTGTACCTTTGATAAATTTGTTTTAGTACGCCTGTGCCATCAATACTTTCAGATGGGTTATCATCGCCGTTGTTTCCATTCTTGGCCATTATTAGATTCCTTTTATATAACTATCACGATCTAGTAAAATTAAGCTTAGCCAATACTCTTTCATCAATTTTACCTATAAGTTGCGTATTATCATCTACTTTAATGGTAATTGGAGAGGTAATTGTAAGTTCAGCTTTTTGCTCTTTTTCTTGCATATTAATCGTGGCTGCTAATTGCATATCTCTTTCAAATACCTTGAGCATATCTGTGAAGTCCTTGATCATATCTGGAGATTCCATCATGTTGCTCATTTCTTTTCTCAAATTTGAAACCTGTTCTACTGTCTTGGTTAAATTCTCGGGATTTATACTAGCTAAACTTTCCACCATGCCAGTGAAAGATTCCATATCGCCGGTTTCTGGACCGCCGCCAAGTAATTTGCCAAAAGACGTTATTCCTTGGAATATTAGCACAGCGGGTGTCAGAATTGCAAGGGCCGCTGAAAATCCCACCAAACTAGCGGCCATGGCGTATAATCCAGCAGCCATACCAATTAGTGCACCACCACCAACTCCAGAATCAAACAGTTTAATAAAGCTGTCTGTCATAGTTGCAATTCCTGTAGCCATTGATTCCACAAGAGAGCCAACCGCTCCAACAACTGCTCCAACTCCTTCTGCAAACACACCCATACCAGCGGCTGCTACTCCAATTCCGGCTCCAATCATTAAAAATGCAGCTCCAATGCCGAGAATCCCCAGCATTTGCGGTCCAGTGGCGAATAAACCGAGAGCTACAATGCCAACCGTAAACAGCGCTAAAGTCCCTACAAGGCCTATTAGAGCAGTATTAAAGCCCGCTAATTGTTCTGCATTCAGATTTGATACAGAGTCTGCCATTGATGCAATACCTTCTGCGGCAACTCCTATGCCTTTCAAGGCCATACCTAGGGCAAGACCAAGCGCCAACATAGCAAGAACTAAATTGGTATTAATATTTTTACCACCTATTCTCGCAGCAACACCCATGGCAAGTATGGCCATCGAAAATTTTCCAATTCCATCAAGTAAATTAGACGCGAAAGTCATCATGAACATCACAAATCCCAAAGCTAAAACAGCCCCAAGTAAACCTTTTTTACCTGCTGATAGGCCCGGGCTCGGAACACCGCCGGCGCCGCCTCCCATTTCTTTATTGGCAACTTTAGTGGCAAAAGCTAACTTAAATTGTGCTACAGCTAAAGCGATTGTAGCAGCTTTATTTAACGCCAAAAAAGTTATCACAGCTCCACCGTTATTTGCCATAAACTTCATAAAATCTACAAACATCTCAATACCACCAACCACCGCATCATTAAAGCCCGGAGTTTTAGCGATTGCAACAAGTGTTGATTGTAAAGATTCTTGAACTTCTTGGAACTCTTTCGCTCTTTTGGCAGCATCTATATAAGTGTCTTGCGTTTGACTAATTCCGTTTTGCATTAAATCAAAATTACCAGACATCGCCAATGCTAATTCGCCGACATCTTTAAAATTGCCCGCTTCTGTTAAGGCTAATTTTTCATAGTATGCTAAATCTTGAAAAGTCCTGCCTTGTTCAGTAATCGCATCGGTAACCAGCTTCATTCTTTCAACAGGATCTTCTGAAGCCATTAAGTCCATAACATTTAAGTAATCGCCACCTAAAATTGCATTCAATTTGCCAACTCTGTCTGCGGCGCCTTCGAAGGTATCGAAGCCAGCTGCAAAGTCAACGATCCTACCCATTTCAATTCCAGACTGTCTTGAGGCGTAAGCCAAATTACTCATAGTCTTAGTTAAATCAGAGGTGCCTTTTCCAATTTTTAATATTTGCGGAGATAATTCATTGAAAGTTGACACTAATTCACCGGGCCCAAGGCCTTGAGCAACGCCTATTGCATTTAAATTAGCTACAAAATCAGCAGTTTGTGCGGTACTTTGCTTAAAAACACGGTTTAGGGTATTTAAAGATGCGCCAGAATCTTTCGCAGCTACACCTATTCTCTCTAGAACAGCTGCTTGTGCAACAAAATCCATTTGACCACTGTTTATTTGATCTCTTAAGCCAGAAAATTCTCCACTTAAAGTAATGAATGTTTCTTGAAGCTTACCAGATTCAATACCTAATTCTTTAACGGCAAATGAGCCGGCTACTGCCCTACTGTCTAAAGTAGAAAATGATTCGGCAGTTTCTTCAGTTGTTAAAAACAACTTTTGCATGTTCTGTTCAGCGTTAAATTGAGCAGTAGCAAATTCTACCATTCTACTGAGCAAGTTATCAAACATGCCTGATATTGGTGCGAGCGCCATAGACGCAATTGATAAAGTTTTAGCTTTGTCAGTAAATTGAGATAACTTGTCTAATTCTTTTTTACTGATTAAACCTTTTTCTTGAAGTTTTGCAAGTTCTTCTTGTTTTTTATTGAATTTATCAAGCTCACTATAAACTCCGACAACTACACTGCCAAATGAGCCAAATTGAGCACCCAGAGCTTGGACCGCCTTTTCTTGACTTACAAAATTTTCAGTAAGATCTTTTTCAGCTTTTTCAAAAGCCTCAGTTTGCTCTTGGGCCTGCTTAAGCATATCAACATATGCTTGTGCATTATTAATTGCAGAAGTATTTCCTTTTTTTTGCGCCTCACTTAAAGCTTCGTTTGCATTTTTGAGCGCATCAGCTAATTGCTCTTGAGTAGAATATTGCTTATTGATTTTTTGAAGCTGTTCAAATAATTCATTGCCTTTATCTATTCTTGCTTGCAATTCATCGGCGGTAGGTCCACCAGTATTATTGTTATCACCTTCAGCCATAGGTATGCCCTCGTTATATTAATTAGTTCACAATAAAAAAGACCGTAATTTCTTACGGTCTTAGTAAATATTATCTTTTGGAAGCTTTGTCCATTTGTTCTTTTTCGTCTTTTAACTGCTTTATTAGTCGTTTTACAAACCATGTTCGCAGTCCGACTGGTAAATTATAGCATTCTATAAAACTCCAGCCACCATGATATTTTAAGAAAAAGAATTGCTCATATATTTGTTCAAGATACTCAGAGGTCAGGCCAAAAAAAGTTTGCCGTAATCGGCACCTCCAATTCATCACTATGTCCGCAGGATGAGCAGTCAAAATCAAGCATCATTTTTGTTGTTGGAGTAAGCTGTGCAACAGCTTTTCTTAAGTATCGCGCATC
>MDTB01016922.1_pt1 | contig 14659 bp, 15 predicted proteins | sample 811161 | NCBI WGS metagenome assembly MDTB01 (sample SAMN05326650, study PRJNA326480) | marine metagenome | isolation source: seawater | place: Mediterranean Sea | collected 2009
TCCATTGGGAAATCAAAGAGCGTTGCGAGCATTAATGTTGTGAGTTCAATAGATACGGTGTCAACCCAGTCAAATGACTCCCCCTCTGGGAGAGAGTCCAATAATTCTGCTGTTCGTTCACGAATCATGGGTTCAATATTTCGTAAGTTACTTGGAGCAGAAACACTTCGAACAGTTTTTCGCTGAGCGGTATGTGCTGGTGGGTCCATCGCTATGAAGGTTTGGATACCTTGTAATTCTGTTTCTTCGGACATTGCGATTTCTTTTAATCCGAGAGTTATTCCTTTAGCTGAAGAATAGGTTTCCCAATCTCCATCAACGGCTCTTACATCTTCATATTTCGTGACAGACCAGTATCGTCCCGAGGTTTCAAGTTCATTGAAATGTACTGGGTCTTCAGCCCGCAGCCGTGCGAAATGTTCTTGCCAACGGTCCTCAAGAAACAGATATGGGTTATGTGGATTGATTTGATCGATAGTTAGGTCGGCAGCCGATGGAACATTAGCTCCTATTTCAGCCATTTCCATTTCAGGAGTTCGGATATTCGCATCAAAGAAGGTACGTTCTTCTGCTTCAGTTTCGGCTGTATCGGTCATTTCCGCTCCTTACTCCTTACTAACTTTACATGTGAGCCAGCTCTTTGGACAAAATAGGGGGAATATGATTATGTACGAAACCAAAACAAAAACGTTAAGAGATTAATCTTTAACTAAAAAATTAATCCATGTTTCTTGCATCTCCGGCAAATCTGTCGGTAACTCTCCTTGTCCTGGAAACCGCTTCCGGTTTAATTGGGTTAATCCATCTCGTACAAGTTCTTCCATGGGCATAAAAAAAAGGAATTTGAGAAGTCTTTCTTGGAATACCCAATTTCCATTTTGTTGATGATATTTGTCGTAATAACGAAGACCTGTGTAATAGGTTTTTCCTTCTTGCGACAACTCGGCATGAGCTAGAACAATACCGTTGGCATTATCTGAATCACTGAAAGTTATTTTATGGCTATGTGGGTAATGATACGTGGGTCCCATATCTCCCAAGCGGCCATTATAGAAATCGACTATCTCATGTCTGCCATGCATTACGGCTGAACCATCAGCATGCCCAAATACTCCATCTTCTGAAAATAGTGTTCCAATCGTTTCAACATCCCTATCGTCAACAGCCATACTGTAATCAGCTACCAATGTTCGGATTGCTTCTCGAGCTTCAAGGCGCTCAATTCGCTCATGCAAGTCCATATCCCCCCCAATGTCTTTTGGTCCTTTCTATAGCGACATCAACAAAACGTCAATTATGAGATACTGTCTGAACTCAAGCGGATTGTTTTGGATGATGTTCGGTAGACTCTTGTTTAGTATTAGCGCTCGTGGCTCAATTGGATAGAGCATCTGACTTCGGATCAGAGGGTTGGGGGTTCGAGTCCCTCCGAGCGCGCAAACTCCTTTGTAGCAACGATGGCTAATTTTAGACCGATCATGATTTCTTATTTTTCTAGAACAGTATGTTCTCTTCTAATTTGTTTCAGTCTTTTATCTTGCGGTTCTAGTAACACAGTTCTTATAGGTGAGTTTGAAATCCCATTGATAGAAGAAGAGAGATCAGAAGAGTCATTGAAGGAGAATCGCAGTGAAAGTAGTGAACTATTAGACCGTAATTACGAAGAAGACTTAACACTTCTCACTCCTCAAAGTCCTCTGGCGGCCGGGCACAATGAATTTTTCATTGAACAGTCGATAGAAGGTTTACTAGTAAGTCGATTGACAATAGTTAGTGTCCCAGAAGTTCTTGATCCAAATCATACCTACCCTGTCATTTTTGGGTTCCACGGAAATGGTGGTACTCCTCAATCAATGATTCCTCTCCTTGATAGGTTCGTTCGAGATGGCCGAATAATCGCTGTTTACCCTGAAGGTTATATGAGGTCATGGAACCTTGGCCCCGAGTTATCACCTGCAGATGAATTAGAATTCATGGATATCTTGATAGCGTTCTTGGATCAGTATCTTGAATTAGACGGTCCCAAATTTGCCTTGGGCATATCAAATGGCGCTGCGCTAAGCCATTATTTAGCTGCATACACAAATTATTTTGAAGGTATTGCTGCTTTTGTTTCCCCTTTGATAGTAGGAAATGAACCCCAAGATGAAGCTAACCCCATGACAGTAATTCAGGTTTCAGGGATGGAAGATAATGTGATTCCATACGGAGGAGGGCCGTCGGCTGTGGGCCATATTTTTTACGGGGCTCAAGAAAGCTCGGCTATATGGGCGTCGCATAATAATTGTGTATTGGAATCACCGAGGGAAGAAATAATGGCGAAAGTAACCTTTAAGGGCTACGAAGGTTGTGATAGGGGTACTGTCGTTCACGATTATGCGGTCCTAGATAGCGGTCATAACCTATCTCGTGATCTGTTACAACACTTGCTTGAATCAACGGTAACTATGTTTGAACAAACGGTATTAATTGGCTCTGAGAGTGATTTAGGGAAATAGTTCAGATCAATGATCGGTATAGTCTCGCAGCATCTTTGCTAATTCGAGTTGGTGTTGTTCTTCTATTGCTATTTTTGATCTTGCAAATTCCTCTAGAAACACTGACCCGTTTTCTACTGTGTTGAGGAGATTACGGTAAAGCTGGACTGCGCCTTTTTCGTGAGCCAGGCTCTCCCCGAGGATGTCACGGATTGAGTGTTGGTTGGTTTCCTCGATAGCAGCAATGTTCGTTGATGGGTGCCCACCAAAACCAGTAAGGATTTCTCCTACTTCTTGAGCATGCACAAGTGATTCTGTAGCTTGAGCTTTTAGAAAGTCTACGAGCGGAATTCTATTTGGTCCTGTGACCATTAAAGAATAGTGGGTGTAGCGGACGACTCCTGAAAGTTCTGCCTCTAAAATAGCGTTTAGATCTTTAATGACTTCGTCTGAATCGAGTTCTGCTTCCATGATTCCTTAATCGTGTCGGGATTTATTAAATTCTATCAAGTCTTCCTGAAATCGGCTTAATCTTTTTGGTTTAGGTTTCCACACTTACATGAAGAGGAGTTAGATTTTATTCTGGGAGGAAACATGATTGACGACGTTATGGAGAAGTGGTTTGCGGTTCTGCGAGGAGACGGCAATATGCGAGATCTTCTTCATGAAGATTGTGTGTTTTGGTCGCCGGTGTTGTTTAACCCTCAAGAGGGGGCAGCGTTAACAGAAATGTATTTATCTGCTGCCGGTGTCGTCTTTCCGGGTGATAGTGAAAGTGGAAACAGTAAATCAGAAACGGATCCAAGTGGGTTTCGTTATACAAAAAAAGTTCTTGATGGGAATCATGCTGTGCTTGAATTTGAAACGACCATGGATGGGTTATCAGTGAACGGTGTTGACATCATTACGTGTGATGATGACGGAAAAATTATTGAGTTTAAAGTAATGTTACGGCCACAAAAAGCGGTGCAAAAAGCAAGAGAACAAATGATGGCTGTTCTTGATTCGATGGGTTCTAAGTAATACTTCTTTATTGGGTACACCAATTAGTTTCAGAACATCCGAAGAATTGCCATTTTAATTCTTTTTCTGAGGAACCTGATGGGTTGCCAGTTGACTCGACGAAGATTACTTGATAGAGATTTGTTTTGAAAACATATCTGTCGTTCAGTTCGTCATAGATCATTGCACGTCCTATATTTTCTTCAAATGCCCATCGTTCTGGCATGATAAGAGGACCTCCGGGAACGCTAACTGAGGTCACGAGAGGAGCAATGGATTCGTCACTAGGGTCCCAATCGACTAGAAGGCTTTCGGGAAGTTTAACTAATCCTGGAAATTTTTTATCCCATCCTCGAATAGCGAAATATGAGTTATCAATACCCCAGCGTTTAAAGCATTGTCGAAACGGTGAATAACAATTCCCAAACTCAACATGTAACGCACCCCAGTTCACAGGTATAACAGGTTCACCTGATGCCTCTGAACGTGTCCAACTGTTTTCATCTGCAAAGTCTGGGAGTTCATCTGGGTCTCCAAGGCCTGCTTGTAATGCTTCCAGCGCAGTATCGGCATCCTCTAGAGCGGCTACGCCGCACAACTGTCCACCTATGATGATCTCACATCCAGTTGGGATATTTGGCACTCCGGTATTTGGTAGCCCAGCTGCTTCAAGAGCTGCTAAATGAGCAATTCTTGTTCCCTCGCCGTACCATCCATCTGCACCAATTTCTAGAAGGTTTTGCAATTGTCTTGTATCTTCACTCTGGACCATCCATTTATAGTCCCTAGTGAGGATTCCTTCCGGTGAATTATCAACAAGCTCAGCCTCTTCAATAACCTCAGGTGTAGGTTCTTCAACAGATTCTTGGGACTCAACATCATCATTATTTGAATTACCGTTGTCCTTGATGAACCCAAAATATGCAACAAGGATAAACGCCGGCAGGCCAAACACAAGAAGTAAGTTTCGTATCCGGCGATTTCGTCGCCGTGGACCAAACAGTTGGCTCATGATGGACTCCGCTCCATAAGTAAAATGGTAAAGGGAAATACCTATTTATACAAAAATGTTTAGTCATCGTTTCCGGTTTTATTTGGATTTCCTTTAATTTTCACCAATATTGTCTTTTGTGGAATTGCTAATATCTGTATTAAATTAATGAGATGACTGAAAATGGCAATTGGATAAGCGTCACTTCTTTAGGTGACTTGATGGATATGCAAGCTGAACGCTATGGCGATAAGGACGCAATAGTGTTTCCTGAAAACCGCTATACATACAGGAATATCGCCGACTACGCCCAGAACATTTCGAAAGTTCTGTTAGCTCTAGGTGTTGGGCCAGGCGATAGGGTTGGATATTTCCTACAAGAATGCATTGATACTGTGGGGATTATTATTGGTGCAGCAAAAATTGGTGCTATCACAGCTCCTATCAACTCACGCTTTAAAACTACCGAGTTGGGTCAAGTGATCGTTCACGCTGGGATGAAAGTCATCTTCACAGCATCCCCTGAAGTAGGTACAGATTTTAATGCATTAATTAATGAAACTTTTCCTCAAATAGCGGATTCTGAAACTAAATTTCTTGATTTTGCTGAGGCACCAGAGTTGAAAGCGTTAATAACGCTCGATGATGTTGAACGACCAGGTACTTTCAACCTATCTGATACTGATGAGCTAGCCGAAACTATCTCTGATGAAATAGTAGCGGCCAGCCAGGCAGGAGTCCGGGTACGTGACACATCAATAATTATGTACACCTCTGGAACAACGGCTATGCCAAAAGGGGCGATGCTTAGCCACGAATCGTTCAGCCGTTATGCCTCGTCAATCAAACAACGCATGCTTCTGACTGAAGAAGATATTATCTGGGCTGCACTTCCAATGTTTCACATTGGCGGAGTTGCGTTTGTGATCGCTTCGCTATTTGTCGGTAGCACTTTCATACATACTGGGAATTACAACCCTGATGTTGCTATGCAGCAAATTCGTGATGAGCGACCCACTGTAGCTCTCCCTGCATTTGAAACCATATGGGTACCTATCGTCAATCACCCAACTAGGGAAGAAGACGATTTTGACTCTGTGAGACTCGTTATGGTTGTTGGGGTCCCAGAACGTTTACGCCAATTTCAGGAACAAATTCCCCATGCACCTATCTTGAATTGCTTTGGTCAAACCGAAGTTTGCGCTTTCCTTTCATTATGTGAACTTGATGATGAACCAGAGCTCCGTTTCACGAAGGGGGGATTTCCGTTACCGGGGATGGAAGCGGAAGTTCATGATCCTGATACCGGAGAAATCCTTCCTAATGGAAGCATCGGAGAATTATGGTACCGCGGACCGAATATGTTTGACGGGTACTTCAGAGACCCTGAATTAACCGAAGAAGTTTTTGATGAAAGAGGATTCTTCCGAACTGGGGATATTTGTGAGCTTGATGACGATGGACGAGTAACCTTTGTTTCACGCCTTAAAGATATGTTAAAGGTCGGAGGTGAGAATGTCTCAGCTGCTGAAGTTGAAGGGTATCTAATCACACATCCGGCAGTAGCGTTAGCGCAGGTTGTTTCTGCTCCTGATGAACGATACGTCGAAGTGCCTGCGGCTTATATTCAATTGAAGCCTGATGAAGAAGCCACCGAGGAAGAATTAATTGATTTCTGTAAAGGGAAAATTGCTACATATCGGATTCCCCGTTACGTTCGATTTGTTGATGAATGGCCAATGTCAGGGACAAAGATTAAAAAAATTGTTTTACGAGAAATGATTGCCGAAGAGCTAAAGAGTAAAGGAATTACACAAGCAGAAAAGATCACGAGCTCGTAAGAAAACGTGTCTACAGTTCACCAGTCGTAAACGATATCTGAGTGGTTTCGGGCTCCTTGGATAAAGGAATCCATGGGTAACGGAAATGAATCACTGTCCAGTTGTGCGGACATTGACCAGTCGTGAACAATTACCCTTTCGGCTATTCGCCATTCATCATTTCGGGATTCAAATTTATCTATGTACCGACCTGAAAAAAAATCTAACCATTCGTTTCCTGATTCATCTGTTCTTCGTAAATATGCCAGACTGAAAGCTTCTGACCTTGCCTTATTATGATCATTCGGGTTGATCTCAATTAAAACATTAGCTATTGAGTGAGTTGTATGATGCGAACGTTCTTTGAGAGACTGCACTATAAATGAGGCGAAATCTTGTCCAGGTCCTTTCCAGTGACCGTGATCATCAGTGCTATCTTCGTGGTAGCAAGAGCGTATCAATTCTTCATCAAGGCGATCTACTCCTCGTGCATAACGCATGATGACATCACGTATTTGGTCTTTAGCTACGAGCGTTTGTATTTGGTGTTCCGTTAAAGGGTTCATACTGTGCTTTTCTAGTTGATAAGTTCAGAAAAGTGAATTGGGGGTTATTTAAATATGAAAATTTTTGTTTGCCTCCTGAACTGCCATTCAGTAGTGTCAATTGTAGATTGAGCAACAGGGGGGCTTGTGAGTAGGGTTATTTCAACTGATACACATATTGTTGAACCGCCAGATATTTATGCGAATGGTATGCCAACGCATTTGGTGGATCGAGCACCAAATATGCGAAAGGTAACTAATGATGATGGGAAGATAAGTGATGCTTGGTTCCTTGGAGATCAGCAAGTTGTTACTTTAGGAGCTGTTACACAAGCAGGCCGTCGTTTTGAAGACCCAGCGGAACTTGACTTTGTTGAAGTTTGGGAAGATGTTCGTGAAGGAGCCTATAAACCTGATGCGATGCTTGAGGAATTGGAAATGGATGGCGTGTGGGGTGCAGTAGTGCAACCAAGTCAAGGTTTATTTTGGTATCACATTGAAGATAGTGAAATTCTCAGTGGAATCTGCCACGCGTATAATAATTGGCTAGTTGATTTTGTATCTTCGCAACCAGATCGTCTAAAAGGAACAGCAATGCTTAACGTTGACGACCCTCGTGAGGCTGCGAAGGAATTAGAGCGTTGTGTTGATTTAGGGATACAGACCGCTTTTATACCTGTTGCTCCTCTTTCCCATCAGCCGTATCGAGATCCTATTTATGATCCGTTGTGGGATGCAGCCAATGAAACGGGAACGGTCTTACTGATGCATATAGCTACACAGCGAGCTAATGTACCTGGCTGTGAAATCGGTGTTGATATGAGTACCTATACGCCTGCTGGTCTTCGTCCAACGCAAGATTATTGGGTTAGGTATGCCATGACCGATATCATCTTCGCTGGCGTTTGTGAAAGATATCCTAAAATTAAAATTGGATCCACAGAGCATGAAGCATCGTGGGTTCCGCATTGGTTACGGCAAATGGATTTTACCTATGAGAACCGTCCCGTGTATGCAAAATATAATTCTGAAGAGGGATTTAAGCCAAGTGACTACTGGCGAAGAAACATGTTCGCAGTTTTTCAGGAGGACCCTGCTGTATTGAAACTTCGTTATGAAATTGGGTTAGATAATTTAGTTTGGGGTAATGATTACCCTCATTCAGAGTCAACGTGGCCGCATTCTATGGAGTTTTTAGATTCGATGTTTACTGACGTTCCTGATGAGGAGCGTCACCAAATTCTTGATACGAATGCGGTTCGATTGTTTGGTTTCCCTGAGTAACAATTACAGCTATTGAAATTTTTATTTAGCTAGCTGATTTCCCGCCGAAGAGTGAGCGGTCAGCATTCACAGAGTCACTGAGTTTCTGTGTTTCTGCAGTCCACCCCCACGCGCTGATTATTGCGAGTTGAGAAAAGCGCCATTTACCGTCATCTTCATAGGATAGAAATCCCTCGTATCTTCCCCCTTGTATTCCCCCAGGCCTTGTCGTAGTAAAGTAAGAGGTTAACGAAGCCTTTTTGCAATCATCGTCAACGATGAGCGAAATGTTTGTTGCATTGTGGCCCCCACTTATAATGCCAGACCGAGACTGATATCTCTGGTATAGGGGTTCCATTTCAGACCGTCCTTCAAAATGCATGTCTACACCATCTGGAGGAAAATTTATAACATCTAAGATTGCGTTCTCTGAAAATGCGTCAAGAATATCTGGAATGAATCCAGTATCAATTCCATACAAGTATTGGTTGAAAGCAACTATTGCTCCTTCTTTTGCCCGTAATTGACGCACTTCTCTTTCTAACTGGGTAATTCTTTGTTCAAGTTCATCTGTCATTAGAGGTACTCCATCTCCCAACCTTCAGGGGGCTTGGTGATATTTCTTGAGTGTTTCGCTAGTCGTGGATTGTATGGGATTCCCCGAAGATCTGATTCCAGCAATGGTCCATCATAGGTAATCCATTGTTGAGGTATCAACTCTATGATTACACGTCCGGGGGTATCTTGGCGACGAAGGAACTCAGCTTGTCCCTCTGGGTCTCCTGCACGTAGTCGTGATGCGAGCTTCGGGTAGAACCACTTTTTGATTTCCTCAACGTCATTATGGACCACTGCAAGGGTTTTCACAGTTGTTGTGATATCACCACCCAGCCACGTTCCTTCACTTGAGACAACAACTGAACTTTCCGGTCGTGCGCTAAGCGCTGGAACTCGCTTTCGTTGACCCATGCACGTTACCCAAAATTTATTGTCATGCCAAACAAATCTGTGCATCACACCTACAGGCCATCCATGGCGGTTTGTCCAATTAACGACGCACTCTGTTTGTGCCTCGTACAATCGCTCTCTTTTTTCATCTGTAATACCGACATCGCTTACATCCGTGTAGTCAGTTTTTTTTCTGCTCATAATTCCCCCACTCCTATATTGTGGATCGGTTTATTCTGTATGACAAGCGATCTCTTTATTTGGAAAGACCGAAATTGGAAGTTGCGTCATCGTAGTTGTAGCTTTCTTAATCAATATTCTCCCCCTAGGGTTCAAGAATGGGATTTGGGGGACGCAAAAAGATGGTGAGTACGGAATCGGAGCAGTTGCGATTGCTAACGGCAACCTATATTTGCGGATTCGTTGCTGGATTTGATTCAACAAGTACTTTCATTCTCTTTCCAGCTATTCGAAGCAGCCTTGGGGGTGGCGATACTGCTTCGACGACGTGGATCCTTACTATCGTAGGTATTGTCAGTGCTGCTGTGCTGCTTCAAGCTGGTCACCTTGCTGACCGATATGGGCATAACCGCATAATGATTGGTTCAGCTGGCATGTCAGTTGCCGGATCAATATTAAGTGCGCTTGCACCAAATCTATTAGTTCTTGTTGTAGGAAGAGGATTGCAAGCAGCGGCTTTAGCTGGCTTGGGTGTGAGTTCGATTGCAATTATTGTCCGAGAGACAGAAGAAGGCGTTTTGGCAACTGCGCTAGGTCGATGGGCAGTGTGGACGGCAGTAGCTGGTGTAAGCGGACCGATATTTTCCTCTGTATTTGTTGAGTACGCTTCATGGAGAATTTTGTTTTTGACAGTAGTACCAATTAGTGCCCTAGTTATCTATCTAGGGTTTCCATTTTGGAATAGCGACCATGTAGTCATTCGGCGAGAGAGGATTGATGACATAGGAACTGTTTCTGCGATGGGGGGTATCGCATTTCTAGTTCTTGCTCTCTTGGAGGGGAATAGTTGGGGCTGGTGGAGCTTTGAGACCATATCGGGTTTTTTATCGGGTTTCTTCCTGATAATCTTTGTCGTTCTTAGATCAAAGGTTCACGTCAGTCCCGTCATACCATTACATATTTTTTCAAATAGTCGCTTCGTTCTCATGGCTGTTATCGGATTCACTTCATCGTTGATGTTTTTCGGTATGTGGTTAGCACTTCTTAGCTATGCCATTGACGTATGGGGTTACAGCTTAATTAAAACAGGTTTATTGCTGACAATTATGCCTGGAACGATGACTCTGATCGCGTATCCTTCTGGCCGTTTTGCTGATAAACACGGATTTAGAGGAGTGATGGTTCTTGGTTCGTTTCTTTTCACAGTTGGGTTCGCTATAACGGCTTCGTTAATAAGCGCATCACCATCATTAACCGTCATGTTGCCAGCGGTAATAGCAGCAGGAATCGGAATGGCTACTGTTCTAGGCAATACAACGGCTGCAGGTACCCAAAACTTAGAACCATCTCTAATAGGAACAGGTACAGCTATTCTGCAAACTTCCTACCGAATTGGTGGATCGTTGGGGTCAGCTATTGTTGCCGCCATTTTAGAATCAGGCAATATCGGTACAGCTCAGACTCATGAGTGGTCAATCTGGGCAATTGTCATTAGCGGAGTGATCACTAGCTCGCTCTGTTTGCTTATTAAGACAGATGTTAAGGATGTTTAGTTACACGAAGGTAAGGGCGCACTTCGTCCCAACCCTCGGGGAATAACTCGGCCGCTTCATCATTTGATAGCGATGGAGAGATGATGACATCTTCTCCATGCTTCCAATTGACTGGAGTAGCGACTTTATTAGAGTCGGTTAACTGCATAGAATCTATAACACGGAGAATCTCGTCAAAATTTCTGCCAGTGCTGGCAGGATATGTCAATGTCAAACGTATTTTATTATTTGTGTCGATAATAAATACGGACCGAACGGTAAGCGTGTCATTTGCCTGGGGGTGAATCATCCCATAAAGAGAGGCAACGTTCTTCTCCGGATCACCAATGATGGGGAAATTAACGGTGGTTGATTGTGTTTCTTCGATATCGGATATCCAAGAATGGTGATCAGATACGCTATCTACTGAAACTGCGATCGCTTTAACATTTCGTGCTTTGAATTCGTCCCCCAAAGCTGCTGTGTAACCCAGTTCCGTCGTACATACTGGTGTGAAGTCTTTTGGGTGGGAGAAAAACACGGCCCATGATCCAGCTTTCCAGTCATGAAATCGTATAGTTCCATGCGTGGTATCAGCTTCAAAGTCAGGAGCCGTATCGCCTAGTTGTAATGACATAAAGATTCCTTTGTATTAAGTAGAGGTCTTGTACTTCTAAAATTATAAGGAAATCAGAAAAAAATTGCTTATGTTAATGCAAGTTATTTGGACAGCAACTGTTCAGAGCATCTAGCTTAAGAAATGAAGGAGTACAGCATTGCTTTCATCTGATTTGTATTCGCGTGAATATCGAACTTCTCCAGAACATATTTGGGAAAGAATGCGAGATGATTATCCGCTCTTTTTTGATGATATTGGACAAATGTGGTGGGTGACCCGCTACGAAGATGTGCGAGATATTTTTTCTGATCATGAGACATTCTCATCATCTACATATGACCTAACAACGGGTCAAGTAGTAGGACCAACGCTTATTTCCCGTGATGATTATGGACACGTTGTCCGTCGCTCAATTGTGGCCCCAGACTTTGTTGGAAAACGGCTACAGACATATGAGTATTTGATTTCTGAGTGTGTAGATAACTTGATCCAGCGATTCTCAAGTAGGTCCGTCATATCGTTGGTTAAAGAATTTAGTTCTCAGCTTCCAGTAGATGTTATTTCTGCGATCTTGGGGATGGATGGAGATGGGCACTTATTTAGACAATGGGTAACAGACATGATTATGGGTCTCTCGGGATCTGATGATTTACGAAAAAAAGGTTTGGAAGCAAATGCTGCCTTTTGTAGCCATATTTCTCCACTACTAGAAGAGGTTGATGGTGGCGACCGTAATGATCATATTGCGAAAATTGCTCGAGCTGAAATAGATGGACAAAGATTGACCAAGGATGAGATCACCGCATTTTGTGGGCTTCTCTTTATTGCAGGTGGAGAGACAACCGATAAAGCCATAGCGAATATGTGGTGGAATGTTTTATCTAATTCTGAGATTAGGAGCGTTGTGCTTGATGATATTTCACTGTGGGACAATGCTTTCACTGAGACAATGCGTCGCACACCGGCGGTAATTAGCGAGGACAGATTTGTTACAAAACCGGTTGAATTACATGGTTTTGAAATTAAGGAAGGCGATCGGATACGGGCGTGCCTAGGGGCGGCTCATTTGGATCCAACTGTTTTCGCAGACCCACTTGCCTTTGACCTATTCCGATCAGATCTGCATATTGGTAAAGAGAACCGCACAGGGGTCTCGAAGGATCCTATGCGAAGTGGACATTTTGGGTTTGGTTTAGGTAAGCATTTCTGTATCGGTTATGAACTAGCGAGAAAAGAAGCTGTGATGGGTTCTGAAAAAATTATAGAGACCTTGGGTATTCCTACTCTTGCACCAGATCAGAAAGGTCCGATGATACAGGGCAATTCCTTCTTTGCGGTAAGTGAGCTTGAGATTCGATTTGATAAGTAGGCGTTCTAAATTATTAAGAACACTTTCCGCATTTACCTATTAGGTCAAGCTGGTGACGGTCAACACTAAATCCGAATTCATTTGCAATCTTTTGCAGTGATTCCTCTAGTTTTTCCTCGATGCTTTGAGATAAGTGGAAATCAAGAACCTCTCCGCAAGGTGTGCAGATTATATGGTGGTGGTGTTCAAGGATATGCTCAGCTAATTCATAACGAGCATGGTCGTCATTTGTAATGATTCGAACAACCAAACCAGCTTGTTCTAGCACAGCCAGATTTCGATACACACTTGACTGTGCAAGTTCAGAGTCAGATTCCAAAATTTGATTAATCGTAATGGGCTTCGTTGCTTCTAACAGAATCGCTATGAGTTGTCGGCGATTTTTTGTATAGCGCTGATTAATTGAATTGAGTTGCGAAGCAGCTAATTGATCTATATCCATTTCACTAATTGTGCTCATGTCCATATAGTACTTTCTTAATTTAAAATGATCTTATTCCGTCATCTTTATTACCTGAGTCATGATGGTGATGAGGATCATCAAGGAATACTTTTGTTCCAACACGCATGTCATTCTCCCCAAATGCTCTGCGGAGATTAGGTTCTGTTAAAACTTCGTCTGGAGTCCCTAAACAGCATGGGCAATTATTGAGGAGTAAAACTTGATCGGCTTTCCCAGCATCACTGAGATTGTGAGTTGTCAGAACAACAGTGCGCCCTTCATCTACTTCTTCTTTGATCATTTCAAGAATAATATCTCGCGAAATAATATCTAGCCCGTTAATGGGTTCATCAAGAAGTAGTACCTTGCTTTCTTGTGCTAATCCCTGAGCGACAAGAACACGTTGTCGTTGACCTCCAGAGAGTTCATGAAGTTGTCTTTTAGCAAGGCCTTTCAAATTAAGTCGTTCCAGCGCGCTATCTACGGCATTTCGGTCTTCTTTACGGAACCGTTTAAATACGCCCCGGTTTGAATATCGTGCAAGTGAAACGACATCTTTGACCGAAATCGGTAGAGAAGGGTCAACATCAGTAGATTGCATAACAAATGAAGGAGGCGGGCCAGTAATGTCAATTTCGCCTGAATGAATTTGAACAGCTCCAGCTAAAGCTTTAAGTAGAGCAGATTTTCCTGCTCCATTAGGGCCAATTATTGACAACAACGATCCCGCTGGGACGTTTAAATTCACATCGGTTACTGCAACCGTCTTTCCGTATCGGACTTCAAGTTCCGTTGTTGATATGGATGTTGCACAAGTATTCATTATTTATACAAAATATCCCCGTAAGTGTGGAAAATTGCACTCATGATGCGATAATGAGAATCATTCTTATTATATGAGGTTGTGGATGTTTCGCAATTCAATGAAAAAAATACTACTCTCAGCCACTACTTTCGTGGCAGTTATCTCACTCGTACTTACTGGTTGCGGCGACGACAACAATTCTGACAGTGCTAGTTCAGCAGATAAACCTTCAATCGTTGTCACGACCAACATTCTTGGTGATGTAGTGACAAATATGGTCGGCGATAGTTTTAACGTTGAAGTAATTATGCCTCCAGGTTCTGACCCCCATGATTTTCAAGCGTCAGCTCAACAAGTCCAAAAAATGATGGAGGCTGACCTCCTCATTGTTAATGGAGCCAACTTTGAAGAGGGAATGCTTGACGTGATTGAGAACGCTGAATCAGATGGAGTAATGATTTTTGAAGCTATCAGCGTCGTTTCACAATTAGAAGGAAGCGATGACCACGGCGATCATGGAGGGCATGACGACCACGATGATCATGAAGGACATGACGACCATGACGAAGAAAAAGGCCATCATGACGAAGAAGGGCATGATGATCATGACGAAGATGGACATGACGACCATGATGAAGAAAAAGACCATCATGACGAAGAAGGACA
>MDTB01206021.1_pt1 | contig 14659 bp, 17 predicted proteins | sample 811161 | NCBI WGS metagenome assembly MDTB01 (sample SAMN05326650, study PRJNA326480) | marine metagenome | isolation source: seawater | place: Mediterranean Sea | collected 2009
AAAAGTTTAGAAACTAATGCAGCGAAAAATAAATTCTTTGCAAAAGTTTGGAACTCACAAAAGAAATTTGCTGATATTGCAGTTCCTTTCTGGAGTGGAGCTCAAATGTCTAATGCTAAGCTAGGAATGGCTCACGCAGCAACATTAAAATAGTCATAAGTAGATAGATTAAAATAAAGCGGATCATTAATTTGGTCCGCTTTATTTGTTTAAAGAAAAAAAGGAACAGATGCCATCAAGAACAAAATTGGATAAATCAGATGAAATGATCGCTGAAAGGCGACAAGGCACAGGTAAAATGCCAGATGATATGCCTAAGTGGATGGCATCCACAATTACAAATATTGATAAATACAGTAAATGGATAGGTAACGTGGTTTGTTGGATTACTGTGCCACTAATGTTTGCAATGGTTTATGAAGTTTTAGCTAGGAAATTATTTTTAGCTCCTACGATGTGGGCCTATGACATGAGTAGATTTTTGTATGGTGCATTATTTATGTTGGGTGCAGGATACGCTCTTTCTAAAGGAGTTCATATTCGAGCAGATTTTTTATACAGAAACTTTAAAGTTAGAACTCAAGGATTAATAGATTTTTGGCTTTATTTATTGTTTTATTTTCCAGGTTTACTTTTCTTCTTCTACATGACGACAGGTTTCGTTGTAGAGTCTATTAAACGAGGAGAAAGAGGAATGGATACTGCTTGGATGCCATTAATGTGGCCGATCAAAGCTTGTTTGTGGTTTGGTATTTTATTTTTATTGATACAAGGAATTTCCGAACTCTTTAAGAGTCATTATGCGGCTAAAAAAGGAAGATGGCCTGACGCATGATAGCCGAATTTATTAATCCAGCAACATTAGGGTTTATTTTAATTGCAGTAATGTTATTTGCAATATTTATAGGTTTTCCCATTTCTTTTACATTAATATTTCTAGGATTTGTCTTTGGATATTTAGGCTTTGGAAAACTAGTATTTTATTTGATGACCTTACAGTTTTCAATGGTCATGACAGAGCAAGCTCTGGCGGCGGTCCCACTCTTTGTCTTTATGGGAATAATGATGGAAAACGCTGGTTTAATGGAAAGGTTATTCTCAGCAGTACAATTAATGTTATCGAGAGTTCGTGGAGCATTATTTTATGCAGTACTTTTTGTTTCTGTAATTTTTGCTGCAGCAACAGGAATAGTAGGAGCTTCAGTAACAATTCTTGGAATTATGGCCGCCAAATCTATGAACAAATCAGGTTATGATGTTCGTTTAGCGGCAGGAACAATTACTGCAGGCGGTACTCTTGGGATATTGATCCCACCAAGTATTATGCTGGTAGTCATGGGACCTATAATGGAAATTCCAGTGACAGATTTGTTTGCAGCAGCGATTATCCCAGGAATTATGTTAGCACTTTTGTATGCTGCCTATGTAACAATTAGATGTGCTTTAAACCCTAATTTAGGACCTGTATTAGCAGTTGAAAATAGAGCTTCGAGTATGACAGAAGTTTTCAAAGAATTTATAATTGGTTTAGTTCCACCAGCACTATTAGTATTTGCAGCTTTGGGAAGTATATTATTTGGGTATGCCACTCCAACCGAGGCAGCAGGTTGTGGTGCAGTAGGTTCATTAATTTTAGCTTTAGTTTACAAAAAATTAACATTACCAAAATTACAAGAAGCTTTAGTAAAAACTTTGGAGATATCCGCATTAATAATGGTATTAGTTGCGGCTTCTAATTTTTTTGGCTCAGTATTTTCAAGGCTAGGTACACCAATGGTACTTACTGAATTCTTATTAGGTCTTGAGATGAACAGATATATAATTTTAGCTATTGTTCTAGGAATGATTTTTTTACTTGGATGGCCTTTAGAATGGGTTCCAATAGTTTTAATAATCATTCCAATTATTTTACCATTGATTGAAGCACTAGAATTTAACCTAACTTGGTTTGCTATATTAGTAGCAGTTAATTTACAAACCGCCTGGCTATCTCCACCGGTAGCCTTATCCGCATATTTCTTAAAAGGGGTAGTGCCCGAATGGGATTTAAAAGATATTTATATAGGAATGATGCAATTTATGGTTTTACAAGTGATTGGATTAATATTAATAGTAATTTTTCCACAAATTGCTTTGTGGCTACCAACTTATTTGTATGGCAATTAAATATTTAAAAAAATCACCTAAAACATCATCAACCGATGATAAAAAAACTGCTGGAATTGTTGAGGGTTTATTAAAAGATATTGAGACATCCAAAGAACAAGGATGTATTGATTTAACAAAAAAATTTGACAAATATGAAGGGGAAATAATTGTTTCAAAAGAAAAAATTGAGGAAATTAAAAAAAAAATAGATCAAAAAACTAAAGACGATATTCAATTTTCGTATGAAAGAGTAAAAAAATTTGCAGAGGCTCAATTAAAGAATTATGGTCAAGATTTTGAAGTTGAGCTTTCTAAAGGCTTATTCGCTGGACAAAAATTAGTTCCAGTTAATACTGCTGGTTGCTACATTCCTGGGGGAAGATATGCTCATATAGCTTCTGCTGTAATGAGTGTAACTACAGCTAAAGTAGCTGGTGTAAAAAATATAATTGCGTGTAGTCCACCTAAAGCAGGTGTAGGTGCACATCCCACAATAATATACACTGCAAATTTATGCGGAGCAGATGTTATTTTAAATTTAGGAGGCGTTCCAGCTATAGCTGCAATGACGAATGGATTATTTAAAAATGATCCTGCAGATATAATCGTAGGACCAGGAAATCAATTTGTGGCAGAAGCAAAAAGGATTTTATTTGGTAAAGTGGGTATAGATCTTTTTGCTGGACCAACAGAAATTGGAATTATAGCTGATCAAAACGCTGACCCTGAGATTGTTGCCGTTGATTTAGTTGGGCAAGCAGAGCACGGGTATAATTCACCTTGTTGGCTTTATACCACAAGTAAAAAATTAGCTGATGCAGTATTAAAAAGAGTTCCAGAACTAATTGCAGAATTACCAGAGTTGCCAAAAACTAATGCAAGCGCAGCTTGGAAAGATTATGGAGAAGTGATTCTTTGTGATACAGATGAAGAAATGGCTACAATAAGTGACGAATATGCACCTGAACATTTGGAAGTCCACACAAAGAATTTAGAATGGTTTCATAGAAGATTAGTAAATTATGGATCGTTATTTATAGGAGAAGAAACAACTGTTGCTTATGGCGATAAATGCTCAGGAACTAATCATATACTACCTACAAAGGGTGCAGGTAAATATACCGGAGGTTTATTTGTTGGTAAATTTATTAAAACTTTGAGCTTTCAAAGAATGACCAAAGAGTCTACAAAACTAGTTGGAGCAGCTGCAGCAAGAATTTCAAGATATGAAGGTATGGAAGCTCATGCTCGTACCGGTGACGTTAGATTAAGAAAATACGGATTCTCAAATTAAATTAATTCATGAATAATAAAGACTATAAGCCTCAAATAGATGGTTTGAGAGCATTGGCTGTTCTACCAGTAATTTTTTTTCATGCTGGTTTCAAAATCTTTCAAGGTGGTTTCGTTGGAGTAGATGTTTTTTTTGTAATCAGTGGCTATTTAATAACAACAATAATATTAAAAGAAATATCTAAGAACAAATTTAATTTAAAAGATTTTTACACACGAAGAGCAAGAAGAATTCTACCAGCGCTATATTTTGTTACTTTTATTAGTATTCCATTTTCAATTTTTCTAATGACAGGAGAAGATTTAAAATTTTTTTCAAAAGAAGTTATCTCAGTTATAGCTTTTATCTCTAACTTTTTCTTTTGGAAAAATACAGGGTATTTTAGTCCAAGCTCTGATATGCAACCTCTACTTCACACATGGAGTTTAGGTGTTGAAGAACAGTTTTACATATTCTTTCCGTTATTTATGATTTTTGTAAGTTTGTTTCATAAAAAAAAATTAATTTTATTCATTTCGATAATTTTTATCTTAAGTTTAACTTTAGCTCAAATAGGTGGAAATTTTAAAATTCAAAATTTAAGTATTAAATCACCTTTTTTATTTTTACCTTTTGAATATTTTTGGCAAGCAGGATCAGCTAATTTTTACCTTCCATTTGGAAGAATATGGGAATTGATGTCAGGTTCTTTAGCCGCAATATACTTATTTAAAAACAAGATTAAAGATAAAAAAAGTAACAATATTCTTTCTTTAATAGGTTTTTTAATAATAATTTTTTCTATAATCGTTATTAATAAAAATTTGCAATATCCTAGTATTTTTACCTTATTACCCGTCATTGGAACTTTATTAGTAATATTTTTCTCTACAAAAAATACTATTTTAAATAAATTATTATCTTTAAGACTACTAGTTTTTACAGGTTTGATTTCATATAGTTTATATTTATGGCATCAACCCATTCTTGCTTTTAATCGAATATATTTTGATCATGAGCTAAGTATTTTACATTCTTTATTCTTATTGTTAATTGCTTTTATATTTTCTATCTTTAGTTGGAAATACATAGAAAAACCTTTTAGAAATAAAAAAAAGATAAGCAATAAAAAAGCTATAAACTATTTAATTGTATCAGCTTTAATAATCGTGTCATTTTCATATTTGATTTACTTTGAAAAAATTAAATCTTATCAAAAACCCTTACCACAAAATATTATTAATTCGTTTAAACCTACACTAAAAAATAATTGTTTTGACATTGACTATGCTCACACTAAAGAAAAAATGAATTGGTTTTGTGAATTAGGTGCATTAAGCAAGACCACTTCTTTTGTTGTAGTAGGAGATAGTCATGCATTAGCTCTAAAACCTAGTTTTGATAAAGGAGCATTAGCTAATGGAAAAAAAGGTATGTTCGTAGGATTCTCAGGATGCCCTGCTTTATTAGATATCTATAGTGTAAGACCAGATAGAAACATAAGAAATTGTAGAATGTTGAATAAAAAAATATTTGAATATATTAAAGATAATAAAATTAAAAAGATTTTTTTGGTATCTAGATGGACTTACTACACTGACGGTAATTATGAAAAAACTAATTTTAGTCATATTTCGAAAAAGCGAAAGTATTTCTCTAACCAAAATAATTCTAGATTAGCTTTTGAGTTTGGGCTTAAAAATACTGTTGAAAAATATGAAAACATTGGTGTCGAAGTGATATTTGTACATCAAGTTCCTTCTCAAGTTTTTGGACCTGATTTTATTTATAATAAAGCAATTAACAAAAATGATAACAATATCGATATAAATAAATTAATAAAATTAAGTGTTGATTATAACAAGCATATGTTATTACAAAAATTTGTTAGAGATAAACTAAAAGAAGTAAAAAATTTAAATCATAATTTTAAAGAAATTGACCTTAATAGTTTTTTTTGTGATAATAAAAAATGTAAAATTGGGACAAAAAAAGCCTCTTATTACTCTGATAAAAATCACTTAAGTGCTTTCGGGGCAAAAGCAGTTGAAAAGGAAATAAATTTGTTTTTAAAATAATATATGCGGGCATTAGTTTACACAGGTATCGAAACGTTAATTTTTAGAGAAGAAAAAAATCCAATAGAAGTTCCAGGAGAAAGTATTATAAAAGTAAAAGCTTCAGGTATTTGTGGTTCTGATATGCACGCTTATCATGGTAAAGATGAAAGAAGAAGTCCTCCTTTGATATTAGGCCATGAAGTAAGTGGAATAACTCAAAATGGAAAATTTAAAAATAAAAATGTTGTATTAAATCCACTGATTTCCTGTAACAAATGCAATTATTGTAGTATTGGTCGAGAACACTTATGTCCAGACAGAAGCATGGTAGGTATGAGTACACCATTTCAAAGAGAAGGAGGTTTAGCAGAGTACATATCTATTCCTGATAAAAATATTTATATTGTTCCGAAGGAGTTAAAAACAGAAGAAGCAGCACTGGCCGAACCAACTGCGGTTTGTGTGCATGCAGTGTCTTTAAGTGAGTCTAATTCAAAAAAAAATTTATCGGAATCAAAAATTCTAATTCAAGGAGCTGGAGCAATTGGTTTTCTATGTGGTTTAATTTTAAATAAAGACAAAAAATGCTTAGATATAACCATATCAGATCCAAATCAATTAAGATTAAATGAGTGTTCAAAGTATTTGGATGCAAAATTTGTTAGTCCAGAAAATAAAGATCTCAAGCAAAATAGTTTTGACATCGTGTTTGATACTGTAGGTCTTGAAATTAGCAGACAACAGGCTATACAAACTATTTCACCCGGAGGAATAATAGTTCATGTAGGTTTAACCCAAGCAACAGGAAGTTTTGACTTTAGAAAACTTACAATACAAGAAGTAATGATTGTAGGCACTTATTGTTACACTAATAAAGATTTTGAAAAATCTATTGAAATTTTAAATAATAAAATATTAGGATCATTAGATTGGATTGAGTTTCGTGCTCTTAAAGATGGGGCTAATGCTTTTAGACAAATTCATGACGGAACTTGTGTAGCACCAAAAATTATTCTAATTCCTTAATAAAATTAACATCTTTTTTTTACAATACTGTAAACATTTCTGTAAATATTTGTAACATATATGTTACAGTAAATTATGGCTCTAAAGAGGGGAAAAAATATCTTTTCAAGGTTAAATACTAATAAACTTCCTTTTAAAATGAAAATTGACCACCTAAGAGATTACGGAAAAGATGTTGCATTAAATTTTAATTTCATTCTAGAAAATATAAAAACACCTGCTTTAAAGTGGTGTATGTCTACAATAAAAAAAGCTAAAGTTTTCACTTTAATATTTCAAGCTAATGAAAATAAAACTTCAATTTATAAAGAAGATATAGCAAAAAAATTACCAGAATATTCTTATAAAACGATTGCTACAATTATTGATGAGGGAATTGAAAAGGGATTTTATGTTTTATTAGAAGCAGACAAAGCTCCAACTACAGATAGAAAAATAAAAAATATTCGTCCTTCGGAAGATTTGGTAGTTGAATTTTTAAACTGGAGTATTGATCGAATTAAGGCCTATGATGATTTAATAAAAAAATATAATAATAAACCATAGGTTGAATTAGTTTTGTTCAAATTATAAATATTCCTCTATAAAGACACTTTTTTACGGCAATTTTTTCTCTTTAATCTTAAACCCGATTTAGCTCTAATTTGATATTATTAATAAAAAAAAGGGGGGGAGAACAATGAGAAAAATATTTTCAATACTTGTTTCAATTCTAACACTTACTTTATTTACCTCTAATGTGTTCGCAGCAGGTGACGCAGAGAATGTAAAGAAATTAAGTAATTTCAAAAAAACTGGAACCCAGGCAGGAATAGTAATTCCACAAGATACTAAATTTGCGGCTAATATTAAGAAAAATATATTACCAAAAATTAAAATGCCTCCAGGATTCAAAATCGAGCTTTTTGCTTTAGCTCCAGATGCAAGACATATGGCGATAAGCAGAAACAAAGGTACTGTTTGGATCGGAACAAGAAAAACAAAAGTATGGCAAGCGACAGATAGAGATATGGATAACGTAGCTGACACTGTAGAAGAGTTTAGCCCAAGCGTTAAGTTTGATATACCTAATGGACCTTGTTACAGCGATGATGGTCATTTATATATTGCGGAAAGAAATAGAGTATTATGGTTTCCAGCAGCAGAGTATTTTATGGAGAGTCCAGATACAGTTGCTATCCCAATTATTGACCAAGGTGATTTAATTCCTGAAGAGGAAGAGTCTTATAACCATACCGCTAGAGTATGTGCGATAAACAAAAAAGATAACAAACTTTATGTAAGTATGGGACAACCCTTCAATGTAGCTGGTCCCGAAAAATATCCGCTTTATGATCAAGTTGGTATTGGTGGAATGATAAGATTTAATCGTTTCCCAGGAAAACTTGAAAGAGAAGTTGTGGCTATTGGAATAAGAAATTCAGTAGGACATGCTTTTAATCCTAAAGATGGTAAGTTATGGTTCACTGACAATCAAGTAGATGGTATGGGAGACGAAACACCTCCAGGTGAGCTTAATAAAGCTTGTTCACTAAAATCTACAACTTGGTACGGACACCCTTATTACGGTGGTGGTGACGTAAGAACCAACGAGTATAAAGGCAAAACAATACCAGAGAAATATGCAAAAAATTATTGCAAACCTCAGGTAGATATGATTGCTCATGCTGCTGATTTAGGTATGTCTTTTTATACTGGAAAAATGTTTCCAAAAAAATATCACAATGCAATCTTTAGTGCTCAACATGGTTCATGGAATGCTGTTAAGCCTAGAGGAGCTAGAGTTATGGTCACATATTTAGATAAGAAAGGTAATGCAGCTAAAACAGAACCTTTTGCTGAAGGATGGATGACTGAAACTGGTGTTTATTTAGGAAGACCTGTTGACGCTCAAGTTTATGTTGATGGATCACTTCTTGTTTCAGATGATAAAGCAGGTGTGATTTATCGTATATCTTATGATGGTCAAGCTGCCGGTATAGTTGAAGACTCTACAAAAGTAGTTAAATAAAACAATTTAATGGACCGGAATAAAACCCGGTCCATTCTTTTTTATTAAATTGGTAAATTTTACCGTAACAAAAGTAAGGATGATAAAATGAAAATGAAAATAATAATAATAATTGGGGCCTTATTGGCATTGTTAACAGTAAATAGTAGCGCAAATACAAAAAATGAAAATAACAAAGTTTGCACTGGATTTGCTAAATGGACAAAAGAAGGAGAGTTTAAAATAATAAGAAGTAATTGTATTACAGAAAAAGAATATCAAGCAAGACTAAAGGCCAAAGATTATCTTTGTACTTATTATCAAAAATCTATTTGGAAGGAATCAGAGAGGGCATATGGTAAAAAACAATATAAATGGGCTGAAGGAAGTTTAGAAAAAATTAAAGCACTTAAAGATGAAGGAAAATCACTATGTGACGCAGGCAAACTAAAAGAGGGTGAAGCTAAATTAAGGGAAGCTATAAAAATAATCAGTCATACAAGGATGAATTAATTGAAAAAAATTGCTTTATTAATAATCCTCTTTTCTTTTTCTCAAGCTCATTCTGAAGATAAGAAAAAAAGTACTGGAGAAACTGGCGCTACTATTCAAGCTCAACTTTCTCCTGATCTTCAAAACGGAAAGAAAAAAGCACAACAAATTTGCTCAGCATGTCATGGAATGAATGGTGTAGCAGCATCAGGAGGAAACTCTGTAATAGTTCCTAATATAACAGCTCAACATAAAGATTACTTAATAGCCAAACTGACAGACTATAAAAATGGTAAAATCAAACACGCTCAAATGTCTGTAATTGCTGGTATGCTTACCGAGCAAGATATAAACAATGTATCCGAGTGGTATTCTAGAATTAAAATCAAAATCTTCGATCCTAATTTAGTTTTAGCAAAACCTAGCGAATAAAAGATTAATATTTCTATTTTAAGTTGTAGGTCAAAATGCACACCTGCAATTTAATTTTAGCAATGCTAATTTTATAAAATTAAATTAAATTATAATTAAATAAAAATAATAATGAAAAAAATTTTAATAATAATGCTTTTTACATTTATTACCTCAGCTTTCGCTGCTGGGCACCTAAGCTCAAAAGACAAGAAAGCTACACTTGCATGTGCAGGACTTTATTATGCTAATAGTATGATACCGCAAGGAACTTTAAAATTAGATAAAATTGTTCATTCCATTGCTGCAAAAAAATTTTTAACATCTTATTTGATTAAAGAGGGACTTGATGAAAAATTAATTAATCAAGAACTTAACAAGTCCGTAGATGAACTTTATGGCAAACCTTATGATGAAAAAAAGACTAACGAATGTGATAAATATATTTACAAATTAATACCAAATTCTAAAAAGGAAATCGATAAGTTGATTAAATCTGGGATTTACTAAAATTAATTAAATATTAATAATAATAAAAGAGGTAAAAAATGAGTAAATACGTAAATGTTGTTAAAGTTAAAGTAAAACCATCTTTAAGAAATAAATATATTAGACTAGTAAAATCGAGACCTAAATTTAAAGGTCAGATTTCTGCATTGTTTGTTGAAACTGCGAAATCTCAATTTCATATGATTGGAGTATGGAAGTCTAAAAGCCATATGATTAAAGCAAGACCAAAAATGATAGAGTTTTTGAATACGCTAAGACATACTTTAAAAAAATTATCACCAAAACTAGGCGTTACTGACCCAGCTTCTGGTTCAGTAGTAGTTAAAAAATAAAAAAAGAAAGGAGGGAAAGATGGCTAAATTTATAACATTAGGAGTGTACACTGCTAAGGGACTAGCTGGATTTGTAAATAATCCAGAAACAGATCGAAAAGCAGCAACTTCAGCGCTTGCTGCAGCAGCAGGTGCTAAGCTTACAAGATATGCAGGGCTAAGAGGTAAGTACGACTTTATGGCTGAGATTGAAGGCACTTTCGATCAGGCAGCAGCTGCCGCTATGGTAGCTGTATCTAGCGGTGCAGTATCTGATTTTACAATTTTAGAAGATGTAAACTTAAATGAAATTGCTAAAACCGCAAAGTCAATGGCTACTGGATATAAAGAACCTGGAAAATAGTTGATTTAAATTTTAACAAACATAGAGTATTAAATTCTATGTTTGTTAAGATAAAAAAAAAAGTTCATTTGCTACAAAATATATATATTAAAAATAGATATTTTTACAAAAGATCTTCTTATTCAATGGATGGTGAAGACATAGCTATTAATCAATTTATAAAAAATAAAAAAGATGGTTTTTACGTTGATGTCGGTGCCCATCATCCATTACAAAGAAATAATACACACTTATTATATAGAAAGGGTTGGTCAGGAATAAATATAGATATAAATGAATTTTCGATAGATTTATTTAATTACTTAAGACCAAACGACGAAAACATACAAACTGCTATCTCTGATAAAAATGGTGAAATTACTTTTTACTATCAAAAAGAATTTAGTCAACTTAACACAACAGATAAAAATATTGCCAAAGAGCACTTTAATAATAATTTTAAAGAAAAAATCATTAAATGTAATACTATTGAAAATATTTTAGAAAACTCAAATTTTAAAAATAAAAAAATTGATTTTTTAAATATAGATGTAGAAGGAGCTGAATTTAAAGTTTTAAACACTTTAGATTTTAACAAATATGATCCTAAGATTATATGTATTGAAATATTGGGTTATAGAGACTTGACTCAAATTGATAGAGAAATAAAAATTAAAAACAGTGAAATTTATAAATTCCTCCAAAAAATGAATTACAAAAAAGTTTGGTCTGGGGCATCTTATTGCAGTCATCTATTTATAAAAAATTAATTTTTATAAACAATACAACTTAACACGTCATTAAATTGTATATTATTTTTATATTTATTTTTAATTTCAATGATACCATTTTTTAATTCTTTGTTAGACATATTAAGCAAACATGAAATATACCTATTTTTTATCATCTCAATATATTTAGTTTTTGATAAGTTTACCTTGAATTTAAAATAAAATTTTTGAGATCTTTTTAAATTATTTTTAATTTCTTTAAATAAAATTTTATCTTTCTTAAGACTCATATTTAATTTTAGTTTCATTAATTTGAAACTTGGAATTTCATTTTTTTCGGTTTTAAGAGACAATATTACTATCTTTCCATTTTTATTAAGTTTTTGTTTAGACAATCTTAACAAAATTTTTATTTTTTTTTCTGAGAAAAAATGAATAGTTTGTTTAATCAATATTAAATCAAAGAATTTATTGGTTTTCTTTAAATACTTAATAGCATCAGTTTTTTTAAAAATGATATTTTTTTTTATATTTTTATTTTTTACAATATCGATTCCAATTGGATAATTATCAAATTTATTTTTTTTTTGTAAAAAACTTATTATATTTGCTCTGCCACAACCAATATCTAAAATTTTAGTTTCTTTATTTATTTTTGTTTTGGACTTTAAAAATCTATAAAAAGATAAAATATATTTTTTTGAAGAAAGCCAAGTTTTATTATCCCAATTCTTAATTTGTTTCATTAGAGAGATACTACGGCTGCTGCCATTGAAGCTAGTCTCGCCTGAGTATCGTCAGCTCTACTTGTGATAACAACAGGCACTTTTCCACCAACAACTACTCCTGCTGCACATGCTCCCATAAAATAAATCATCATTTTAACTAAAGCATTACCAGCCTCTACATTAGGAACTAATAAAATATCACTGTTTCCTGCAACAATATTTTTAATCCCCTTTATACTAGCTGCTTTAATTGATACTGAATTATCGAAAGCCATGGGACCAAACACATCTGCATCCACTCCCTCTTCTTTAGCTCTTTTTGTGATTTCATTAGCATCTATTGAACTTGGTACACTTTCTAATATTTCCTCTGTGGCTGATAAAATAGAAACTTTAGGCCTACTTATTCCAATTCTTTTTGCAAAATCTACAGAATTTTTTAAGATATGCATTTTAGTTTCCAATTTTGGTAAAACATTCAAAGCTCCATCTGTAATGATGAAAGGTTTATCACTTTTATTTAATGTCATATGCCAAATATGACTTAATCTTTTTTTACCTATTAGATTTAAACCCCGCTTTAAAACAGCCTTCATCAAAATATCTGTATGTATATGCCCTTTAACTATAATTTTTACTTTATTATCACTTGCCATCTTAGCAGCTATAGGGGCTGTATTATTTTCTTCAGCTTCATTAATAATTTGATATTTAGATATATTCCATTTTAAATCTAAAGCACATTGATCTATAGCAGCTTTATCTCCTACAAAAATAGGTTCAATTAAATTTACGTCCACAGCCTGTTTTACTGCTTTCATTGCAATTAATTTACCAGCATTAACAATCACTGCCTTTACTGTTCCTTTAGATTTTGCAATCTTTAGTAAATTTTCTGGACAGACGATTTCTTTTTTAGATAGCATTAAGTTTTTTTATTTCATCTAATATTAAAGAGGGAATAGGTATATCTTTTTTTAGGTTTTTTTTATAGTTTTTATTTTTTCTTTCTCCCGGATACAATATGCTTGAAAAACCTCTAGCTTTGGGAAGTCTTTTAACTAAGGAAATATTCTTTTTGATTTCTTTTAAGTATTTTTTTCCAATAAAAATTTTAGGATTAACAGTTATAAACAAGTGCCCAATATTCTGAGGTCCACTATAATCATCAAATGGATCTTTTACTTTACCACCGTGACTACTACCAGTTAATACACCACTTATTATATCTACCATCCAAGCAAGTCCAGATCCTTTAAAACCAGCAATTGGAAGTTGCGTTCCTTTTAATGCTTTTTTTGCATTTGTAGTAATCCTACCTGTGTTATCTAATGCGACACCATAAGGTATATCAATACCTAGTTTACTAGCTCTTCTAATTTTTCCTCTATTTATCATTGAGGTAGACATATCTAAAATAAAAGGAGCTTTACCAGTAGGGACTCCAAAACAAACTGGGTTAGTTCCAAAAAGTGGTTTTTTGGCTCCATATGGGGCTAAAGCAGGAGGTGCATTAGTAAAGCACCAAACCATTAAACCTTTGTTTACTGCTTGCTCAGCGTAAAAACTTGATAGGCCGTAATGACTACTTTTCTTTATTCCAACTAATCCAATACCGTTTTTTTTTGCACACTTGATCGCCCGTTGTATTCCAATATCTGCAGCAATAAAACCGATACTGTTGTCAGCATCAACATGTGAAATAGTGGGAGAGATTTTTTTTATTTTTATTTTAGGTCTAGGATTAATTAATTTTTTTTTTAATCTTTCACAATACATTTTTAGTCTAGCAACTCCGTGTGATTTAGCACCAACTAGTTCTGCTTTTATTAAATAATTTGAAGTTATTTCAGCATGTTTGCTAGAGAGACCGTGTTTTTGAAATATTACTTTTATTTTTGACTTTAATAAATTTTTTTTCACTTAATCTTTTTATTTCCTTCATTTTCCCAGTAGTTAATCCTTTGTTTTTGATTTTCCACCAATTTTTTACACACTAATCCATATTTTTTTGTTAAAGATAAAAAATTACTTTTTGCAATTTTAGTGAATTTTTCCACTTCTTTTTTATTTGTTTGAGCCATTGCCTTAGGTCTTAAACCCAAAACCTCACCTAAATCATAGTTAAATTTTAGTGTGACATCAGCACTTTTTTCAAGACCTTCAATTATATATTTTTCTTTTCCTGCTTTTTTAAAAGTTTCAGCACTTACTTTATAAAAACTATAACAAGCCACATAATCCTTTTGTATGTTTTCAATTATATATTTTGCCACTTTTTCTTCTTTGGTTTTTTCCACAGCAGATAAGTTAAAAGGATAAAATAAAATAACTATATAAATTAATTTTTTCATTAACTTTCTTTCTTATAATTTATTATATTATCACATTTTGCAATTAAACTTTCACCCTCTGTATCGTTCAATACAGTTTTAATTTTTATACTATAATCTTTCTTATTAAATATCAGTTGAGTATAAAAAGCTGGATATCCGGATATTTCAGAGACAATTAAATCATTTTCTTCAGCTATTCCCTTATTTGTAATATTTTCTTTTTTTATATTAATATCGTTTAATCTTAATTTTTTATAGCTATCTTCATCGTATATAAATTCTCTAGTCATTATTCCTTTA
>MDTB01138626.1_pt1 | contig 14658 bp, 19 predicted proteins | sample 811161 | NCBI WGS metagenome assembly MDTB01 (sample SAMN05326650, study PRJNA326480) | marine metagenome | isolation source: seawater | place: Mediterranean Sea | collected 2009
ATTAAAATATCCCATAAATATTATTGGAGTAGAAATATTTTTTTTTCTGAAGTTTTTTACTAACTTAAATGCTTTCTCCATATTAAACCCAGCTTGGATAGATCTCATACTTGATTTTTGTATTGTCGGACCATCGGCCATCGGATCTGAAAAGGGAATACCTAATTCTATTATATCAACACCACAATCAGGAAGTAAATTAAGTATTTTTTGTGATGACTCAAAATCAGGATCACAAGATGAAATAAATGCTATTAATGCCTTCTTTTTACTTTCTTTTATTTCTTGAAATTTACTTCTTAGTCTAGACATCAAAACCATCCATTTTAAATCCCAGTTTTTCCGCAACAGAAAAAATGTCTTTATCACCTCTTCCACACATATTCATTATTATTAGATCTTTATTTGAGAGTTTTTTTCCTAGTTTAATTAAATAAGCCAGCGCATGACTTGGTTCTAATGCTGGAATAATACCCTCTAATTTAGAACAAATTTGAAATGCTTTTAAGGCCTCTTTATCTGTGGCATTGACGTATTTTACTCTACCTATTTCTTTTAACCAAGAGTGTTCAGGTCCGATACCTGGATAATCTAATCCTGCAGAAATAGAATGTGCATCATCTATTTGACCATCATCATTTTGTAATAAATAGGTATAATTTCCGTGAAGAAATCCTGGTTTTCCTCTGGCTAGTGAAGCTGAGTGTTTATTAGTTTTAATACCTAAACCACCAGCTTCAACTCCAATTATTTTTATTTCACTGTATTTTAAAAAAGGACTAAATAAGCCCAATGCATTAGAACCACCACCTATACATGCTACAATATAATTAGGCAAACGTCCTTCAGCTTTTTTGATTTGTTGTTTTGCCTCTTCTCCTATAATTGATTGGAAATCTCTTACCATCATTGGGTAAGGGTGTGGACCGGCAGCTGTACCGATAACATAGAAAGTATTATCGACATTTGATACCCAGTCTCTTAAAGCTTCATTCATAGCATCTTTTAATGTGGCGCTGCCAGAGACAACTGGGATAATTTTAGCGCCTAACAACTTCATTTTAAAGACATTTGGTGCCTGTCGTTTTATATCCTTTTCGCCCATATAAACAATACATTCTAAATTAAAAAGTGCGCAAACTGTTGCAGTTGCGAGTCCATGCTGCCCAGCGCCAGTTTCAGCAACTATTCTTTTCTTACCCATTCTTTTTGCAAGTAAGACTTGACCAACACAATTATTTATTTTGTGGGCTCCAGTATGATTGAGTTCATCTCTTTTGAAATAAATCTTTGGTCCTTTTAAAAGTTCTGAAATTCTTTCTGCGAAATATAATGGGCTTGGTCTACCTATATAATGTTTAAAGTAATAATTTAATTCTTTTTTAAACTCTTTGTCTTTCTTTGCTTTTAAATATTCTTTTTCAACATCAATTATTAATGGCATTAATGTTTCTGCCACAAATCTTCCTCCAAATTTTCCAAAATGACCAGTGCTATCTGGAAAGTTCTTAAAATTAATTTTCTTCATATAATTCTATTTAATTTAACAATGTCTAAAAATTGTTTTATTTTTTCCGGACATTTTATACCTTCACTAGATTCTAAGCCTGACGAAATGTCAACAATTGGTGCATCTGTGATTTTGATAGCATCCAAAATATTCTCTTCATTTAACCCTCCAGCTAACATCCACTCTTTTTCAAAACTAATATTTTTTAGTAATTTCCAATTAAAAGTTTTGCCTGTGCCACCAGTAAGAGAATTATTTGAAGGTTTTGAGTCTAATAAAATTATGTCACAAACTTTCTCATAGTAACTCAGTTTTTGAAAATCTTCTATTGTTTTAATTGGTATAGATTTTATTATTGGAACATTTAGTTTATTTTTAAGGTATTTAATTTTTTCGATATTTTCATCTCCATGAAGTTGAATATAATCAAGTCCTACATATTCAGTAATATATTCTATAACATGGTTGTCAGAGTCAACAAAAAGTCCAACTTTTTTTTGAAAACTTAGACAACTGTCAGCTAAAAGCTTTGCTTTTTTAGCATTAACAAACCTTGGAGACTTTCCATAAAATATGAAACCTAAAAAATCAGCTCTGTTTGCCGCTTTTAAAGCCTTGAGGGAGTTTATTCCACATATTTTTACCTTAGTTTTCATCTAAATTTAATTTTAGTTTAGCTTTAATATCGTTTTTTATTTTATTGATAGCTTGAACAGGGTTTTTTGACTGCGTGATCGGTCTCCCAATAATCAGAATATCGGCGCCGTTTTTTATTGCCTCTCCTGGTGTTAAAGTTCTCTTTTGATCATCTTTACTTTTTTTTAATCTAATTCCTGGTGTTATGTAAATTAAGTTATTCTTAGATTTTTTTTTCAAGTAAACAAGTTCTTGAGGTGAGCACACTATACCATCAAGATTACTTTTAATAGCTAAATTTACCAAACTATAAACGTATTCTTCTGGATCCTGATTTATGCTCAAATTTTTGAGATCAATTCTATCCATACTTGTAAGCATTGTAACCCCGATAATTTTTGTTTTTTTATTTTTGATTCTAGATATTTCCTCTAGCATTTTTCTTCCACCATTTAAATGAACCGATAAATATTCGGGTTCAATAATCTCTGTAGATAAAATAGCTTGAGAAACAGTATTTGGAATATCAAGAAATTTTAGATCAAGGAAAATTGGCAGTTTAAATTTCTTTAATTTTATAACTTCTTTTGGACCATTGAAAATAAAAAATTCAAGCCCAATTTTTATACCTCCGATATGGTCTTTTATAGTTGAAATAATTTTTTCTACTTGTTCTATATGTTTAAAATCAATAGCGCAAAAGATATATTTGTTCACGTTCATAATAATTTTACTTTAAACTATTTTCTAAATTTAGATAATATATATCCAAAAATAAAACCAAAAAAGAATAAACAAAAGACAATTAAATATAATGGTAGAGTGATGATGTATGGTAAAGGAAAAAAACTAATTTCAATCAAGCTTTTATTTGAAATTGAAAATGGTATTGCAAATAAGAGCAAAATTAATAAAAAAAAAAACTTACTAATTTATCCAGCTTTTTTTTCATTTAGTAACCTTTTAAGTTCTTTACTTGATTTAAAGTGTATCGATTTTTTAGAAGAAATGTTAATTTTTTGACCAGTTCTAGGATTTCTTCCCATTCTTTCACCTCTTTTTTTAACCGTAAAGGTTCCAAAACCCCTTATTTCAATTCTCTCTTCTAGTGTTAATGAGTCTGTAAATGAAGTAATTATTTTCGAAAAAATTTTTTCAACTTCGCTACTAGGTAGATAATTGAACTTTACTTGTAAAAATTCTAGTATATCTGATTTATTCATAATAAGGATACCATAACGCAAAAATACCATTCGTAAAAATTAAATTTTCTTTGAAGAAATTTTTAAGAAAGGAGATATTAAAATAACTTGATATTTTGTTTTCCTTATTCATATCAATTATCTTTATATCATTTGGGCTATTTGTAAACTCCTTTAACCATTCAATTGCATCCGACTCAGTTCCAATTTCATCAACTAAATTAATCTCTTTTGCTTGCAAACCAGTAAAGACTCTTCCGTCTGAAATTAACTCTTTGGTTTGAGAAGACAATTTTCTTTCTTCAGAAACTAAACCTAGAAATTGATCAAACATATTTTGAATTATTGTTTTAATATTTGAATCACCAAAATTTGAAACCTTTTCTAACGGGTTAGGTACAGCTTTTAGGCTGCCACTTTTATAAATTACAGGTTGTATACCAAGCTTCGAAAGAAGATTTTCTATGTTGGCTGATTGTAAAATTACACCGATAGAACCCGTTAAAGTTCCTTCATAGCAATATATTTTATTAGATGCTAGTGAAACCATATATCCTCCGGATGCAGCCACATCTTTCATAGAAACAACAATTGGAATTTTTTTACCAATGCTCTTAAATGCTTTATACAACTCTTGGCTTGCAACTATAGTTCCCCCTGGACTATTAATACTTACTATAATCCCTTTTAATTCCTCTTCAGATTTTAGTAATTCAATCTTATTTAATAAATTCTTATTATCTAAAATAACATCATGAACTTCAACTCTTGCTAGAAAATCATTACTTTTAGAAGTGAACTTAGTTAAAAAAAATAAAAGTAAGATGATTAAACTTAAAAATAATAAACCCCTTAGGTACTTTATTTTTTTTTTTTTGAAATAATCATCCAAAAAATCACTCTTCATAACTTATTTTTTATCTTTTGACTTTTTTTTTTCAGTCTCTAGAGCTGCTCCGAGTATATCACCAAGACTAGCACCTGAGGAAGATGAACCGTATTGTTTTAGAGCATCTTGTTCTTCTTGTATTTCTAGCTCTTTAATAGAGAGATCCCATAATGATTTTTTTTTATTAAATCCAATTATTTTTGCATCAATCTTTTCATCAATAGCAAATCTTGAAGTTTTTTGATCAGATTTAAGTTTTGCTAAGTTAGTTTTTTTAATTAACCCTTTATCTTTAGCATTAATTAAAACTTCAATCTCATTTTCAGTTATGTTTTTAATCACCGAAGTAACAACTGTTCCAATTTTATTGGCATTTGCACTATTATTTTTAATTAATTGTTTAATTCCAAGTGAGACTCTTTCTTTCTCAACGTCAATTTCAAGAATTTTGGTTTGAATTTCTTGTCCGACCTTATATTTTTTTATTGCTTCCTCACCGGCTAAATCCCAATCTAAATCAGAAAGATGTATCATACCATTGAGATTATCAGGTAACTCTATGAAAATACCAAATTCAGTAATATTTTTAATTGAACCTTTTAATTTATCATCTTTTTTATAATCTTTAGCAAATTTTTCCCAAGGATTAGGCGAACATTGCTTAAGTCCCAGGCTAATTCTTCTTTTTTCTAAATCAACTTCTAAAACTAACACCTCAACTTCATCTTCAAGCGATAAAATTGTATTTGGATGAGCACTTTTATTTGTCCAACTCATCTCTGAAACATGAATAAGTCCTTCAACTCCTCTTTTAAGTTCTACGAAGGCTCCGTAATCCGTAATATTAGAGATTTTAGCCTTAATTTTTTTTCCAACTTCATAATTTTTTTTTATATCTTCCCACGGGTCGGATGTGAGTTGTTTCATTCCTAGACTTATTCGCTTTGAGTCAGTATCATATTTGATAACTAAAACTTCAATTTCGTCACCAATTTTTAAAACTTCTGATGGATGACTTACCCTTTCCCACGACAGATCTGTTACATGAAGAAGACCGTCTAAACCTCCCAAATCAACAAAAACGCCATAATCAGTTATATTTTTTACAATACCTTTTAATTTAACCCCCTCGGTTATATCAGAGAGTAACTTTGAACGATCAGCCTCTCTTGACTCTTCTAATATAGCTCGCCTGGAAACAACTATATTGCCCCTAAACTTATCCATTTTTAAAATCAACATTGGTTGGGGTTTGTTGATTAATGGCGAAATATCAGTTATTGGTCTTAAGTCAACTTGACTACCTGGAAGAAACGCAACAGCACCATTTATATCCACTGTAAATCCGCCTTTCACTCGACCAGTTATTACTCCGGTTATTTGTTCCTTATTTTCTAGGCATTTTTCAAGATTTATCCAAGATTCTTCTTTTCTTGCCTTTTCTCTACTAAGCATTGCCTCACCCTCTTTATTTTCAAGCTTTTCAACCAAAACGTCAAATTTATCACCAGGCCTAACATTATGTTCTTCTCCAGGGGAAAAGAATTCTCTTATAGGAATACGACCTTCAGATTTGAGACCAACATCTATAACTACACTATCGTTTTTTACAAACAATACTGTGCCTTTGACTATTTGCCCTTCTTTTTTATTAAAATTTGTAAGATTTTGTTCTAATAATTCGCTAAAATTTTCTTTCACTTGTAATTAATTCTTAAAGTTATTTTTTTGTGTCCTAACAAATACATAATTTTACTGCTAAGTGCAATGTTTAATTGGTAATTATTTTAAATTATCTTGAGTATGTTTTATAACTAATTGAACAGTTTCATTAATAGAAAGTTTGGAGGTATCAATAAATATTGAATCCACCATTTTCTTTAATGGAGAAATTTTACGAGTTTTGTCTCTTAAGTCTCTATCAAATATTTCTTTACGAAGTTTAATGTAACTCTCATGCTTTTTTTTTTCTAGGGGAAAAAGTTCTTTGTACCTTCTTGCAGCTCTAACATCCAAGTCTGCGTCAATAAAAAATTTTACTTCAGCATGCGGTATCACAACACTTCCTATATCTCTGCCATCAATTACGGACCCATTTCCAGTTGGTGGGTTGCTGGCAAAGTTTCTTTGATAACTGAGCAAAAATTTTCTTACTTTTTTATCCTTTGAAATAATTGAAGATTTTGTTCCTACCTCTCGTGTTCGCAAATTTTCATTTTTAATATTAAGTATATTTATATTTTTTTGAATAAGCTTATCAAAATCTCTAATCTCTAACTTTTCCTTAATCAAATAAAAAGCTATGGATCTGTATAATTTTCCTGTATCAAGATAATCGTAATTAAAAAATTTTGCTATTCTTTTAGCTAATGTTCCTTTTCCCGACGATGCAGTTCCGTCAATAGCGATTACAGGTTTTTTATTTTTAAATGTATTCAATCTTTGAACCAATTTTTTTTAATAATTTATAAAACCCTGGAAATGAAGTTTCAATCATATCTATTTTGTCAACTTTTATTGGTTTTTCTGATTTAAGTCCAAAGATCAACATTGACATTGCAATTCTATGATCATTTTTCGTGTTAATATTTGCCCCACCTGTTTGTTTTTCATTTCCAAAAATTTTTAAAGAACCTGTTCCTAATTTCAACTTTACCCCACATTTTTCCAGAGACTCTGCCATTGTTTTTAGTCTATCACTTTCTTTAAATTGAAGTTCCTTAAGATTTGAAAATGTCGTAGTTCCTTTTGCGAAACATGCTGCTACAAATAAAATAGGATATTCATCAATTAATCTTGTAGAAATATTTGATTCAACATTACATCCAAAAAGTTTGGAGGTCCTAACACTTATATCTGCAAATTTTTCTCCGTTAATTTCCCAACTTTTTAAAATATCAACTTTTCCTTTCATTCTAATCAAAATATCTATTATTCCAGTTCTTAAATAATTAACTCCAACAGACTTGATTGTAATTTTACTGTTTTCGCATAATAAACATGCAACAATAATGAATGCTGCGGAACTTATGTCACCTGGAATAACAATATTTTTTGGCTTAAGTGTATTGGGACCTGAAATTTTAATAACATTTTTGTTTTTTAATTTTTTTATTTTTATATTCGCCCCTAAATGTCTAAGAAGTAGCTCTGTATGATTTCTAGAAGGAAAATATTCTGTAATTAGACTTTCTCCTTTTAAATCTAACGAAGCAAGAATTAAAGCAGATTTAATTTGTGCAGAGCCAATTTTTATATCTATTGTATTTGGAAATAAAAAGTTACTTTTTTTCAACTTTACTGGAAGTAAACCCTTTTTATCGTCTATATTTACCCCAAATTTTTTTAATGGTTCAGTTATCCTAGACATAGGTCTTTTTGATAAAGATTCATCTCCAACAAATGTTACTTCCATATTTTTGGTTGATAACATTCCAATCATCAATCTTACTCCGGTACCAGAATTACCAAAATCAAGAAAATTTGATGATTTTTTAAAGTTTCCTCCATTTCCAAAGACTTTGTAATAATTTTTCTTTTTTTGGATCCGTATTCCTAAAGATTTTATTACTTTTATGGTATCTAATACATCGGTAGCTTCTAATATACCAAAAATTTTGACCTCACCGTAACACAATGAACCTAACATAATAGAACGATGAGAGATTGACTTATCTCCAGGAACTGTAATAATTCCATTAAGTGATTTACTTTTGTGCGATTTAAGAGTAATAATTTTTTTCATTATATTTTTTTAAAATAAAAGAATAATTAATAAAGTAAACATATTGTGGAGTAAAATTGAATAAAATTGAATTTAATAGAGGAACAAAAAGAAAATGTGGTTCGTGTGGAACTCTGTTTTACGATTTAGACAAGAGTCCAATTGTTTGTCCTAATTGTGGTTCTGAGGTAGCTCTCTTAACAAATATATCAAAAAGAGGAAGACCTCCCAAGATTTCAAAAGTCGAAGATACAGTTGACAAAAAAAGTCAAATTAATGTTGACGAACTTAATGTCGATATTGACTCTAATAGTGAAGATTTAATTATAGAGGATCCAATTTCAGATGGGTCTGAGGCTGTAGAGGAAATCATTGAGATACCCAAAGATGAAGATTAAATATTTAAGAAATAAATAAGTAATAGGGGCTGTAGCTCATTTGGGAGAGCGTCTGGATGGCATTCAGAAGGTAGTCGGTTCGATCCCGTCCAGCTCCACCAATTTTTTTTTAATTATTTGTTGTTTTTTTTTCAATAGATTATATTTTTAATATAGACGCTTTTTAAAGGTCAGTAAAATTTTTCGCTCTAAACTTAAATGAGGAATTAATGACAAGATTATCTTTATTCAACAGTCCATTTTTATTGGGTTTTGATCAATTTGAAAGAACTATCGACAGAATTTCAAAGTTGTCATCTGACACATACCCTCCATACAATATAGAGCAAATGTCTGAAAGTCTATTGCGGATTACAGTTGCAGTTGCTGGATTTGAAAAAAAAAGAGCTTGATATTAGTTTAGAAGGTAATCAACTTTTAATCAGAGGTAGTAGAATAGAGAGTGATAATAATAGGATCTTTATTCATCGTGGGATTGCGACTAGACAGTTTCAGAGAAATTTTGTTTTGGCTGATGGAATAAAAGTTGATGGCGCTTCTATGGAAAATGGGTTACTTTACATAGACTTATTACAACCAATTTCACACGATGAGTCAAAAAAAATTGAAATTAACGATACAAATACTAAGAAAGATAAAAATTTAATAAACTTAAACTTAAAAAAAAGCAAAAATGAATAACTTAATTGATAAAAATAAATTTTCTGAAAAAGATTTTTTTGAATATGGAAACGCAGGTTATGCTTTTATAAAAAAAGAGTTACATTCAGATAACACTTCAAAAACTGACATTTTCTCTGTATATGGAACTGATGGCACATTATTAGCTGCCTTCGAAAACAAGGATACTGCTTTAGCCGCTATATTGCAATCGGGACTAGAACCTGTAAGTTTACACTAATTTTGAATAAAATAATTATATAATTTTTCAATATTTTTAATTTGCCTTATTTGCTTTTTGTTTTTTTCATTTCTTATAAACTTTGAAATTGTTGATAAGGCAAGTAGATGTTCCGTTTGAGAGTTTTCAGGAACTATTAAAACAAAAACTAAATCCACTCCTTTTTTGTCATTTGCTGAAAAGTCAATTGGCTTATTTAATCTAAAGAAAAGAGAAAATATTTTTTTTAAGTTCTCTATCTTTGTATGAGGAATTGCAACTCCATTTCCAATTGCTGTTGAGCCTAATTTTTCTCTTTCGTTGAGTTTTTCTAAGACTTTAATGTTATTTACCTTAGCCTTTTCAGAAATTTTTTGGGAAATCTCTTTGAAAAGTGATTTTTTGCTAGTCAACTCCAAATCTAAAAAGACATTATTTTTTGATAAAATATCTGAGATCTTCATAGGTAATCATTTGTTTTTCTTTGTATCAACCCAACCAATATTTCCATCAGGTCTCTTGAATAAAAAATTAATTTTTTTACTCTGTATATTTTTAAACAATATAGCATTTTGGTCTGACAGGGTCATCACCATTAAGGCTTCACTGACAGACATTGTTTTAACAATAAAGTCTGTTTCTGCTATTATCATAGGTTGGTTTATATTTTCCTCTTTTTTGCTGGTTTCGGGATCTTTAATTATGAATTGGCTTAAATTGCTCTCTTTGGATGTAACTTTTGAATTTTTTCTGAGATGAGTTAATTTTCTATGATATCTTCGCAGTCTCTTTTTTATTTTTTCATTAGCAATATTAAAAGATCCATAAGCATCATTACTTAAACCATTGCTATGAACAAATATGGTTTTTTCAACATGAATATTTATCTCACATTTAAAATTAAAAGTATTTTTTGAAAATTGGACATTAATGGATACAACTGAGTCAAAGTATTTTCTCAATGATGATACAATATATTGTCTGACATGAGATTTTAAGGATTCTCCTAATTTAGTTTGTTTGCCTGAAATTTGAATATTTTCCATATATTTAAAATGTATTACCTAAATAAACTCTTCTAACTTCGTTATTTTTAATTATTGTTTCAGGATCTCCTTCAGATATAATTTTCCCCTCGAATACTATATATGCTCTATCGACCATTTCTAATGCGCTTCGAACATTATGATCAGTAATAAGAATACCTATTTTTCTATTTTTTAAATTAAGAATTAATTCTTTGATGTCATTTACTGCGATTGGGTCTATTCCAGCGAGAGGCTCATCCAATAAAATAAAATTTGGATTTGACGCAAGACACCTAGCAATTTCTAATCTTCTTCTTTCACCTCCAGATAGTGAGAGAGTTGAGGCGTATCTCAAATGCTCAATTCCAAATTCGGTTAATAGTTGATTAAGTAATTGATTTTGAGTTGATTTATTGTTGTATGTCACTTGCAAAATTGATTTTATATTTTCTTCAACGTTAAGACCTCGAAATATTGAGGATTCTTGAGGAAGATAACCTATTCCCAATTTTGCTCTTCTGTACATAGGTAAGTTGGTTATGTTTTTTTCGTCGAGTGAGATTGATCCAAGGTCTGTTTTGATTAATCCCATAATAATATGAAATAAAGTTGTTTTCCCAGCACCATTCGGTCCTAAAATCGCAACTGACTCTCCTTTCTTTAAAATTAAAGAAATATCGTTTAAAATTCTTTTTTTATCATAAAACTTTGAAATATTTTTTGCTTCTAGACCTTGATTTGAGATTGCTAAAAAGGGTTTTGTTTCACTCATTTTCTTTTTTAATAATTGCTTTGACTCTATTTTTATTGTTTTGAATTGTTTTTGGGTGAGGTAAAAGCTTACTAATCCCATTTTTAAGATTCATTTCAGCATAGTCTCCAGTTAAATAATTATTATCTTTTTTTAATTTTACGTTTCCAAAGAGCTTACAAATTTCTTTTGTATCATTGTATAAGGCCTTATCACTGTATGCTATCTCATTATTACTTTCAATTTTAACATTATCATAGGCTAAAATCTTTTTCACCTTGTATTCTTCATCATTTAATAATGTTAAGTGCCAAACTAATTTATCAGCAAATATAGTATATTTTGAATTCCGTTTTGCTTTTGCTTTTCCAGTTGCGATTGCAATATTATCAACTTTCCAAAACTCTATTTTTAAGTTTGAAGTTAATTCATCATTTTCCGAGATTAATTTTAATTCTTTTCCTGATACATTAAAATACTCTTTTTTTAAATCATAATGGGCCGTTTTTCCACCTAAAATCTTAGCCTGTTTATTTTCTATGTAAACATTTCCCAATGCTTTTAAAAATGTTATTTCATTATCAGAACCATCGGAATCTTTGTAGTTTGCTTCTAAGTAATCAGATTTAATTACTAGATCGCCTTTCTTTGCATTCGCATTACCCTTTGCGATATACTTTTGATTATTTTTGTGCCACTCAATTCCTTCTTCAGCAAAAATCTCAATAGGGTTATCTAAATCACTACTCTTATTCGTAAGGAGTTGTTGAGAACCAATCTCTTTAAAAAATATAAAGATTAAAATAAAAATAATTTTTTTTTTATTCATAATTTTTAGTTTTTTAATTTTAAATTTGTTTTACCATTAAATATTATTTTATTTCCTTCATCAAATATATTAAACCCCTCTGCAATAATATTTCCCTTATTGCTGACTCCAGATATACTCTCTGTACCAAAAATTTCATTGGTTTCTAAATCAATTTTTGCCGAGTTAGTTTTAAATACTGAACCATCAGTATTTTCTAATTCAACATTGTAATAGAGATAAACAGTCTGTTTAGCTTGATCAAATGTTCCTTTCTCACTTTTAAGTAATATTGTTTTGCTGCTTTGAGCTCTGATTTTTCCAGAAGGGTTTTCAAGTGAATAAATTTTATCTTCATGACTAATTTTTTGCGCTTTAGTCGCAAAAACTTCATACGGTCTTTTTTTTTTATCAATTCCAAAGAACTTGGGATTTATCAAAATTTCTTGGGAGGAATTTATGTCATACTCTGGACTGCTTTTTAAATCAGTTAAGACATTAACTGATTTATTCAAAAATGTTAAAATTATGAGTAAAAATGAAAATAAAAATAAGAACTTTTTTAAAGCATTGATATAAAAACTATAACCCCAATTCATTTGAGTCCTAATATTTTAATATATCGTGAACATGAAGTATACCAATGGGTATATCCTTTTCGGTGATAAAACAATTCGTAATTTTTTTATTATTCATAAAACCTAAAGCTTCATGAATAAAAGAATTTTTGTCAATAATAATTGGTTTTTTAGTCATGATTTCTTTTGCTTTTTTTTCAAGAATTTTAGAGTCCATACATCTTCTCAAATCTCCGTCAGTAATTATTCCAATTAATTTTCCATTTTTAAAAGAAACTACACCCACACATCCAAAACCTTTTGATGTTATTTCAATAATTACAGAGCTCATTTTTTCATTGTCTTTAACTATTGGCATTGTATTTGATATCTTCATAATATCTCTAACTTTTAATAACATTCTCCCTAGCTTTCCTCCTGGATGAAGTTCTGAAAACTTTTGCTTTGTAAAATCATTTTTTTTTAGAAGAGTTACTGCTAATGCATCACCCAAAACCAAAGAGACTGTGGTAGAACTTGTTGGTGCCAATTCTAACGGACATGCTTCAATATTTTTTGGAATTTCTAATAAGACAGTACACTTTTTCGCTAGGGTACTATATTTGTTACTTGTCACGGCGATGATTGGTACATTTAACTTTTGACAATGTAATATAATATTAAATAATTCAACTGTTTCCCCTGAGTTTGAAATGAGAATTATTGTTTCCTTATTTGAAATCATTCCAAGATCACCGTGATTTGCTTCACTCGGGTGAATAAAGAAGGATGGACATCCAATTGACGAAAATGTTGAAGCTATTTTTTTCCCAATATGTCCACTTTTACCAATTCCAGAAAGAATTATTTTTCCTCTAGTTTTGTGTAAAATATTTATTGCTTCAGAAAAAGATTTTGTTAAACTGTCTCTCAAAAAAGATAAAGCCTTTATTTCAGTATCAATAACAGACTTTCCAATATTAATTTCCATGATTAACTGTGAGAAAAAATATCATTTTGATGCCAACCCATTAAATCTAAATCTACTCTTGTTTCTAGAAAATTAAAAGTCTTTAGAGCTAATTCATGTCTGTTCTCTCTCTTTAGCATTTTGACTAAAATATTTTTTAAATCATTTAAATAAAATACATCTGAAGCGGCATATTTAATTTGTTTTTTTGATAATTCATCAACAGACCAATCAGATGATTGCTGTGACTTACTTATTTCAATTTCTAATAACTCCTTACACAAATCTTTTAGACCATGTTTGTCTGTGTAAGTTCTGACTAATTTGGAGGCAATTTTTGTGCAGAATATATTTTTCAAATTTAAATCAAAAAATTTTTTTATCATGGATAAATCAAATCTCGCATAGTGAAATACTTTTTCAATTTCATGATTACTTAATAAATTGATTAAGTTTGTTGGTTTTTGATTTTGTCTAAAAAAATCTGTCTCAAATTTAATCAGATGACATGTATCTTTTTTATCGGATAACTGGAGTACACATAATCTATCTCTTATCAGAGATAAACCGGTAGTTTCGGTATCGATGGCAATTGATGCACCAATTTTTAAATCTTTTGGTATATCATTTTTATAAATAAAAAATTGTTTGTTATTAATTTTTAAAGATTCCATTTTTTTTTATTTTAATTAATATGAAAAATACTACTTTATTTATAATTAAACCAGACTTTTTTATGACAATGAATTTTGATGGAAAAAAAATAACTATTTTTGGAGGAAATGGTTTTATTGGTAAAACTTTGATTAGTAAGTTATGTGCTTTCTCCTGCAGAGTTGAAGTTGTGACAAGAAAAAAAAAAAACCACAATGATCTTCGATTTTTAGGTGGTCTTGGTCAGGTTAATGTCGCGGTAATAAACAAATTTAACGAAAAAGAAATCCAAGAAATTATTTCTGACTCGGATATTGTAATTAATTTGATCGGTATTTTATTTGAAAATAAAAAACAAAAGTTTGAAAATGTTCATGTTGAGATACCCAAAATGATAGCAAACGTTTCCAAAAAATTACAAATAAAGTATTTTATTCATTTGTCAGCTTTAGGAGTAGATAAAAACACAGTATCAAAATATGCCCTGTCGAAAAGAAAAGGTGAATTGGAGATTATCAAGATTTTTTCTAACTCAATTATAATTAGACCTAGTGTTGTTTTCGGTAGTGAGGATAATTTTATAAATCTTTTCTCTAAAATGAGTGTTTTTTTACCAATTTTACCCTTGTTAGGAACTCCCAACATTGTTTA
>MDTB01027806.1_pt1 | contig 14656 bp, 21 predicted proteins | sample 811161 | NCBI WGS metagenome assembly MDTB01 (sample SAMN05326650, study PRJNA326480) | marine metagenome | isolation source: seawater | place: Mediterranean Sea | collected 2009
ATCAGGTCATGGTATTGTGAGAGAAGGAAGTTCCATGATAATTCCCTGTTTGAAACTCAGATAGATAGACTACCAGAAGACCAAAAGTTTTTCTTTTGTTCTGACAATGCTGATGTACAGAGACACTTCACTGAGAAATATAAGGGAAGAGTCATCACATACGAGAGGGAACTATACAATAACCCTCAATTAGCAGAGTCTGGACACCACGATAATATTCAAATTACAACAGATGCTTTCATCGAGTTGTTATTGTTATCGAGATGTGATAAAATTATTGGTACATACGCCAGTTCCTTTGATGAGGTTGCTTGGTGGCTGGGTGGGTGTAAGTCTGAAGTGATTATACCTGAACCAAATAATTTTGATGAACACTTACACAATCTGATTTACTTAAAGAAATGATTACATTAGAAGCAACCAAGACAGTCGCTGATGATTCACCTGATCATATCTGTCCTGTCGGTGCTATCAGAGACAACTTCACATCTGAGGGTCTGATTGCAGAAGTCAAACATGGTTTTGACAATGAACAGATTTCAATGTTGGACCTTGGATGTGCTGGTGGTCAATTTGTTGTTGACTTCATCAACAGAGGAGACATTGGTGTAGGTCTTGAAGGTAGTAGTAACTCACTCTCTGGTGTAGGTAAAGAGAACTGGGACAAGTATCACAATAAGAACCTGTTCCTCTGTGACATCACTAAGGACTACCAACTCTACTATGATGGTAAGCCTATGATGTTTGACTTCATTCACTCAGAAGAAGTGTTTGAACACATCGCACCAGAAGACATTGAGCCGATGCTCAACAACATCTATAAGCACCTGAAGGATGGTGGTATCTGTGTCTTTGGTATCTCACTTGTTCCTGATGTAAGGAATGAGAAGGGTGAGGATATGGTTCCTCCCTTTGCAGATTACGATAAGACGGTAGGATATGAAGGTGAGTTGTTCACACTTCACCAATCTGTCTTCCCCGCATCCTGGTGGAAGGAAAAGATCGAGGCAGCAGGTTTCAAGATCTTCGATGAAGGTCTCCATGATGAGAACCACTTTGGTTATCTGTTCCAACACATCGTTCGTGGTGCTGGATACTCTGGTAATGTCCCTGGATACAAAGGTTGGGACGAGTCGGCTTATTTCTGTGTTAAAAAATGATTGATCTGAAAGAATGTACCTTTATCATTCCCATCAGAATTGAGAGTTCAGACAGGATGCGTAATGTGATTACCATCCTTCTGTTCCTTCTTGATACCTTTGACACTAAGGTTATTCTGAAAGAGGTTGATACAGAGTCTGTATTTGAGAAAGAAGTTCTCCCACAAATCAAAGACTATCTTGGTGATAAGATTAATAATCTTACCCATGTTTTTGAACGCTCAGATGATCCAGTGTTCTATCGTATGAAGATCATCAACGAGATGATTGATATGGCAGACACTCCCATCATCTCCAACTATGATTGTGATGTTCTCTTTAAACCCGAGACATATGTCAAGGCAGTTGAGATGACTAAGGGTGAGTATGATCTTGTCTATCCTTATGGGTTTGGTAACTATCAGAAGCAAGTGTTCTGTGATGACACTGATGTCAGCGACTTCATCTCTAATGACTTTGACTTTGATGTCCTGGATAAGAAGTCAAGAATGTTTGATGCTCAGTTCGGTCATGTCCAGTTTGTAAAACGTAAGTCTTACATCGAGGCTGGTATGGAGAATGAAAACTTCCGTGGTTCATCACCTGAAGACAAGGAGAGGTATTATCGTTTCGATAAGATGGGGTATAGAGTTGGCAGAATCTATGATATTGTCTATCATTTAGAACATAGTAGAGGACAAAACTCCTGGCCCAATTCAGTGGAGGGTAACCCATACATGAGAGAGAACTTCAATGTCTGGGGACAGATTCAATCTATGAATGGTGAAGAGTTAAAACAATACTATAGTAACCAGGAGTATCTTAAAAAGTATGCTAATATCTAGTTGTCCCCTGAGAGTTTCATTGTTTGGTGGTTCCACTGACAACCCATACTTTGTAGAAAAGTATGGTAAAGGTGCTGTCATCAGTTTCACATCAAACCTGAAAACTTATATCACCCTTCACCAAGACCAACTTGGTTACAACAGAGAGGGTAACAAATACATTGTCAACTACTCTAAAAGAGAGGAAGTCAATGATGTAACTAAGATCAACAATGAGTTGGTCAGGATTGTATTGGATCACTTCAAGTGTGACCCAATGAATATCTCTATGACAAGTGATGCCTATTCACAGGGTAGTGGGTTAGCATCATCTTCTTCTTATATCATTGCCTTGATTAAATGTATCTCAATGTTCTATGGTGCGAATCTAACTGACATTGAGATTTGTGATCTTGCTTTCAGACTTGAACTAAAGATGAATCCATATTGTGGGTATCAAGATCCTTATGGTTGTGGTATTGGTGGGTTCAAGCGCATTGACTTTGAGAGAGGTGGTATTGTAAGGTATGATTTCTTGAATGCTGACCTGTTCCATCAGTATGATATGCACCTGGTCTTTACAGGTGTAACTAGAAACTCAAAGAATATCTTGAAGAATGTGACTGACAATATTGACAAGGCAGTCCCATTGTTATACACAGTAGAAGATGCATACGATGCTCTTGCCATGAAAGACTACAAGGGTTTCTTGGAACTCATCAATGTAAGTTGGAAACAGAAGAAGAATACAACTTCTAGTATCACAGAGAACAAGATCATCAGAACAATGGACCGGGTTCTCTATGATAATGAGTCTGTCATTGCACATAAATTATGTGGTGCAGGTAATGGTGGGTTCTTCTTAGTATTCTCGTCTAAGGAAAACTTGAATATTCCTTACGAATCTGTTAAAATTAATGTATCACCAAATGGAGTGAAAGGTAGATGTCTGTAATTACTTTAGAAACTGAGTATCCAGTAGCAATTGATTCTCCTGATCACATTGCACCTATGGGTACTGTTATTGACAATAGGACAGAAGAGAACTATGTCAGGGCTGTCAAAGAATATTTCGGTGACAACCTAAAAGTTCTTGACCTGGGTTGTGCCGGTGGTCAGATGATTACTGACTTTGCTGACGAGGGTTATGTGGCTGTGGGTCTTGAGGGATCTACTCACGTTCTTCATGGTGCAGGGTCACACAACTGGAAGAAGTATCACAACAAGAATCTGTTTAACGTTGACCTTTCCAAACCTTTTCAATTGAAAGAAGATGGGGAAGATCTTAAGTTTAACTTCATCCATAGTTGGGATGTTATTGAACACATTCACCCTGATGACTTGGGTGTGTGGTTTGATAATGTAAAGAACCACTTGACGGATGATGGTGTGTTCTGTTGTGTATTGGCATCAGTTCCTGATTATGAAGTCAAGGATGGAGAACTTGTGATTCGTCATCGTTCTATGTTCAACTCTGCTGAGTGGGTCAATATCTTCTTTGACAATGGGTTTGAAATCTGTGTTGAGGATCATTGGAAGTCCTATCCTGTTGGTAGAAACTATACTTCCTCTGTCAAGCCTCAATGTAACAATGAGGCAGCAGGTGTTCTTGGTACAGAAAATGGACTATACTTTGGTTATCTCTTTGGAGATGCTCAGTTTAGTAACCATGATAACCTTGGTGCTAATATGTACTTCTGTGTGAGGAAGAAACAGAACCACGAACAACGTATTCCATCTAACTGGCAGTAACATGAATCCATTCAAAGAGTACATCGAAACCTTACAGAAAGCTCACATGGAGGAGGAGTTCTGTAAGTTCTCTAATGCTTTTGAGAAGGCAAAGAGAGTAATCATCCTGGGTAATGGTGGCAGTAATGCAGTCGCATCACACATCTCACAAGACTATATGAAGTTCAAAGGTAAGAGAGTTTCTGTATTCTCTGACCCCTCCATGTTGACCATGATGATCAATGACTTTGGTCATGAGAATGCATACAGAAAGTATCTTGAATACTACTGGGAACCAGAGACTCTTGTAGTCTTGATGAGTTCTGGTGGTGAGAGTAAGAACATTCTCAATTGTGTTCGTTGGTGTCAAGAACGTAAGGTCACCTATGGTGTACTGACAGGTTTCAGTCCTGACAATACTATCAAGATGACAGCTGCTGACTCAGAATTCAACTACCATATTGATAGTGACTCCTATGGTGTGGTAGAATGTTGTCACCAGATTTTCCTTCATGGAGTGATATGAGGTATTGTTTTGATATTGATGGGACTATTTGTAATACTCCCTGTGACCCTGATGGACACAATCAAAGATATTGGGACGCTACCCCTATCCCTGTCGTAGTAGATGAGATCAATCGTCTCTATGATGAGGGACATTATATTATCCTGATGACTGCTCGTGGTCGTGGTTCGGGTAAAGATTGGACTGGACTCACAGTAGAATTCTTGGAGAGATGGGGTGTCAAGTATCATGAACTTGAACCCATGTTCCATAAACCAACTGCTGACTTGTTCATTGATGACAAGGGCATTGATGTAGAAGTATGGAAGAAACAAATCTCTGGTAAGAAGGGTATTGTGGCAGGGGCATTTGACCTTATTCACCCTGGGTATGTCAGGTTGTTCAAAGAGGCAAAACAACATTGTTCTCATCTGACTGTGGCACTTCATGAGAACCCTGCACTGGCTCGTCCATTTAAGATGACACCTGTTCAGACTGTTGAAGAGAGAAAAGAAATCCTACTCTCCATGAGAGATGTGGATGCAGTTGTCGTCTACCAGGCAGAAGATACGTTCATCAGTTATCTTGATGATTATGATATCCGATTCCTTGGTAGTGACTATGCTAATGGTGGGTTCACTGGTGCAACTCATGGTATTGAAATAGTATTCTTAGATAGAAGCCATGGATATTCAACAACCTCACTTAAAAATAAAATTTGTATAGGACACAAGTAATGGTTAGAAGTATTGTAACTGGTGCTGCTGGTTTCATCGGTTCACATGTATGTGACTACCTGTTGGAACAAGGACATGAGGTGATTGGTATTGATAACCAGTCAGCCAACAATGAGAAGTTTCATTGGAATAAGAAAGTCAAGGCAAGTCTATCTGACATCTGTGACTATGAAACCATTCGTCCTCTGTTTGAAGGAGTTGACTATGTGTTTCATCTTGCTGCTGAGTCTAGACTACAACCAGCAATTGAGAATCCTATTGAGGCAGTCACCAAGAATTGTGTAGGGACAACTACTGTCCTACAATGTGCCAGAGAGGCAGGAGTACGGAGGGTTGTATATTCATCTACCTCTTCTGGGTATGGTAACAACCCTGTGCCCAATGTAGAGACCCAACCAGATGATAGTCTCAATCCTTACTCAGCATCCAAGGTTGCTGCTGAGAAGTTTTGTAGTATGTACCACAGTCTGTATGGTCTTGAGACTGTTGTGTTGAGATACTTCAATGTGTTTGGAGAGAGGTCACCTACCAGAGGTCAGTATGCACCAGTCATTGGTATCTTTGAGAGACAGAGAGACGCAGGAGAACCACTGACTATCGTTGGTGATGGTTCACAGAGTAGAGACTTTGTTTATGTCAAAGATGTGGCAAGAGCAAACTATCTGGCAGCCATGATGCCACTACAAGGACATGTTGGTGAGGTCTTCAATGTAGGTACAGGTAAGACATATTCAGTCCAGACCATTGCTGATAGTATCTCAGATAATCAGACATATATCCCTAAGAGACCTGGTGAAATGGACATGACTTATGCTGACATACATAAGATTAGTAAGGTCATTGGATGGAAACCTGAAGTTGACGTTGTTGAATGGATTACTAAATGAAGATTACAGTATTGGGATCTGCTGGACAGATTGGTGCATACTTAACTGAGTACTTAAAGAAGAAAGGTCATACAGTCCATGAGATGGATATAACCATTGACCCATGGTGGCATGACTTGACTAGACACAACAACTCCCATCTGATGGAGAGGTTGTTGGATAGTGACTTCTGCTTTTTCTTGGCATTCGATGTAGGTGGTTCACGATATCTGAAGAAGTATCAACACACCTATGAGTTCTTGGACAACAATGCCAAGATGATGGTAGAGGTATTCAATCAATTGAAACTATGTGACGTGCCATTTGTATTTGCATCATCACAGATGAGTAACATGAGTCACTCACCATATGGTCTTGCAAAGGCAATGGGTGAGCTCTATACCAAGGCACTTGGTGGTCTAATCGTCAAGTTCTGGAATGTCTATGGTATTGAAAAGGACATGGACAAGGCACACGTCATCACTGACTTCATCCGCAAAGGATTTGAAGAGGGTGACTTTACTATGTTGACTGATGGTACAGAGGAAAGACAATTCCTGTATGCAGAAGATTGTTGTGAAGCTCTAGAAACCATCATGGAAAACTATAAGGACTTCACATCTGATGATGACTTACACATCACATCATTTAATGATACAACTATTAAAGACGTAGCTAATATTATTCAAGGTCAGTTCAATCTCCTAGGTAAGTTTATTAGGATCACACCTGGTGAAGAGAAGGACAGCGTACAACTTGACAAACGAAATAGACCGAGTACATTTATCCATAAGTGGTGGTTACCTAAGACAGGTATCGACGCTGGTATTGCAAAAGTATTCAACGAGATGAAGAATGATTGGGTTTGATTATCTTGGGAAGTTGGGACAACTGGGCAACCAGATGTTCCAGTATGCTGCCACGAAAGGTATTGCTAGACACAAAGGGTATGATTTCTGTATCCCTAACCATGATGAAGTATTTCATGATGGTATTGGAAACCACCTGAAGATTGAACTCTTCAAACCATTTACATTGCAGACGAGAACTAGTATAATAGGTGGGAAGCCAATCCAAGAGAGAGGTTATGAGTTTGACGAGCAGTTGTTTAACAACTGTCCTGACAATGTGAGTCTGTTTGGTTTCTACCAGACAGAGAAATACTTCAAACACATAGCCGATGAAATTAGACAGGACTTTACATTCAAGAAGAAGATTCAAGATGAATGTAAAGAGATTGTTGATGAGGTGTTTGATCAGAAACCAATTGCCCTTCACATCAGAAGAGGTGACTTTCTAATCAATAGTGGTAACCACCACAACCTTTCTCTTGAATGGTATGAGAAGGCACTCAAAAAGTTTCACCATACCAGAGAGGTAGTTGTCTTCAGTGATGATCCTTTCTGGGTATGTGAACAGGACCTATTCAAACCTGATAGGTTCTTGTTGTCAGAAGGTAATAGTTCTTATCATGACCTATACTTGATGACACAATGTGATGACTTCATCATTGCTAACTCCACCTTCTCATGGTGGGGTGCATGGTTGGCTAACAGAGGAAGGGTTGTTGCTCCCTCTGTCTGGTTTGGACCTAACAACGCTCACTTAAATACGAAAGATCTATACCCTAGTCACTGGGAAGTAATATAATGGATAGAAACAAATCAACATTCAAACTTGATGGTATTGGTCCCATCTATTACATCAATCTCGATGGTCAACCAGAGAGACGCCAGTACATGGAAGACCAATTTAAGTATTGGGGTATTGAAAACTATACTAGGATCTCTGCCTTTGATGGTAGAGAGGATGACCTTGGTAGTCATCTTAAAGGAAGATATCCAGACAATATGAGTAGTGGTGAGGTAGGATGTACTATTTCTCACCTTAAGGCAATCAAGCATTGGTATGAGACTTCTGACTCCCCCTATGCAATCTTCATGGAAGATGATTGTAACTTAGACATTGTTAGATTCTGGAATTTTACTTGGAAGGATTTCTACAGCAGAATTCCTTATGATTGGGATGTTGTTCAAATCTCTGTCATCTGTACTGGTGATATCCATGTCAGAATTCACAAACGATTTGTCAATGACTTCTCAACAGCTTGTTACCTCATAACGAGACATCATGCAGAAAAGCTTATTAGACTCCATTGCAGAGGTGACAAGTTCAAACTGGATCAAGATGTAAGACCTAGAGCTGTTGCAGATGATCTCATCTATAACTCTGGTAATACATACGCTATCCCACTTCTTCTGTATAGGATTGAGTTTGAATCAAGTATTCATCAGGTCCATGTAGATGTGTTCCATAAAGGTAACCATCAATCACAACTGAACTACTGGTCTAACACTGGAGCTCAGATGTCCATTGATGATTTGATGAACTTCGATCCATACTTAGGTAGAATCAGTGACCCGTCTGGTGCTAAACAACCAGAGGGTTGACATACTATCAAAAATATGTTAGTATAAATACTTAACCTTTTGCATTCTTTTAATAATGTAGCAAAGGGTAATAAACAGGGACACGTCGAGTCCCTTTTCATCCGTGGGTAAACTCCACGAGACAAAATAGAGGTAAACTAATGATCAAATCTGTATTCGCCGCAGCTGCCGCTGCTGTTGCTTTCGCCCCCGCTGCTGCCCTTGCAGGTCCATACGTCAACATTGAATCCAACTCTGGATTCGGTGGTTCTGACTATGACTCAACTCTGCTTGAGACACATGTTGGCTACGAGTCACCTTTGGGTGAGTCCGCTTCCTGGTACATCCAAGGCGGTCCAGCTCTGAGCTTCGTTGATGGTGAAGAAGGCTCCACCACCGAACTGTCTGGTAAGGTCGGTCTCAGCGTTGCTGCTACCGAGAACCTGTCAGTCTATGGTGAAGTTGCTGCTATCACCACCGAAGAGATTAACTTCGATGAAGATCTCAACGCTAACATCAAGTTGGGTGTCAAGTACAACTTCTGATAACTGATTGTCAGGAGATACTAACAGATGGGGGTTAACAAGGTTAACCCCTCTTTTTTAGATGTTAATATCAAATTAAGTTGATCTATATACCCAGGTTTATCTTAGAAACCAATTAACTGGAGATTAAAATAAAATTACAAGCACTTGCCGCACTGGCATTCGTTCCCGCCCTGGCGACACCTGCATTAGCTGGTCCCTATGTAGAGACTAAATCAGAATTTAAAGGTACTGATGAGGACTTCAAAGGTCAAGTTCATCAGGCCCGTGTAGGATATGACTGGAAAGAAGGAAGCTTCACCCCTTACATTGAGGGTGGTGCTGGATTTAATACACCCGATGGTGGTGACTCTGAGGAGTTCACCGTTGTCGAACTCGGTACTAAAGTAAAACTGACCTCAGATCTCTCAGCCTATATCAAGGGTGAGAACTACTTCTTCGAAGATGAATCGAAGTGGAAGGTTGAAGTCGGCACCAAGTATCGCTTCTGATAATAATGAAAAAAGTAATCGCGCTTCTAGCGGCAACCTTGGGAGCATCCTTAGAGGCTGTACGAGGTCTGAAGTAAAATGTTAGGGGTCACTCACAAGAGTGGCCCTTTTTTGTGCCCTGATGTGTTGACAGAACTTAACATTTCCTATATAATATGTGTAACAAATCTTAACAGAGGTTTTATGACCGTCACAACTAATGAGCGTGGACAGCAAAACATGTGGGCAAAAGAACCCCGTATGTACGTTGATCCATCTGCTGCACTTGAAACCCAGTGGGAAAGAGCAGAGAAAGCAAATGGTCGTTGGGCAATGATGGGCATCCTTGCTGGTGTCATTTCCTACGCCGTAACTGGTAAGTTCTTCTTCGGTGTCTTCTGATATATGGATCACACTATTGTTGAACTTCTACTTGGTTATGTTATTGCTGGGGCACTTATACTAGGAGCTCCAGGAATTTTCTTTCTAATCGTATTCATGCCAGCCCTTCAGAATACTAAGGGACGTATGGTAGGTTACAACCTGTTTATGTAAATAGAGGGTGAGAGACCCTCTTTTTTATGCCTAGGATACCGGCACCAGTGATTAGGACCATACCACCTCCTGTGGTATCGACGATAGAACCTATTGCACCTCCTGTGGTTGATAGAACACCACCTCCTATCGTAAGAGGGTTAGAGGTTCCTATCATCAATGTGCCTGACCCTACCATTGACTACCCCGTCATTGATGTACCAACTCAGGAAGAGTTTAATGAGGCGGTAAGGAATGGACAACAGAACCAACCACAACAACAACCACAAGACACTAGAGACTTAACACCACCAGCTGTTCCAGAACAACCTGTCATTGATGTAGGTGGTGTAGAGATACCCATACCTGAACCAGGACCACTGGTGGCAGCAGGTTCCCTTGCCGTGGTTACCACAGCAGTAACATTGGGGTCCACCATTGCCTTCACTCAATTGAAGTCAGCAGCAGAACCCCTTATTAAATCCCTTCTTCAAAAGAAAAAGAAGGTTAAAATTAAATCTGTTAAACCCGTACTACACTTTGTACCCAACGATGATGGTACTACTCAACTGATTCAGTATAGTGCAAAGGGTATGAAAGTATTAGAAGGATCCATCGAAAAGTTAGAGCAATATTTGAGGGACCAAGTGGATATTGATTCATTGTGGGAATATGATAATAAGTTGATTATTGATGAAGAACTGAAGAAACAATTGACCAAGGATGGTGCAAAGAGATTCAAGAGACACATGGTACCACCCAAGGTTATTGCTAAAAAACTTGCAGCTAAGTTCAGTATCTAGAGAAGTTACTTGGTATCAATTGGTATGCCATCTTATCCCTTAAGGCATTGATTCTCTCTTCATCATATTGTTGAAAGTTTTCTCTCTTCTCTGCTTTCTTATAGTAGTGAAGGGCGTTAAGGATGATAGTGTAATCCTCCATACTCAAATTAAATGAGTGTTCCACGTTGTCTCCTTATCTCTCTTAGCTGTTCAAAATCTTTAACCTTAGTGCCGCCGTCATAGGGGAAAGCATATCCCTCGTCAATCATTTGTTCGTTGAGGGATTGTTCTGAGTCTCCTCTGTATAACCATCCGAGAAGACGGCCATATTTTCCAACACCCCCAACCAACTCAGTCCTAATGATAAGATCGCAATCGCCAGCAATCGCACCCTCCAGTTTATCTTTAAGCCAGTTTGTTGCATCGATACCTAACTCCTTTTCTTCCAGGTCGCGTGTTCTTTTTTCCGGTGTATCAACTCCTGCAATTCTAACTCTTTCTTTCTTGTATAAGTCAAAACCTAAGTCGATTATGACATCTATAGTGTCGCCATCGAGAACTCTATTGATCTCCAAACAACGAAAGTTGTAGCAACTCTTCCTGCTGGGGGGTGTCATCTTGCCCATCTAGAGTCTCCCTATAGGCTATCATCATTATGTAGTAGATGTAGTAAGTTGTTCCTGCCAGAAGCAGAGCCATCATTATAAAGATACTCCAGACGGGATCAGTCACTTGATGAATCCCTCATCAATAAGATATTGTCTGGTCAATGGGGTAGGTTCATAACCAGGTTGGTCCCACATGGCACCAGTGGAACATGCTACGAGTGCATCGAGGGTCATACCTTGAGTCTTACCAGCCCACCAGGCTTCGGCTTCCCAGGGTACAACGTTGGATGCATAAGTCCTTTCTGCCAACTCTTGCCAGATCATAGGAACATCATCCATAGGTTTGATGATAGCGATGACAGAGTTTTCAATAGAACCAGCCATACAGTCTTGTGCTGCATGCCATCCCTCGTGTCGGACCACACTGATCACAGTAGCTGGACCAGCCATGTAGTCTTCATTCAGGTAGAAGTTATTACTCACAGTGTGATAGACACCTCTGTGACTAGGTGGGAAATACTTTTCGGGTGCCAGATATACTTTGATACCCACTTGGTTCATAACTGCAATGAGTTGGTTGAACTCATCTTCGATAACCTTGTAGTCTGTCTCGGGATAGACATTCATAAAGTCTTTGATAGACTTTACTTCTCGGACATTATCAGTACACTCTTGGAGAAGCATACAACCCATGGCATCATAGGTCTTGTATCCTCTGGTGATATTATCATCATTCGCCATGACAGGAGTTCCAAATGCCATACCAGCAAGGATACTCAGAAATAATTTTTTCATAATCACTTTTTAATAGGCCAAGTAGCCTCCATTGCTACTACCAACATAACAATGAAGAATATAATGTATATAGTGCTAATCATAAGGATGGTTTTGGTTCTGGTGCAGGAGGTTGTGGTGGTTGAACAACTACAATGTCAGAACAGATACCAGCGTAGGGTGAGTTAGGGTGGAACCTGATACCAGCCTTCATTGCCTCACCACATCTTAGTAGTCTTACGAGTTCAAAGTCAAGACGTGCCTTGTCTGCCTCTGCCTGGTTTCTAGCTATCTGTGCCTCAGCAGCCGACTTACATTGTTCTAGAAGTGAACCATCCAGAGGGAAGTTGAAACCAAGTGATAGACCTGCGTTACCTGCGCCTGTCTCAAATGAATCTGGATCCCAGTTGTAGTTTCTACTACCCATAATGAATGGAGAGATACTCATAGTGGGTCCTTGACATTGGATACCACCACCATATGTGTTGACAGCAAAAGGACCCTGCAGCACTTGCACCGCCTGGTTTGTAACATTACCAGTGGCAGACGCTGAGGGTCCTGCTATATTTGAGACTGGACTTTCCTGTGCCAATACAGGAGTAGTAAAGAATACTACTGCGTAAAGACACTTAGAGATGTCGTGTATGAGTCTGTTGTAGTAGTTCGCTCGATCCATACTTCACTCGCAATGCCTGGACCCATATAGGTTTCACTGAATTGGAATGGCGCACCTTGGGTGACCATTGTGTAATTCGCGCCGAGTCCAGGATTGGCGGGAATATTTATATTATTACCAGTTACGGTATAAGAACTACCTGTTGTGTATTCTATTTGGTGTATGGTCTCGACCACTTCTGTATGAGAAGTAGTTTCAGATGTGATAGTACCCCTAGTAAAGTTTGGCACGATTGGTGCGGCGTTTACTTTTACACCAGAAGTATATATAATAGGTGTAAATAGGAACAACAATAAATGTCTTTTCATCTTCATCACATTATACCTAAGTGGCGTGGGGGTTCTGATGATTCATCCAACTTAGTCAAGGTTACTCACACACAACATCTGATGTTTCACTACAATGAATGGAGAAGGACTGGAAGCCCTAAGGAATATCATTGTTGGAGAATGATGAGAGGTAATGGTGAGGATAGTAAGTATATAGGTGGATGGAATAAAGGCATTCCTATGGCAGAATCCACTAAACAAATACAAAGAGAACAAAGATTAGGAGTACCTAATAAAAACTCTGGTAATAATAGTTGGACTAATAGACGCAGAGCTAAACATGGTGAAGTCACCTGTATAGAAACAGGTGAGGTATGGACTGGTGTTATATCAGATATTGCAAGAGAGTTGGGACTTAGGCCAGAACATTTACTTGCTGTGGCTGGAGGTCACAGAAAAACTCACAAAGGATATACAGCCCGTTACATCATCTGAACACACTCAACTCAAGGGTTCTTTGACCAACAGCAGTTGTACCTGCACCACCAGCTGTAACCGTAGGAGCAGCAGTGTAACTGATAGTACCAGCAAGGCTTCCAGCATCACCAGCAACCTGGGTGAGGGTGTCACTGTATAGGTTGGGTGAAGCTATGGTGCCACTGGCAACAGTCTGAGATGTTACAACCGTATCACCAATGGTAGAACTTTCAGAAAAACTGAAAGCAGCCTCGTCAGTGCCGATTGCATAACTGCCAGCATTGATTGTTGCTGGTGCTGTTGCTGTTCCTCCTGTTAATCCACCCAAAGTAGTTACAGCTATGTTCGTTCCTGATACCCCATAGGATGAACCTATACGGGTTGAATCAATTGCAGTTCCTTGGACAGTCAATTGAACAGAGTCTGTAATACGAGAAGTAATCTCCCCTGCCATCGCTGGCATTGTAAATAATAAAGAAGAGGAGGCAAGAAGTAAAAGTTTCTTCATTGACTCAATCCTTTAATTGCTTACCTATTTAGAAAACTTAAAATCACCTGAGAGGTTTTGGTAGCCATGCAAACATTAATCAATGTCTTAGCACTTAGTTCTTTTCTTGTATCAGCAGCTGCTGTCACAGGAGGAGTTTATGTCTATACTAATAAGGACTCCATTATTGAGTCAGTAAAACAAAACATAATGGGGGAATTGTTACCTGGCGAACTTCCTGGTGACTTAAATAGTATACCTTCAGTAGGTGGAGATTCACCCCTACCATCTTTACCAACGTCACCATTTTAATCTATGGAATCAGATAAACCAATTTCAGATTTTAGTTTGAAGAGAGAAGAATGTCCCAAGTGTGGAGCTGTCTGGTTAAACGGGCAGCACACTTGGTTCACAGGAGCCAAAGGAGATGATGAGACACTTGCTAACCTTGTGTGTTCACAAACACCTCAAGTTCCTGGTTGTGTGAATAAGAAATATAAAAAAGGCCACATCTACGGTGACAAAGACACTTGGGAGAAAAGAGCCAACTTTATCGATAATGAACTACCGAAGATGATTGAAGATGCCACGAGGGAATTTAGAGAAGACTGAAGTTGAATGGAAAATCTATCAACTGTTAGCTCAACTGGATGAGGCACCCTATCCTTATTCAGATAAAGAACTTGCCAAACAATACTTACATTGGTTACTAGATTACTGTAAAGAGTTTAGCAATTAATATCCATTCATCCCTGACAAACCTAGTCTAGACAGTTTTTGAACTGGCGTCAAGGCTTGAC
>MDTB01143930.1_pt1 | contig 14656 bp, 15 predicted proteins | sample 811161 | NCBI WGS metagenome assembly MDTB01 (sample SAMN05326650, study PRJNA326480) | marine metagenome | isolation source: seawater | place: Mediterranean Sea | collected 2009
AAAATGTTGAGGAGATAAAAGCATTCCTTCATGCCACTGAATTCGATTAGGAATTTTCATTTTAAATGCCTTTCAATTTATTTTTTTTCAATGCTAAAAGCAGAGAAACCGTCAATGCCAAATTCAAGAACTACCCCTCCTTTAAGATGATCAATTCTGATTTTATGGTCCCCATCAGTGAAATAATCAGCATAAGCTAGCACTGCAAAAACTCTCCTTTGACCAAAAAATGAGGATGGAATCTGAAGTGTATCCCCGGGTGCTAATTCCCAACTCTTGATAGCTAATGCTGTTGGAAAAGTGTTAAAAATATTTTTTTTGGAATTAAACCAACTTTTTGCGGGTAATTCTGATATTCGATCAACCAACTCTTCTTTAAAGATCATCACAATATCTACTGCCACCGGGAAATTTTTATTAGCTTTTTTACCAACACCAATACTTACTTTTTCCCACCTTAGCTTTTCACCTGATGGAAAAACAAATTCCTTAGCCGAATCGTAAGCCTTTATTGGTAAATCAATTACACTACATGCACTGACAGTAATTAACAGCAGAAAAAAGGCTAGATTATTAATTATCCTCACCTCTTTGACTCCGTATTTGGATTATTTATTGTGTCCATGGAAACGGGTTTTGCATTTGTAGTTTTTTGCTCTTTTTGAAAACTAGAAATTGCTGCTCTTCTACCCAATTCAAACCCTAATAAAATTAGAGCAGTACAAATCAAAAAGATGCTAAATATAGCAATCGTCTTGAGTCTTGTTGTGAAAGAGAAAGTTACAATCATAAAGTTACCATTTCAGGTTTTATCAACTATTTGTTGTGTGGCAAATTTAACAGTAATGTTTCCACCCCAGAGGCATTTAACTTGTGAACTATCTATCAAAGATGGCTGACCTTTAATTGTTACCTTTGTAGCTGTATTGCTCCATGGTTGAAATGTCATCGGTATACAAGGTACTGGTGCTCCTCCTGCCGCTGCAACCATGGGATTAGATGTGGTAGTACAAAGTCCAAATGGAAGTATGTTTAAAAACGGTATGTGATCAAGTGCATTTGCAGCTGGCATATAACAGGTACTAACTCCATTAACTGGTAGTACCATTAAAGGACTTGGTGATAAACCAGATGAACATCCTAACAGTGAAGTTGTGCATATTGCTTTACTCATTATTACCCCCTAAAAACTTTACCGATGTTGTCCATTAAATTTGGATCATTAGTTTTTCCATCAGATAAATGACTCTTGTTATTTCTATCTTTCATTGGAGACCCGTCTTCATTAAAAAACTTAGATAAACCAATTTGACACCCATTAGAAAATCTAGTAATTTCCATTATGCTTCCGCTACTCCAGTACCTTTTTAGTTCTCCATCAATTATTCCATTTTCATAATTTGTTTCTTGAACCAGCATTCCAGATTGAGAAAAATCAGAAACTTGCCCATGAAGTTTGTCAGCTCGATAGTTCGCTTTTCTAACACATTGACCCTGACTGAAGTATGTCGCATTCCCATCTTTCAAGTCTTTTTTATAATTTATTGTTGCTGATTTTTGTCCAGAATCATCAAATATATTCATCTCACCATCGAGTCTTCCTTGTACAAAATTTTTTTTGGCATAAATTTTACCGTTTGTATAAAATTCAGACTCACCACTAAGCTTTCCATCTGAGTAATTAAGTTTCTGTTCAATTTGACCTAACTCGTTGTATAAAAACGACTCACCATTCAAAACTGAATTTTTAAGGCTAAATTTCTGCTTAATTTTTCCATTATCAAATTTTGTTTCAATTATTTTTATATCATCCATTTTTTATCCAAGAGCTATTGCTGGAGCACTAACTGAAACTTTTGCACCAGCTTTTAATTCCACAGTACTTCCAGCCTCTAGAGTTGTGCCAGTATTAGTTTTACTATCAAAGCTAAGAGATTGAATTACAACTTTTCCTTTGACCTTGATTTCTAAATTACCATCAACCTCTAAAGAGTAATTACCTTTAACTTTGCACTCATAGTTTCCTTTTATGCTGTGAGTAAAATTTTCATCATTAATATGTTTCTCAGTACTTTTAACAGAAACCTCCCGTTCTCCCTCAACTTTGCACTTATAATTTTTTCTGATTTTGTGGATAAAATTTGCATTATTAATATGGTTTTCATCATCGTTCACAGTGACCTTGCGCTCACCCTCAACCAAATGAGATTCATTTCCTTTTGAAACCTCAATACTTCGATTTCCATTTTCTACTGTGTGATTCTCATCACCTGTATACACAGTAGTATTTAAGTTATTTTCAACATCTACTTTCATATCCTTATGAGCGTGTTGATAAAATTCTTCAGCATCAGTTTTATCTTCAAACCGAATTTCATTCCCAATTCCCCTACTACCTCTATCATTACCCATTACCATATCAACAAGACTCGATGGATTTTCAGGAGTTTCTGAATTGGTATCTGAGAACTCAGATACAGTTGATGCTAAGTCAGTAATAAATTGCACAGCAGATGGATCACCTTCAGGAGGTTTGGTAAATGGTTTTGTTCTTATTACACTTTGGGTTTGATTTGCTGGCAATTCAACTGGTCTGTCTCGTTCGGCGTTATAAACACAACCAGTAACTATAGGTCTATCCGGATCCCCATCAATATAACTAATAATCACCTCTTGACCGATTCTTGGAATAAACAAACTTCCCCAACCAGTATCAGACCAAGTTTGAGATACCCTAATCCAGCAAGAGCTATTTTCATCTCTTATTGAGGATCTATCCCAGTGAAATTTTACTTTTATCCTGCCTAAGGAATCAGTCCAAATTTCCTCTCCTGATGGACCGACAACTATTGCAGATTGACTTCCTGAAACAAAAGGTTTGGTGACTCTTCTTGGAGGTCTAAAGATGTGAGTGTCAGGAAATGCTTCAAAAGAATTTATATAATTATCTTTTTTGGCTTCATGAGTAACAGACTTTAAAACATATCTTACATTTGCTGATAAATTAGAAAAATCTTGCAATTTAAATGCACAACCTGCTTGAAGAACAGGACATAAACTTTCACCTTTATTTTTTCTGGATTCAACTTGCTTTTGTTGTAGTCTAATTCTAGAAATTTTGACGCCATCATCTAAATTCTGATAATACCCGGGATATTCGTAATAACTTCCGCAACCAATTTTTCCATTAACGTTTGTTAAAAGCTGCGAGCTAGGAGTATGGTAATTATAATCAGAGAAAGCCACCTCTTGGGTTACTAAGCTTGCAGTTGACTCAAATCTAGTGACCGTATCTGAGAATTCACGAGGAGGTTGATTGGATCTGTAAGACAGTATTTCACCATTTTTACAATTTTTATGGGAGGAAGGATCGTCAGCTAAGACCATTTTATGACCACTTTGATCAAAATTAAAAAAATAAAATATTCCCTCGTACTCCATTAGTCTACTAACAAAATCAAAGTAACTTTCATCAAGCTGAACACAATACTCTCTCGGTTGATAAGTTCCAGTTAGGCGACTTTCTATAACTATTCCAAATGACTCTAACAAATTTATAATTATCTCCAAAGCAGATACATTTTGATAAATAGCTCTTGTACTACCAAGTTTCAATAACCATAATTTAGGAACGATTTCGGCTTCATAATAAGCAAACTCTTGGTCTATTCCAACTTGAGTAAATGAAGATATTAGTCCATGAAAATATCTTGATGGAGTATCGGAGGACAATACACTAACTAATACCTCTGTATTGATTAGATTACTGGAGTCAATTGAAAGGTTCGATGAACGCATTTCTAAGTTGAATAAAAAAGGATCAGAAATACATTCAGTTCCAACAAAACTATCAAGAAGGAAAACATCTTTTTCCATGACTGTATCAACTTTTATGGTCATTCCTTGTTGGGTATATCCAGTTCTCAAAACATTTCTCCAATCTCTAAATTAAAATAGGATTTTATTTTAATTTTAGACAACATGTGATGCATCAAATTGAAATTTTACTTCTTGAAACTTCTCAGTATTTTTTGGTTTTAACCAGGATGATAAACCAAGAAAGTTATCTGAATTTTGAGATAGTTTAAGAAATTTAATTTCACTAACTACAGGCTTTAACGATATTTCTACTCTCATATCTCTTGGAAGATATCTTTGTACTATTCTTTTCATTGTTATAAACTCTGCTCCACCTGGTGAAAATCTTTTTAATTTATTCCATGAGATATTTTTAATTGAAATTCTGATTCCTGCTGTTTGATCCCATATTTTTTTTCCCAGAACAACATTTTTGCCAAGTATAGAATTTTCAACATAACCATCTAATTTACAAATATCTCTGTACTCTAATTCGTACCAACAACCTACAAATTGCTCTCCATAAATTTCTTCAAACTTGAACCTATCTTTTAAAATTGATAACAATCCAGCCATTGATCTTGGAATTCCACTCAAAATACCCGTATGCCTAATCCAATGGACCTCTCCTTTATTTTTGTTATTCTTTTTTTCACGCCCAAGCGAACCCAGTAAATTAGAGGCCTTTGCTATGATAGATTTATCTGGAGACTCCCAACTTAACCCAGGAAATCTTTTTTTTCTCGCTAGATAAAAAAGTGCTAGAAACTTGTTGTGGAAAATATCCATAAATTCAGATGTAGCAAAGTCTTTTATTGAGTTTCTATACATTACCAATTCAGTAAAGGGTTCAGGCATTGCTCCACTGGTACCTAACAAAACCATTATTGGCGATTGAACATCATAAAAGTGACTTTTAAATTTACTTCTCTCAACAGATGTCAAATCACTTGCCTCAAAACTTAAAGAAATTTTACCTTTGAATCTAATTGATTCTCTTCTACTATCTTTAATTCCTACTGGTGAAAATCCTTTTTCAACTGCGTCTCTCTCCAAGAGACTAATCGATTGCATCAGGTCAAAACTTTGAGGGTTTTTAATTATTTTATCTACCAAGCTAAGGTTTTTTTTATTACTCATATTAAATTAACTCCTGATTTCCACTTATTGGCGGCCATTCAACTATTTTTTCTTTTCCTCTGACAACTGATAGAGAAATGAATGAATTGATAGTTGTATAGAGTGAAAAAAATCTTGCCATTATCAAACTGAATAAGATCATAGATGAACCTACAAATGCTTCAGGGTCTAGTTGAATTTGAATCTCTACTCCCCTGCAAAAACCTCTCCAAGCATCATCAGAAAATTTTCTTGTAATTCCTTTTGCGGTTACTCCTAATACACCTCTAATCTGATCAACATCACTATTTTTGTCTGAGGCAAATAAAGATAAAATTTCTCTCACAAGAGTTTTTGAAGTTTCACCTGTCAACAATGAGTGATGGTTAAGAGATAGTAATGAGGTAAGTTTCCATATTGTTTCACTTCCAAGTGGTGGATCTCTTTGTCTGGAAGGTTCATAAAGACAATTTATAGTTAAGCCTGCTGAGACCCCCTCTCCAGTTAATAGAGCTTTTACTGGAAGTTGTTCAGCAAGTCTTCTGTTTGTACATAAAATTTTTGCATACAAAACTGGAAATACTGGATTCTCAAGCGAATTATTTTTATCAACGAAATTCAAAAAAATATCAGTTCCAGAAAAATCTTTTCTTAAACTTTTTTTTCGTGAGTAAGACCAATATATAGAGTTATGTTTACCATCAATACTTTCAGAATCTTCTAATGCACTGAATTGTGGTATGAGTTTTGGTATTTTAGAACCCGGCTCAGAAGCTGTTATGTTAATGACTGAATGTATTTCTGTACTCAGTTCTCGAGTTCTATCAGGAATTAATAGGTATTCGTAATTGCGATGATCAATAGTTATGGGCTCACTAATCTTTGTAAAAATATTAATGACAGGAATACAGTTTAGTTTGAGGTTTTCTGCCTCCACGGATCTGACTTTTGATGGAAGACCGCCTAGATCAATTTCTATTATTAATTCTTTTCCCCTAAAAATTTTATTTGATAATCCATTTAGCTCGAAGAAAAAGAATTTTTTTGGGAATGAAAAATATTCTTGTAATAATGAATATGCTGGATGAGATCCAGGAGCTTGAGGTAATGCAATTTCATCATCTTGAAAACCTTGAAATCTAATCGCTGAAGAGTTCAGTTTTAATTTATTGTGATGAGTATCTTTGACATAAAGTGACTTCACTCTGTGAGATAGTGCTTCAAAAAGAATTGAAGAAATTGACCAGTCTCCAGCTATATGAAATGAAAGTTTATCTAGAAACATCTCGGACAAGTCAGTATTTTGTTTTGTAGAAATTTTTAAACATAAATTCTCATCATCGTTTATTTTGACCTCGTCAACTTCCAAAGCCATAATTTTAGAATCCCAGACTGTTCGGAATTTACATTCGTCATCATCTGAAGTTTTTGTTGATAAAATCGTATGTTTGGGAACATTTATACCTGCAGTGACTTTACCTTCAAAATTACAAGGGTCTATTTTGACAACTGTTGTGGAGGGGATTGGTTGAATTAGTGATGGACAAAGATTTGCCAGCAGTCCTGATGCAACCTCTGAATATTCTCTATCTATATCTCTATGAATTCGTGCAGATAAAAAAGCTACAGACTCAATTAATCTTTCAGTGTGGGGATCTAATGATTCTGACTCACGAAGATCGAGTCTTGCCGCTACTTTTGGAAAACGTTGGGAAAAATCTTTACCATCTTTTCTCAGATAATCTAATTCTCTTACATAATAATCAAGTAAATCTAATTCTTCAGTTTTGCTCATTTAATCATCTCCTTTATATTATTAGAATCAGATGTTTTGTTTGAGTTACTGAGGGGAAAACTCACTCTTTGAAATTCATTTCCGATTTTAAGTGTTGCTTCGACACCAAAATATGAAATATGCTTTTTAGAAGAGTTAGAGAAAATTGAAATACTAACTTCTTTTAATCTTGGTTCATAGTGTTCTATAGCTTTTGCTAAGGCAGATTTTACTAATCTTCTGTCTTCATCATTTTGAGCAGAAAATCCAGTAAAGTCTGGTAATCCATAATCTAAAACTGTTAAATCATTTTCCACATATTTATCAAATGTTAGTCTAGAGCGCGTGCTCGCTAATTTATTTAGTTCTGATAAAACCGATTGTTCAACACCGTTCGGAGTTAGAAAATTATTTCTAATGCCGTCATAGTCTTCTAACTCCACCCCAAGTCGATCGAAAAGAGGTACCATGCCACCTGAATGTATTCGAGACATTTTTCCTCACTTCCTTGTACCGATTTATAACCTTGGCCTTAGACAGGCGTATTCAGTGCGAGATTCCAACCAAAACTATCATTTCCTGGACTGGCAACATCAACACCTTGTTGTTTGTATTCAATTTCTATCTGAGAAAAACTTATGTAAAATTCATCAGTTGGAAATCTGCCTTCACCTTCGGCATGAGTTTTCATTGATGAAATCATTGCATTTGACATTGTAAATGTAAATACTTGCATGTAAGCTCCTTGAGCAGTTCTGCCAATACGAAGTGTCGCTGTGTGAACTGCCGCAGAGGCACATGAATTAAAAAGTGCCGGTGTGGACAAATCAGACATTTTAGTAATATGCATGTCATTAAACACAACCCTTCCAGATGATCTTTCAGTATTTGCAATATCTAATTGCATTGGCATTTTTGCTTTTAACTCCCATGACTTACATAATATCCCCGGTGTATCATCCAATAAAATTGTGTCATTACCAACTATGTCTGTAATAACCAAATGGTATATGTCTGCATTACTCATAATTTATACTCCGGTAGTATTTTTGTGGTTAGATTTTTCATGATCAAAATGTTAAAAAATTAGGCTGCAGGTGGGGGTAACTCGGCAACAAGCCTTATCGAAGCTGTCAACTCCTCCATTTGGAAATGGGGCCGAATGAATACTATCGCTTGGTATACGCCAGGCTTCCCAGGTACATCAGTAACATCAACTCTGGCATTTCCAAGAGGTAATTTAGCCTTAGTCTCTTGAGGAGCACTATCATTTAGACACACATAATCTGAAATCCAAGTGTTTAAATAAGTTTCAACTGTGGCTCTTGTTTGAAAACTACCTATCTTATCTCTCATAATTACTTTGATGTAATGAGCAAATCGTGAGGCAGCTAGCATGTATGGTAAACGAGACGAAAGTTCTGCATTCGCATTAGCGTTATCTTTATTATAAACTTTGGGCTTATTAACCGTTTGCCCACCAAAAAATGCCGCAAAATTCGAACCCTTAGAGTTTACAATTGCGATAAAACCTAAGTCGTTTAGTTCTTTTTCCCTTCGGTCTGTAATTAAAACTTCCGTTGGACATTTCAGAACGATATCACCCTCATCAGTCTTAAAAGTGTGAGCAGTCATTCCTTCAACTTTTCCACCACCTTCAACACCACGTATTGCACTTGTCCATCCATATTTTGCAAAAGCATCAGTAATTCTTAATCCAAGTTGGTAACAGGAATTGCCCCATAAGTACTTACTATGGTCTTTTCCATCAACATCTTCCTCGAATGCAAAACTTTCAACAGGAACAGTGTTTTGACCATACGGTAATCTTGCAGCATATCTAGGTAAAGTTAAAGTTGCATATCTGGAGTCTTCCGAATCTCTAAATGCTTTCCAGGTAATGAGTTCTGCACTTTCAAAAATTTTTGATAAATCTCTTGGAGTACCTAATTCTGTGAAGGACTTCATATCAAAAAGTGCAGGATCTGCTCCTGCAATAAAAGGAGTATGAGCGGCCGCTGCAACCTTTGAAATTTTTTCAAGTAATGAAACATCCTGGGGATGTCTTCCAAAGTAGTAATCCCCAATCAGCATCGAAAACGGACTGCCACCAAAAGTTCCATATTCATCCTCGTAAACTTTTTTGAATAAGACACTCATGTCATGATCAACAGCTTTTTCTAAATCTTTTAGTAATTCAGATTTTCCAACATTCAAAAGACGTAATTTTAACCTAGTACTAGTTTCAGTTCCAAAAACCATATCTTTAAGACCAGTCCAAGTAGATTCAAGATCCTGAAATTTTTTATCATGCATTATTTCGTTTAATTGATCACCAATCATAGTATCAATTTCAGCAACTCTTTCATTTACCATTGAGACAACGCCCTTATCTGGATAAAAGACCATTCCTTCATCCAGAATTTGATTTGCAAACTGTCCAATCATTTTTTTTGCATAATTGCTTTGAGAAGGATCGTTAATCATTCCCCCATCATGAATAATCTTTTCAACTAAGCTAAGATCTTCAGAGGATTCATTTTTTGGTGTTTCTTTTTCAGCCATGTCGGTCACCCGTAAAAGTTAATTAGTTCCCAAATTATTTTTTTGTTTCTTTTTCTGAAGTTGAAGAGTTTTCGCTTTCTTCTTTTCCAGAATCTTCTAAAGCGTCAACTTCTGCCTTAACCTCTTTTAGTTCCTTGTTTTTCCCAACAACTTCAGACAAGAGGTCATTTAAATCGTCATTTCCATCTAATTTGCTTAATAAGTCTCTGAGATTTTGTCTTGCCTCCAATAACTTTGCTAATCGGGGAATTTTTTTAACAACCGATTCAGGATGAAAATCATCAAACTCTTTAAAATCTAATTCAATTTTAAGATCACCTTCACCCTTCATTACATCTGCTACCTTCAAATCAAGTCTTGGAGAAATTTTGCCCATAACCTCATTGAAATTATCTCTGTCGATTTCAACAAATCTTCTATCACGTAACTTCGGTAAAGGTTTTATTGGGTCTCCAGACAAATCAGACATCAATCCGACAACAAATGGGAGCTCTTTTTTCTCAATTGCATCACCAATTTCAACATCATAGGTGATTTGCACTCTTGGTGGTCGATTACGTCCAACCCATTTTTGAAGACTGTCAGCCATTGATTTCTCCTAGCTATAAACGTTGTTATTTATCAAAATTAATACTTTAGTATTATTATTACTTATACTTTAGTATTAAATCAAGTCTTTTTTTAAAATAATTGGTATTCAAATAAACTCACTCTCTTATCTAAGCTTATTTAATAATTTATCCGCCATTACTGTAGCCAATCGACTTCTCATTCTTATCATGCTAAGTCTCTCTTGTTCGGAATTAGCTACATTCTGTATTTCTTCAATTAAATTTAATCTCACATTATCAATTCTGTGTTGTGTCTCTTTTAACTCATTCCTTAATGAGTCCCTTCTATCTATCTCAGATGACAAATTACCTAAACTTTCTGAAATCTTATTCCAAGGGCTATTATTTCCAACTTCTGATCCCTCATAAAGTTGTCCAAATAGTTCACTTAAGCTTTCACCTAACTCATCTAATGTTTTAGAACCTCCTGACTCGTGTGATTCTGTTGATATTGAACCGAGAGCCTTGTCAACCAATGTATTTGTTTCAGCAACTTGTCTTGCAAGATTACTCATTTTTGATTCTTGGATATCTTCGATGAAATCTTCTTCAAAAAATTCATCAGTATCTGACTGATTCTGATGCAATGTAGTTACATCATTATTTTTTTGTTCAATTTTCCAACTTTCTAAGTTTGAATCATCTGGAAACTTTTCATCATGATCCTTATCTTTTTTGGCAGATTCAGGAATATCTGACCAACCCTTTTCAGGTTCATAACTTTTCAGACCTTCCATTTTTCCTAAAGATGTTTCGGAATGCTTTGGCATTTATACTCCTCAGACACTATGATGCTCAAACTAAAAACTTATAAGTTATTAGAAATTAATACTAAAGTATAGTATAGTAATGGTTCATGTCAACACTTAAGTATGATGTAAAGTAAATGAATCTCAATCTAGGGTTTTCAACCGCAAATCTAGGAAAAAGTTTTTTTGCTAATCTAGCTAATGTTTTTTTGATTTTGTTCGTTTACTTTTGGGCATCAAATTATTCCCCAACGGACATTACTTCTTCATTAAAAATTCCAGCGATTTTGATTATCTTTTTCTCATTTATTCAATTATTTTTTAAGTCATTTATTAATTTTAACAATACTATTTTGGAGCAATTTGTATATCTTCTTATCATCAGTGTTTGGATATTAGTTATAGTTACGACGTGGAAGTCAGCGGAAGCTGATCTAATAGTTGTCACTAACTTTGCAATAAGCTCACTTATATTTATTAATGCATTAATACCAAAAAATTTGCAATTACTAAATTTTATTTTTTTTACTTCTATTTTATTTTTAACTGGTTATTTTTCCCTCACTACAAACAACCATCAACTAACAATCGTTGGATCATGCACTATTACTTTATGTTTTTTCTCTTTAGTATTCAGTTATATTATTTTTAATCAATATATTCGCAGGAAAAACTCCTCAAAGAGACTTGATATTTTATTAAGAGAATTATCAATCAAGAAAAAAGAAATTGAACAAAAAGGATTAAAACAATCTCAATTTCTTGCATCTATTAACCATGATTTAAAGCAACCTATGCATGCAATAAATTTATATTTGGGCTCAGTAGAAAGAATCTTACTTAATATCAAAATGCCAGAAACTAAAGCACAAAAATCATCTTTAAGTTTAAAAAAACTCAAACAAAGTGTGAACTATATGAACAATGTATTAGATAGTTTGTTAGAGGCAAGTAGGTTAGAGCAAGGAGTTTCAAATGTAAAACTAACAAATATAAATATTAATCAATTTTTTAAGAGAATTACCTATCAGCATCTTAAAAATGCTCAAGAACTTGGCCTAAAATTGGAATTTGTCTCGAATGTTAAGGATAGTCTAACAATCACTTCAGACTTGCGTTTACTGGAAAGAATTTTTAGGAATTTACTTAATAATGCTATTAAATATACTAAAAAAGGTGGTGTGAGAATAAGAGTAAAAGAAGAACATTCTTTAATTAAACTTAGCGTTATTGATACAGGTTCGGGTATACATCCAACCATGAAAAGAAAGATTTTTGAAGAATTTACCCAAATTGAAAACACTAAATTTCAAACAGGAATTGGGTTAGGTCTAGCCATTGTGAAAAAATTGTCAGGTAAAATTGGAGCATATGTAAAATTAAATAGTCATCTTGGTATTGGATCAATCTTTACACTTTTTTTACCAAAAAACTCATTTGCTCACAGAGTTCAAACAGTGAAAACCAATGTTATTGAGACTGGAATGTTATTAGACATTTTGCCTCAAGTTACAACTACAGACATAAACCAAACAATAGTTTTAGTTGTTGATCAAGATGATGACACCAGAAATGCCTATGAAGTTTTAAGTCCGAATCTTGGTATTAATTTTATCACAGGTATAACTTCCGAAAATGTAATTGCTAAAACTTTGGATATTTCAGCTGCTCCACAATTACTGGTTGTTGATGCTGCCAATTTGATAGAGGACACACTATCTACAATTAAGAAAGTTTATGAAGAATTTAATAATGAATTTCCTGTGCTCCTTCTTACAGAGGACATAGAAAATGAATCAGTTGCAATTAAAAATAATGAGAAAATTACAATTCTACAAAAGCCATTTTCCATTTCAAAACTACAACTTAAAATAAAAAAAATATTAGCAAAAAAAGTTTAAGGTTTCTTTCCTTAGATATTATTGGACGTTATACCTAATCGCTGAGCTACCAATACAGCTTGAGTTCTATTGACTACATGTAATTCCCTAAAAATACCACCTACATGAGATTTAGCTGTAATTTCCGTTATACCCAGCGCTGAAGAAATTTGACGGTTAGTCCTACCTTGACACATCATTGACAGAACCTGCATCTGTCTCTCTGTTAATTGGATTTTCTTGATTTCACGAGTATCAAATATACCATTTGCAGACAACCAGGCTCCCGACTCTATACTCCCATCTGTAACCCCACTGATAAGATCCAATGTGTCATCTATACTTGCACCCTTGCTTATGAAAGCGATGACGCCAGCTCCAAGACAAGCACCAACTTGTAACTCATCATCATTACCAGAAACAGTTATTAATTTGATCACCGAACCCAAGGCTAGTAATAATCTGATAGCAGCTAAACCACTTATTCCTGGCAAGCCCAAATCCATTAAAACCCACCATGTTGTATCCTTACCCTGCCTTGCATAAGGTGTTAAAAATTCTAGAGCACTTTCAGCGGAGTCAGCTTTTTTTACTACAGAGTTTCTGAAACGATTAGTCAACTCATCCGCCATTGAGTCCCTTATCATAGGATGATCATCAACAACGAGAAACTTATAATTTTGAGACATATTTAAACCTGACAAATGTTGATTAAATAAAGTTAATTACTATGCAAGCAATTGCTATCAAGGAGATCAAAACTGGAGCCATCAACGATGGCGAACTTGATAAAAAAAATAAAAAAAATTTTGATTCTTGATTATGTAAGTTTTGTATTTCTTTGTTATTCAGTGAAAAATCAAAGTTTGACAAAATATCGAGATTTTTAATTGGTGTACTTAGATTTAATAATCTTCTGTCATTAAATTCCTTGATTAAACCTACCGCATTTTTACTATTATCAAAATTTTCACTTGTTTCAGCTCCTAGAGTTAAAAAATAGTTATCAGTAAAACCTAAACTAATTGCCACTCTTTTTGCACAATCAATTGCATGTGAATCATCAACAAAACAATCATTTTTATTAACACCAGTCTCAAGAGAACTAATTTGAACATCAGTTAATCCACTCAATCCAGATAGATCATTAACTTTTAAGTAATGATCATGACGAGCCTGTAAAATTTTCTTTGAAATAATTTTTTTTGATAATTTCTTGTCAGTCATTATGTTTTATATTGTTTTAAGTTTTTGGCCAACTAAATAATCACTAATTTTATTAGAATTTAAATTATTCTCTACAATATCAGCAGAAAATAAATAAAAATGTCTAAAATCGGGTGCGTATAGTTTTAAAAGTCTAACTTTTACAGAACTACCAGATCTTAAATTCAACCATGCTGTCGATTCTGATTCAGAGGCAATTGAGTTTTCAAAATGTCCAATCTCACGTTGGTCCTTTGATAAAATTTTAAGCTTATCCCATATAAGCCCTGAGTGAAAAAACTTGTCAACAGGGTTTAGTAGTTCAGTCCAGCCCGAAGACATACGATATATAGCAAAATTATGATCTAGAATGCCTAGAACTTTATCTGGAGAGTTGCTAACTTTTGAGATAATTCCATGACAAAATGCTGAGAAATCAAATTCAATAGGCTCTATACAACAGACTTTTTTGTTGGTTTTATTTATATCAACATAATAATATCTTATATCAAACATCTTTAAAGATTTATCTGTGAGCTTAATACTTGCTATGCTAGTGCTACTTGAAGATGGTTCAATAGTCAGAAAAACATTATTTATATTTCTTCCATCCAAGTCTCCAGTCCCAAGAAGCTTGATGCTCTCTTTGTTGGAAAACTCAATATTTCCCTCTAATGAGGTTATAAAAACCGGATAAGGTAATTTGAATAAGGATATACATGCAAGTCTCATTTGCTCAGTTCTTTTATTAGCATTTTTTATAAGCATTTTGGAAAAAACTTGTTTGTCCTCTTCATCAATAAAGTCCAAGAAACAGAAACATATAAAAATGAGTAATGACTTTAAAATCAACCAAAAATTTAAAATATATTCTGATAATTGATTAGGAATATT
>MDTB01208352.1_pt1 | contig 14654 bp, 10 predicted proteins | sample 811161 | NCBI WGS metagenome assembly MDTB01 (sample SAMN05326650, study PRJNA326480) | marine metagenome | isolation source: seawater | place: Mediterranean Sea | collected 2009
ATTTGATCACAGTCTCACAATATCTCCATCAGGCAGGCTACTCATTCCTTCAGTGGGAATTGTAGATTGTAGTCAATTAACACTAAAACAATTAATAAATGAAATAAAAAAAGAAATAAGGTCTTGGAATAAGAACGTTAAAATAAACGTAGAATTAGAAGTTATAAGACAATTTAGAGTTTTAGTATCTGGCCAGTTTACAAATGCTGGTTACTTTATTGTCACACCGATGACAAGAGTATCTGATCTATTTGAGCAAATCATCTCTGACTTTAACCAAAGGAAAAAAGATTCATTTAGCACGCGGGGCAGTGAATCTGGTAATAATGAAACATTTGGAATGAGGTCCAGAATAGCTGTTGATGACTTTTATAAAAGAAAGCTTGGAATAGCTCAAGATATTGAAAAAAGCGATATTGATCTCTTATCGAAAAGGAATATTATTGTTTTAAGAGGTGATAAATCAATCGAGGTCGACCTTGAAAAATTTAAAGTTACTGGTGATGTACTTTACAATCCGTACATACAGCAAAATGATATAATAAAAATACCTTATAAAAATCGTTCTTTTACAGTAAAAGGTGGAATACAAAAACCAGGTGATTATGAGTATAAGGCAAAGGACAGTATAGCTGATGCTCTGTTAATCGCGGGAGGTCTTTATTCTGATAGTAATATAGATAGTATAAGAATTACTCGGTCTAGCTCTGAACGAGATTCCGAATCCTTTTATATTTCAGTCGAACAATCTAAAAATTATGAGCTATTTCCAGAAGACCATATCATGGTTCCTTACTTTGATAATGAGAAGCCACATAATATCGTTGAAATATTAGGAGAAGTAAAATATCCTGGTTCCTATCCAATAATAACTGGGGTAACAACGATAAACGACATTATAATTGAGGCAGGTGGGTTTTTACCAAATGCTGATTCTTCAAAAATATATGTTAATAATAGTACAATAATAAAAATTCCAGACCGTGAACTTGAACGGATATTGTTAAAGGATGGATTGAATAGATCTATTGAAGAAAAAGCTTATGTAAAAGCTCGAATTAGAACAGAAAAAGGTGCACTAGAAATATCTTCAAGAGATAATCAAAACAATCACCTTGTAAATGGCGATGATATTATTTTTGTTCCAAGAGATTTCCCCTATGTGGAGGTCATTGGATCGATATTATCACCAGGAAGATATCCATTTTCTATAGGCAATAAAGCAAATGATTACATAGAAATGGCAGGTGGTATTTCAAAGAATGCATCAAGAAAAAAGTTCATAGTTAAATCAACAACTGGACAAAGATTAATACTAAGAAGGAATCAAAAAATAGAAAGTGGAGATATTATTTTTGTTGCAGACAAGTTAGAATATAATAGATGGTATGCTGCTAAAGAGCTCATATCAGCAATAGGTCAGGTTGTAGTACTTTTTGTTTACATTCAAACAATTATCATCAGATCGTAATGAAACTAACACCACACGAAGAAAAAATATTAAATATCATTAAAGGTAATCCTGAAATCATAGATAATCCAGATAAAAGAGCAACTGTTGCAAAAAAGTATGGGTTAACTGAAAAGACATTAAGAAACCGAATTGCAGAACTGAAAAAAAGAGGCCTTGTAAAAGTTCAAAAGGGCGAAATACAAGAGAATAAAAAACCGCTTATAACAGATAATGACGAGATCAATATCAATGTAATCGGTGAAATATTATTGAAAAAGAGAAACTTCGTATCAAAATTTTCTTTAGTTTGTACACTAGCTGGTCTTACTTATTCACTTTTCGCAACAATTTACTTCGAATCAAAGATATCTCTATACCCAGCAGGTGAATTAAGCCAAACTGGAGGAGTACTCGGTGACTTCCAAGGATTAGCTAAATCATTTGGACTTGGTGGATTGGCAAGTGCACCCACATATAATATTCCTGACATAATTAAAAGTAGAAGATTAAAAAAGGATATTGTTCTTAAAGAGTGGAAAACAAAGGACTATCCTGATGGATCTAATTTAATTGAATATTGGGAATTGGACGAGCCGTCCTTTTTCTCCCCTATGAAGTTAATTAGGCAGTTTTTACCAAGTGGTGGTTTTAAATCAGCAAAAATAGATAAAGAGACCTATGAAGCTATTCTTGAATTAGATGAATTGATATCTGTGAAAGAAGAGATCTCTGGTTTGATATCTGTAACAGTTTTGATGGAGGACCCAAAGTTAGCCTCCGACATTGCAAATTATATTGCAGAATATGTTAAGAATTTTATTTCACTAGAGCAAAAAAGGGAAACCTCGAGGAATAAGACCTTCGTAGAGAAACAAATGGAAGAAGCAAAATCTCAAACTGAGAACTCTGAAGATTCTTTGACAGATTTTAGAAAAGATCATCCATTAAGATTGGATACACCCTCCATAGAGATGATGAGAGAAAGACTTGAAAGTACAGTAGAAGAAAATCGTGCAGTTTATATTACACTTAGACAACAATTTGAGATCGCAAAAATTGATGAAGCAAAAGAAAGGCTTCTAATCAATATCTTAGACACAGCAGAGCCTGCGGTTAAAAAAGCTAAACCAAAACGAACTTTAATTGTTCTCCTATCACTTTTTGGTGGTTTCATATTAGCAATTCCTTTCTCCATTTACCTTGACAGACGAAAAAGTTAATCAAAAACATAATCTCTTCTTTAGTCAACGCCTCATAAAGAACTCCTTTTATACAGGCTTGGCCTTGGGCTTCGTAGGGATTATTCCATTTGCATTTAATTTTTTAGTAGCTAGATCCTTTGGTAAAGAAATTTTAGGTTCAATTAACATTACACTTAGCTTCTGTCTCATCATCACGATCTTTGTTACTAACTTTTTTGGAAGTGCTGGGAACAAATACCTTGCGGAATACCGTGGTAGCCAGGACTTAGAACATTTTCAATTTGTTTTTAAGATAATGATCGGTATACCTATCATTATCTTATCAATTATTGCTGGGCTACTTTCATGGAACTGGGCCTACATATCCAATAATTTTTCTTTACCATCAAATCTTTTATGGCCTGTGATACTTTATATTTTTTTAAGATCATTTTATATCCTCTTTCGGCGAGCCTTATATGGCATTGATCTGGTCAAAGCTTATGCAGTAAATGAAATAATATCTGATATAATAATGCTCTTTGCAATTGGTTATGTAACTTATAATAACCAATCTTCTCTGCTTATTGAATGCTATATATTATGCTATTCAATTTTCTCCATACTATCAATAAACACACTTTTTAAGAAATATAATTCCATAAAAGCGACCTTAACCAGGAACAACCAATTTGACCCAAAAGATGTAATACAAAAATTTATCAACTATGGCATAGTCAGTATGGTTGGTACTGTGGCAAGTACTGGGACCGGTTATCTTTCTGTCTTAATAATTGGGGTGTATTTAAGCAACTCAGATGCGGGGATATACTCCTCTGTCCTTTCCATTGTTAGTATTCTTATGTTCGTTCCCAAACTTTTTACTCAGGTCTTTTTACCCGAATTTTCTAAACTGTTTGGTGAAGGTGATAGATCAAAAATCCTACAAATATTTAAGCAATCAACCTGGCTAATGTTGGCAATATCAACGACAGTTTGTTTATTATTATTTTTATTTTCTGGAAATATTCTATCATTGTTTGGTCAAGAATTCTCAACTGGAAGTACAATTTTAAACATTATCTTACCAAGCGTATTTATTAGAATGGTCTCCATCCCATTTGTTTCTTTTTTATCAGGAACAAAGTATGTTATTTATCCTAATATTGGAGGAATAGTTATTCTGGTTACTTCACTAATATTCTGGATAATCTTTGTACCAAAATTTCATTTAGTTGGCATAGCACTTGGCTATACAACCGGAATCATAGTCGGTATTGGTTACCAAATAATAATTGCTATTGTTAAAATTAAATCATTCAATATCAAAAGCTAATAGCCTTTCTAAATGATCAAATTATCAGTTATCATAAAGTATTATCTTTATTCTTTCTTACTACTCGATGCCCTGAGTGGTTTCATGCGTATATATTCAGGAATTACAAACCCACTTTTCAATGTTGGATATTGGGTAAGAGGGCCAATACTTGTTCTTTTTCTTTTTTATTATTTGGTCAAATTAAAGAATAAAAAATTATTCATCGATGAAATTCTAGCGTTGATTATTTTTGCTTACTTCATATTTAACCTGATACTGAATTATACCATAATGCCTTCCACGAGGATGATTATTGAAAATATACCATATATTCTCAGACAGCAATTTTTAATTTTCCTTTTAGTCTATTTACGAAATCGTTTCACCTTTTCAGAAGGCTTAATAAAAAGGGTGGTCATGATAAATTTTTCAATCTTGACCTTAAACCTAGTAATTGGTTATTTCTTAGGATTTGGTCTAGAGTCATACAGGTTCTCTGGTACTTCAAAAGGGATGTTCCAAGGAGGGAATCCAGTTTCAATATTAAATCTGGTATTTTTCACATTTTTTCTAATGGATGGAGCATTAAGAAAAAAGCTTATCCCAATTGCATTAACATTTTTTAATGGATTTGTAATAGCTTCGAAAAGCATTTTTGGGTTTGTTATACCAATATTCTTTGCTTTAAAAAGACGGTACTTGAGTTTAAATAAAATTATTTTTTATAATATTTTTGCTATCATAATTATTTTTTCTTTTGATTACATGACAAATAAGGCAGTCGAGTTGTATGAAGAAAGGTTCGGTCTTAATATTAATAAATCCATTGCAGCAGCAGAAAGAGTTGGTGGCCTGTATGATAACAAGACATTAAACAATGTGGCGTCAATAAACTTTAGACGATATGCCTCTATGAACATACAAATGGGAGAGTCCTTAGATGGCTTTAATTCAACATTTTTTGGTATAAGCCTGGCTGGGCAAAATATTTTCTGGGAAAGACGAGGGGAGTTTATTTTTCGTCATGCATCAATGGATTTCTTTGATTTCTTTTTTAAATATGGAATAGTAGGAACCATACTATTTATTTTTATATTGTTTAGGAACTACAGACTATATATTTCAACAATATTTAATAGAGACGGGCTCGTTTTTACTTTATTCTTTCTTTACGCTTTTTTTGGAGGACATGTGATCGACTCAGTAACCTCAGGTAGTTTATTCTTTTTTTTTCTTGGTAAAATATCTGGAAATAATAACCAAGACGAATCAACTATTAACAAAGGTTAATAAATATCATGGAAAAACCTAAGGTCGCAATAGTTTGTAACAGTTATCCAACAAAAATAAATGAAACAAATCAAATTTTTATAAAGAACTTAGTTATTGAATTAAAAAAACAATCCATCACAACAGATGTCTATCATAACCCAGTCTATAATTATTGGGGCAATGCCAGCAATAAAAAAAATATTATTGCAAACTTTATAAAGTACTCTTTTTTTATTATTGGGATTTCACGTTTGATTTTTAGGATTAGGGCCTATGATATATTAAACCCTCATGGAGTAATGATAAGTGGATTTATTGCAGTATTATTAAAACGTTTTTTCGACAAACCAGTCGCTCTTCATATTCATGGAGGAGACTTGAATATTTATAAATCATCTAGCATCATTTATAAAAAAGTATATAACAGAACTATTTCAGATTCTGATATTATAATTGTTAATAGCAATGATATAAAAAATAAGGTTCAAAAGCTAACAGGCGTTAAACCAAATAAGTTGATAGTGATATCTCCAGGTATAGATTATGAAAAATTCTACCGTATGGATAGTCAAAAAATAGATAGACATAAAAAGGACTTTAATATTGATAAAAATAAAACTGTTCTTTTATTTACTGGAAATGCAATAAAAAGAAAGGGTCTTGATATATTAGTAGATGCTTTAAAACTATTAAAAACAACGCATTTAGTTAAGATACATCTTATCATTTGCTCTGAAGGTCCTGAATTAAAAAAGACAAAAGATAAATTACAGGATATCAAAGCATTAAAAGACTCTGTGATTTATTTAAAAAAGATGGATCAGTCTGAACTAAGAATATTATACAACATATCTTCAATACTTATTTTCCCATCAAGGGATGAGCCACTGGGACTTGTAGGTCTAGAAGCAATCGCATGTGGCACACCAGTTATTGGATCAAATATTGGAGGGATACCCGAGTATATAAATAAGAATAATGGAATGTTATTTGAAGTCAATAAATCTAAAGAGCTCGCTAAAAGAATTATGTCAATTATCGAAGATCCCAATATCGTAAAATCATTGACCAAGGATATCGATAAAAAAAAATCAGAACATGATATCAGTGTCTCAGCTAAAAGATTAATAAATATATATTGTGACATGTAAATAAGATCTATTTATGAGTAGAAAAAAAATTTAATGAAAATTTTTATAGATATAGGCCATCCGGCTCATGTTCATTATTTTAAAAATTTAATATATAATTTAAAAAAATCAGGACATGGTGTATTTATCACTGCCCGTGAAAAGGATGTAACCCTTCAATTACTAGACAATTATGATATTCCTTATACTTCAAGGGGGAAAGGGAAAAGTAGTTTAATAGGAAAGTTTTTTTATCTAATAAAAGCTGATCTTCTATTACTTAGATTAGCTAAAAATTTCAATCCTGATCTATTTTTAAGTTTTGCCTCTCCTTATGCTAGCCATGTATCAAGTATTATAGGCAAACCCCATATTGCTTTTACAGATACGGAACATGCAAAACTTGGTATATTATCATTTCTTCCATTCACTGATGTGGTATTTACACCTGAAGTTTATCAAAGCGACCATGGAAATAAACATTTACGTTTTAGTGGATACATGGAACAATGCTATCTACAAAATACTTATTTTAGCCCCAATAATAACGTTCTAAAAAAACTAAACCTCAAAAAGAATGATAAATTTGTAATAATACGTTTAGTATCATGGGAAGCTAGCCATGATATTGGACATCGAGGATTTTCTCAAGGTTACCTTGAGCGACTAATTGAATTCATTGAACAAAAGGCAATTGTATTTCTGTCAGTGGAGGGGGTCGCACCAACAAACCTAGAGAAATATAAATTATTTATAGACCCAATAGATATTCATCACATTCTATACCATGCTGAATTATTTATTGGAGAAGGAGCTACAATGGCTTCAGAATGCGCAATTTTAGGAACGCCAAGTATCTACGTTAATACATTATCAGCTGGCAGCCTTGAAGATCAAGCTAAGCAAAACCTTATCCATATATTCAAATCAACAGATGGTGTGATTGAAAAAACAAAGGAAATTCTTTTTGATGACCATTATAAGACTAAACAAAAAAAGATTCGAGATCAATCACTTAAAAATAAAATAGATGTAAATAAATTAATAGAATGGTTTATCTTGAATTATCCGGATAGCTATAGAAATTTCAAAGAAGACCCTGACCTTCAATTTAAAATTAATTAACCCAATATTTTTTAGTTCTATAAAGATAATTTAAGTAGATTAGATTCGAAAAAGGAGACCACTATATTGATGTAAAACGCTATCATTTTTTAATAAAATCTAAAATAAAACAAATGATAATTGCGTCTTACAATTATGTCTTATAAAAAATCCTGTGATACTCAGCACAGCGTAATATATCCTCCAAGGATAAATTTATCTTTCTTTAATCAGATGGAAATATTACGGGTATTGCATGATCAGTAAATCAAAGCTCGAAAAATTATTATGGTCTCTTGACCTATTGGTTTTCTCAGTTGTATTTCTAACTATGAATTACAATAAGTTTGAACTGATATTCCCTCAAAATAATTATCTGCATCTATATTTTATTTTTATTGTATTCTGGTCAATCTTTTCCTCTTATTACGATAAGATAAATGCATTGATTCAAAAATCATTATTGCTTGTATTCAGAATTATCTTCTGGTCATCTTTAATGAGTCTTCTTTTTGTTGTAATTACCATATCATTTTCTGACCTATGGAATATATCAAGGGTATTCATAGTTACTTTTATGTCTATAATGTTTTTTTATGAACTAACTCTAGCTCTTTTATTGAGGCTGTTTTTGAAAAAGTCAGGGCTAAAAGTCACGAACCTAGATAAAATCCCTGAACCTAATATTAAAAATAAATTCTATATTAAATGGTTTATGCCGGGTCTCGTACTACTATTATTGATCTATATAGCTTTAGTATTTGTCAAACGAGGTTCATTCCATTACGATATTCTCCAAGAACAAAATTTTCTAGTTTTGATAACATCATGGGGTTTGGGTACTTTACTAACAAATCGTTATAAAGAACCTAACTCGATCAACCATTATTACGAAATTGCTCCTTACATCAAAGCATCAATTTTAACGTTCCTTTTTCTAACATTTTTTTATTACTCACTTAGAATAGACCATACGTCTATTCGCCTTATATATGAAGCAGGCTTCTTACACTCTGGTTTAGAAATAACAGCTTTTTTCTTGTACTTTTTTGGTGAATCAAAAAAAAATGGACAGCAAGAAAACAAATCAGAAGATACGATTGAAAAGATAAATGGCCAAGAGCCACTATCGATAAGCCAATCAAATAATGGAGATGAATCTTATGATAGGTCTGAATTATTGAAAACCGTAAAAAGCTTTAGGAATGGTTATGAAGAAGAACTCACCAATTTTATCTGGAAATCAATAAAATCAGAAAAAATATCAAAAGACAAAGTTACAATATTCAATACATCTTCAAATATTAATATTGAACTATTATTTGATGGCTCTCGAGAATTATTAATAAATAATCATAGATTAAATGATTCTAGACGAATAAATGAATATTTGTTATCTGCTTATTCAAAGCTTGAGAGCGGTGGAATATTAGTTGGAAACTTTATACCTCTTGAAAATTTTAAAATTCACTTGAGATCTCAGATGCCTCATTTCCTCTATTCAATCATCCTGCCATTTCATTTTCTATTTCATAGAGTATTTCCAAAATTAGCGATAACTAAACAAGTTTATTTTATTATCACCAGAGGAAGAAATCGTGTACTATCAAAATCTGAAGTATTAGGTCGTTTAGCTTTTTGTGGATATGAGATCTTGAATGAGATAAATATTAATGACAGGTTTTATTTCGTATGCAAAAAGAGAAAAACAGTTTCTGAGGAAAAATCACCCTCCTACGGTCCTATTGTCAAATTAAAGAGAATAGGATATAAAGGTGAACCATTATATATATTCAAACTCAGGACTATGTACCCATACAGTGAATTCATTCAAGGTGACATCTATGAAAAATATCATTTAGATAAATCTGGTAAAATGCGAGGGGACTATCGAATCACATCCTGGGGGAAAGTTTTTAGAAAGTATTTTATAGATGAAATTCCACAATTTTACAATTGGCTTAAAGGAGACTTAAATCTTGTGGGTGTAAGGGCATTAAGTGAACATTATTTCCAACTCTACCCTGAAGATCTACAAAGGAAACGAGTAAAGTTTAAACCAGGATTAATTCCGCCCTATTATTCTGATTTACCTAAATCTTTTGATGAGATAATAAATAGTGAAAGACTCTATTTATCTAAAAAGGAAAAGTCACCATTTTTGACAGATCTTACTTACTTTACTAAAGCAATTTCTAATATTTTGTTTTCAGGTGCACGAAGTAAATAATGAGATATAATAAATTCATACTATCTATTTTTTTAATATGCCAGGTATTTCCAAATGACATAAAAGTCAAGCCACTATTTATTTCTCAATATTCATCTGATGGTAGCGACTGGGTATATGAAAAAAATCCAATTACAATTTTTGGTGCAGGGCTTGGAGCCTATTATGAGAATAATAATTGGACAATCGAAGCAGAATATATTCAATTAGGGTTTTTAGGAAAATTGGAAAAGGGTTTATACGATTTTTCTCCCATACAAAGTTTCCCATATATTGATAAATCAAAAGATGCCGATGGTTATTGGACAGAATATGCTAATGCAAAGATTGTATATAGTATTAAGAATATCAATTTTGAATTTGGGAAGTTCGACCGACATTGGGGTCCAGGGAAAAGGGCATTACATATATCAAGAAAAGCTCCATCTTATCCACAAATTGGATTTAAATGGAAGATCGCAGATAACCTAAACCTTACCTATTTTCATGGTTTTTTAAATAGCGGTTTATTGGATTCTAACCGAGCTGACATTTATGATAATAACTTCAGCCAAAGATCAATCAATATAACTAGAAACATTGCATCGCATAGAATTGAATGGAATCTAAATAGTAAAATTAAATTAAGCGCAAATGAAACTGTTATTTATGCTACCAGAGATTTAGATATACATTATTTAATTCCAGTAGTGCCTTTCTATCCTATTGAGAACTATTTAGGTGATACAGATAATATTCAAATGGGTTGTGATATATCTATAGGTATAATAGAAGATCATAAGCTTTACATGGGATTTTTTATGGATGAATTAACCCCTGAATGGCTTTTTAAAAATAAGAACCATAATTGGTTTGCTTGGCAATTTGGCTATAATGCTAAAAACATTTTATTTAATGGTAATCTAAGTTTGGAGTTCAATTGGACAGACCAGCGTGTTTATAAACATAAATATATTGTGAATGATTTTTATAGTCATGGTCAACCACTAGGTTTCTGGGCAGGCCCTCATGCAGAAGAGTATATTTTAGATTATTTTATTCCAATTAAAGAAAATAAATTTTCAATTTCTTACTCAATTGCAAAGCGCGGTGCGATTACTGAACAAATGGTAGAAGAAAATTATAATGATAATCAAAATGAAAGGTATGCAAGTGGTTATGAAGAAAGGTCTATTTTTAAAATAAAATTGATTAGGCCTTCAAGGATAGAGGGATTACAATATGCAATAGCAATCGATCAAGTAAAATTTATCAATGCTGGCTTCAATCCCTCTGAATCAAATATGGATGGTATAAATTCAAATAAAATATCTAGTGAATTTGGGATATCTTATAATTTTGATTATCTTGGAGATTAATTTTTATTTTTTAGATAAGCCCTTTTAAATATTCCCCGTATTCATTTGAATATCTTGCTGCAAGTTCATCTAGCTGGCCTTTATCAATAAATCCTTGATGATAGGCGATTTCTTCAACACACCCAACTTTTAAACCCTGTCTTTCCTCAATAGTTTTAATAAAATTTGATGCATTGTTCATTGCTTGCTGCGTTCCAGTATCAAGCCATGCATACCCCCTTCCCATTAATTCCACTGATAAACTATTCAGGTCAAGGAAAGCTTGATTAACTGAAGTAATCTCTAATTCACCTCTTTTAGAAGGCCTAACATTCTTCGCAATATTTACAACTTCATTTGGATAATAATATAGCCCAACTACGGCATAATTTGATTTTGGTTGAGAGGGTTTTTCCACTATATCTGTAACTTTACCAGAATCGTCAAAACTAACTACACCATATCGCTGGGGATCTTTTACACTATATCCAAAAATAACTGCATCATTTTTTGATTGAACGGTTTTTACACTATGTTGAAGCATGCCAGATAAACCATGACCAAAAAATATATTATCACCTAAAATTAAACTAACTGGATCGTCTCCTATAAAATTTTCTCCAAGTAAGAATGCCTGTGCTAGCCCATCAGGCGATGGTTGAACCATGTATGATATATTCAAACCTAAGTGAGATCCATCATTAAATAATTCATTAAATCTTGGAGTATCATATGGCGTGGAAATAATCAATATATCTTGAATTCCAGAAAGCATTAATGTTGACAATGGATAATAGATCATTGGTTTATCGTAGATAGGTAATAACTGCTTAGACACAACGGAAGTGATTGGATACAGGCGCGTTCCACTACCTCCAGCTAAAATTATTCCTTTCATGGTTGAATCACTCCTAGTCTTTCCTGTCTATATGTTTTATCCTGTATTGGCTTCCACCAAGAACGATTATCCAAATACCAATGTATAGTTTCTCTTATGCCACTATCAAAAGATTCTTTAGGTACCCAATCTAACTCCATTTTTATTTTTTCTGCATTAATCGCATAACGAAAATCATGTCCGGGACGATCTTTAACAAAATTAATTAATTCTGAATATGACCTACCGTCCTCTCTAGGTAATACTTCATTTAGAATAGAACAGATAGTTTTAACTACATCAATATTTTTTATTTCATTATTACCACCAATATTATAGGTCTGGCCAATTTTACCATTCTTTAGAACAGAACTAATTGCATTACAATGATCTTTTACAAATAACCAATCCCTTACATTAGTACCATCACCATATACTGGTAATGGTTTATCATTTAAGCAATTAATGATTATAAGTGGAATTAATTTTTCTGGAAATTGAAATGGACCATAATTATTAGAACAATTAGTTATTAAAGTGGGCAATTCATATGTACGATTCCATGCCCTAACAAGGTGATCTGAACCTGCTTTTGACGCAGAATATGGAGAACTTGGATCATAAGGAGTTGACTCGAGAAATTTACCTCCATCATCAAGTGAACCATACACCTCATCTGTTGAAACATGTAAAAATCTAAAATCCTCATTTTTTGTTTTAGAAAAATATGATCTTGCATGCTCAAGGAGATTCAATGTACCTACTATATTTGTATGAATAAAGTTAGAGGGTCCATCAATTGAACGATCTACATGACTTTCCGCCGCGAAATGGATAACCGATTCAAATTCGTATTTATCAAAAAGTGATTTCACTAAATCTGAATCACATATATCCCCCTCAATCAATGTGTGCCGGGAATTTGAGACCTGACTAAGATTTGAAATGTTTCCCGCGTATGTAAGTTTATCTAGATTAACAATGTGGGATAAATCATTTTTATTGATAAGATGGTGAATAAAATTTGATCCAATGAAACCACAACCTCCTGTCACTAATATATTTTTCATATTAGTACTCTGGTAAAAATTTTTGTTCATTTAATGTTGGTAAATTTTTATCTCTTTCTGATAGGATAGGAGGGTTTTTACCCCATGCTATACCAATAGTTGCATCATCCCAACGTATGCCATATTCATCTTTTGCATTATAAATATTTGTACATTTGTATAAAACAATTGATTCTTGAGAGGTAACTAAATATCCGTGTGCGAATCCCTCTGGTACAAAAAACATTTTTTTATTTTCTGCAGAAAGCTCAACCATGTGGTGTTGACCAAAAGTTGGGGAACCTATTCTTATATCTACTGCAACATCCAAAATATTACCATGAACTACTCGGACTAATTTACCTTGAGGTTTATCAAGTTGATAATGTAATCCTCTTAGTACATTCTTTTTTGATCTGACCTCGTTATCTTGAACAAATTCCGCTGGCAAACCTCTGCTTAAATATTCATTAGATTTAAATGATTCAAAAAAGTAGCCTCTAAAATCCTCAAAAACTTTAGGAATAATTACTTTTACTTCTTCAATATTTGTATTTTCAATTTTCATTAAATAGAACTTCTACCCACATTCTCATATGTAAAATTATTTTTTTCTAAATTTTCTAATCTAAAGATATTTCTAGTATCTAAAAGAATAGGTGACTTTAATAACGATTTTAACAGTGGTAAGCTTATTCCGCGGAATTCATTCCACTCAGTCATTATAGCAACACCATCAGCATTTTTGCATGCATCCTCCCAGGATGTATAATAGTTTAAATCAGGAAAAATACTTTTCATTGATTCATTTGCTATTGGGTCATATGCTCTTATATCCCCTCCCTCACTCTTAATCATATTAATCATATTAATGGAAGCAGAATCTCTTACGTCATCTGTGTTTGGTTTAAATGTAAGTCCTAGAATTGCTATTTGCTTGCCTCTAAATTTACCGCCGACCAATCTTTTCATTTTTTTCACCATCAAATCTTTTTGCATGCGGTTTGTTTCTATCGCTGCTTCAACTGTTTTCATAGAGACTCCTTGGCTTTTTGATAAATATACAAATGCTTTAGTATCCTTTGGAAAACAGGAACCACCAAAACCAGGACCTGGATGTAGAAATTTCGGACTTATTCTACCATCTTGCCCCATGGCTTTGGCAACTTCATGAACATCTGCTCCCAAACTATCACATAAATTTGCCACTTCATTTATATAGCTAATTTTTAAGGCTAAAAATGAATTTGCTGCATATTTTATCATTTCGGCAGTAATTACACTTGTATGCATGATGGGTTTATCATTTATATATAAAGGACTATATACTTCTTTCATAATCTTAAAGGACTTATCTGTGTTTGCACCAATAATCACCCTATCGGGCCAAAGAAAATCTTTAACTGCCGATCCTTCTCTTAAAAACTCTGGGTTTGATACATAGTCAAATTCTATGTTACTGGGTTTAGTTTTATTTATTATATCTACAATCAATTCACCAGTACCAATAGGTACTGTACTTTTTGTACAAATTACTTTATAATCATTTAAGTTTCTTCCAACGGATTTAGCAACAGACTCTACTGCTGATATATCAGCCACCCCATCTTTACCTTCAGGCGTACCAACAGCAATAAAAACTACTTCTGCATTCTGAATAGCTAAGTCTGTATTTGAAGTAAAAACTAGTCTTTTAGCATCTA
>MDTB01154550.1_pt1 | contig 14652 bp, 14 predicted proteins | sample 811161 | NCBI WGS metagenome assembly MDTB01 (sample SAMN05326650, study PRJNA326480) | marine metagenome | isolation source: seawater | place: Mediterranean Sea | collected 2009
GACCCCAAGGTTTTTTAACTTTATATACATCTTTTTCTTTAAAGCTTTTAATCTTATTAATTTTAATTTTCTTTTTTACACCAGCTATACCAATAATAATTTTCTTATCTGTCTCTAATTTTATTTCTTTAAGATCAAAAGTAAAAAATTTATATTTACTAGTATCAAATTCTCTACCGTTTATTTTGATCTTTGAATTTTTGGCATAGCTTTTAATAATTGCTATGGATCCAACATTAAAAGTTTTTGATTGATATTTCAGATTTTTTTTTAGATTTAAGATAGAATATTGATATTTTTTTTTAAATAAATTTTGGCTTATTAAATTTTTATTTACTTTACCAATTTCGAGTCCACTAAATTTCTTCATAAATTATATTTTATAATTTTTGAGTTTTATATTTTTTTTAAAAAAATTGTCATAATATTTCTTTACATGTAAATTTAAATCCCACTTGCTCTCAAATTTATATTTCTTTTTAATCCATCTAAGACCTTCTTCAATATATAGTCTTAAATTTTTATCATATCGATCTGTTTTGATAAGATTATTTTTATTCAAAAGATAACTTTCATTTTCCTCGATCCAAACCTCAGATGTAATTGCAGCAGCATAATTATTCTTATACGATTTCATAATAAGTTCAGAATCTGCTCCAAAACCTCTAAAATTACTACCATCAAATAAAAAATTTTTATAGTTAGGCTTTTTTTTATTGCATGTAATTTCTATAAATTCTTTTCTAATAAATAGAGCGTTATTGTGAATATACCAAAAAAATTTTAATTTATTTTTTTTTAAAAGAAATTTTTCACCCCATTTTTTTGAACAAGGAGATAAAATTGCAATACTTTTAAACCTTTTCATTATAGAAATTAAAACTCTAAGAAAATTTTTTGACTCAACTTCACTGTCATTTGTGAGTAATAAAAAATACTTATAATCTTTAAATTTATCTTCTTTATAAAGATTAGATAAACCAAAATTCATGCCTCTACTAAATCGTAGACCATTTTTTTTAGCAGATTTCCAGTCTGCGGACCAAGTAGTAAATGATGATTTTTTTTTTTTATCTGACCCTGAGTCAACAACGTAAATATCTGTATGATTCTTGTTATATTTAAAAATTTTTTTATAAAGTTTATCTGTAATACTCTTAAGATTTCTATTTAAAATAATTGTAGCTACTTCTTTTTTTTTCATTTTACTAAATTAAAATTTTTTACGTATCGCATAATTGATTTTTCAATACGATTTTGTAAGAAATTATCTAAATTAAGATTTCTTTTATTAAAGAATTTATCAATTTTATTTTTTAAAATTTTAAATTTTTCAGAGCTAAAAATATAATGTCCTGCAATTACAGCTTTATCTATTTTATTAGTTTTTGAATCTTTGACTAACCATTTTTTCCATTTTTTTGAGCTATAGGAAATTTCATAAAAATCCTCTAATAATTTTGTTTGTCTATATTTTTTTAATATTTCTATTAAAGCTTTAGTCTCTTCAACCCCAAACTCAGGTGCTACATTCGTTGCATGGATTCCAAGTTTTGGATGCAATGACAAGCTATGATTTGAGAGATAGTCTGCGTTATGTTCTTTCATAAATATCTTGTTTTTTGTACAAATTTCAATCATTTTTGGAAGTTGAATTTCTACTGGTAACTCGTTTTCTACTCTCAGCGGCGACTCGAATGAACCTATATTTCTTGTTTCTGCAACTTTCGTTCCCGACTGTATTACAACAAATAAAGGTTTATCAAATTTTTTCTTTCTACAAAAAGAAAAAATTTTATGCAAAGTATAATTTAATTCCTCTGGAGTGTTGGTAGTTCCCGATTGCTCTTCTGTTCCTATTTCAAAATATACCTTTTTTTTATTTCTTTTTGCGAAAATATTACAATGTTCAAATAATTCATAAAATCTCTCAAGAGAATTCTTTAATGATACAGGTGTATTATTCATCCCAATACTTGTATCAATATGAATTATTTTAAAATTATTAAGAATATCAACCTCAAATGATTTTTTTGCTGAAGTCATTGCTTGTTTTAGATTATATTTTTTTGAAATTTCAATATTATTTTGCCAAGGACCGCCGTGATCTCTTGCTAGAATAATCTTATTCTTTTTATCTATAGAGCTCACATAAGTTGAATAATTTTCTGTATTCCAATTATTCACATATCCACCACCATTTTCCTCGGAGTCTATTTGACGTCTACTTGCTATAAGTATTATTGGAAATCTGAATTTATTTGACAATCTACTTGCAGCTTTTACGCAATTAAAACTCATTGGGCCAACTCCAAGTAACGTCTTATTAGGTTTAATTAAATTTCTTAAATTAGATTTTATCATTTAAACACTTTTTTTTTTATAAATTTTAAAAGATTAGTTTCATTGAAAAAAAAACCTTTAATTCCACTTTTTTTAGCAAAATGCATGTCTGTAATTTGGTCACCAATCATAAAGGAATTTTTCTTATCAATATTATACCTTTTTGCAGCAATTTTAAACATCCCATTGTTTGGTTTTCTTAAATTACTCTTTTTTTTAAATCTCTTAACTTTTCCATCAACATGATATGGACAAAATAAAAAATTATCTATTCTGGTTAGGTTTTTTTTTAAAATTTTATTCATATAAGTATGCAAATATTCAACATCTTTTTTTAAAAAAAATCCCCTAGCTACACCAGATTGATTGGTAACTACAATTATTTTAAAACCATTTTTTTTTAATAATTTAATTGCTTCTATCGCACCATTTATCCATCTAAAATTATTGGGAAACCCAACATATCCACCATTTATATTTTTATTTAGAACCCCATCTCTATCTAAAAAAGCAATTTTGTATTTTTTCTTAATCATTTTTTAAATTTTTGTGTTTTATTCTTTTATCTTTGAGTGAGATAATCTTATTGAACTTTCTTAAAACTTATCATCTGTCATTACACCATCTAAATCTAAAACAAATAAATCAGGTTTTTTCATCTTATTAAATTTTCATTATCAATTAAAAAGTCATCAGATATTTTTAATTTTAAATTATTTCTTATTTCATCGATATTTTTTATTTTTTTAAGTGAGTCCCAAAAAAAAGTTTGCAATAATTTTGACTTATATGTTTGAGTATAACAATTTTTAAGTTTTTTTTCCATTTCAATGGTTGCTTTTAATATATCAATAGGTGAGTTATCAATTACATCTAAATTATTTTGAGAAAAGAAATTTCCATCAAAATGTAAATCATATTTTATATCATTCATCTCTTTGAAAGTTAAAAATTTTTTTGTTATTTTATTTCTTAATTTTTTAGGAATATAAATTGAATATGCAGACCATGCACTTATTTCTCTAATGTTGAATGGTATATAATTTATTAATAATACAGGTTTTCTAAATAATCTAGGTACTACTGATATTCCTGTGTTGCATCCAATATAAAAAAAACATTTCTCAAGAAGAATTAATTCTAACAATTCGTTATCTTCATTTTCATTTAGATCAATAAATTTTTGATTATTATAATTATTATTTTTTTTATGTTTTCCGATTCTAATTACAAAATAATTTTTTTTTATCAAATAATCAATTGTTTTAGATAAAGCTTCAAATTCAAAATTTCTAAAGCTATGAAAATTACCATCCTCTAGCCCCTCATACTTTAAGTAATCAATATTTCTATTATTGATACAAATAAAAGGTCCATTAATTTTATTTTTTTTTAAAAATTTCGAAAATAAATTTTCTTTATCATTTAATTCGGGCAAATTTCTTTTTGATAAAGATGTTGTGCTAAATACAGGATGAAGCTCAACATCATAATCAATCAATAAAAATGACTTGGGTTTGATTTTCTTGATTAAATTATAAATAAATAAAAATTTATTTGTAAAAAAAATATTTGGGAATTTTTCCCAAGTGTTGAATAAATATTTATTAGAAATTTTTTTTTGAAATCCAAAAACACTAATTGTTTTTTTTTGTTTTGAATGACTTAAATAATGATCAACATTAAATGCTAAATGACCAACTCTGGAAGCATAAATGTAACCAAATCTGATTTTCAATATAGGAGATAATAAAATTAATAAATAATAAATTATTAACCCAATTATTAATTTTAATTTTTCCATGAATTAGGTAACTAAATTAGTTTTTGTGTTAATTGTTCCCTCAATATAGTCAAGGATCATTGGTGATATATCTTGTTTGCTCATAATCTGTTTATGAATTGTTTCTAGGTTTTTTTTAAAAGACAAATTGTATTTTTTATCAAATAAATCTTTTTTATTTAAATAATTTTTTACTAAATTAAATATCTGATCAGGGTTATTTTCCTCTAAATAAAAATTGTCACTTGTTTTAGATGCAAAATTTTTAATGTAAATTTCATAATCTGGTGATTTAATAAAATCAATAAAATCCAATTTTTTCCTATTTTTTTTTTCATAAAAATTTTTAAACAGTGTAGCTTTAGTGTTACCAAAAAAAGCTCCAATAAAATCATGAAAATTTACACAAATTACATCTTTTTTAAATAACAAAGCTAACATCGCTAGTCCACTGCTACATCCTAAAAAAAAATTACAATTTTTAATTAAATATAAATCCAATAAATCTGATTTATAATCTGAGTTGGCATAATCAATTAATTCAATTTCTTTTGGAACTTTCTTCATAGTGCTGTCACCCATCTTAATAACTTTTCCACCCAATTTGTTAATGAATTTGATAGCGGGATAATAATTTTCTATCGAGCAACTTCTTATTTCTGAATATCCTGCATAATTGCCCTCCCTTAGATGTAGGCAAACAAACCAATCATTTTTTTCTAATCCAGTCTGTTTGTACAATTTCTCAGAGATATTGTTTTGCTTATAAGATAATTCAAAAGATGGCCTTTTGCTCATCAAATCTGCATCATAATAATAATTAGAACCAATCAACTTTCTAAAAAATTTTTTATTTTCTTCAAAACCAACGCACACTGGGTATGGATTATGAATGAAAGTAAAAAAACTTTTATTAAATAATTTTTTTAAAATTTTATGAAAAAAATTATTTAATTTAATTTTAAGAGTAATAATTGAAATAAAAATTTTTAATATTGCTACTTTAATTCCTTTTTTAATTACGCAAATATTTTCTGGAATAATATTTAATATTTCAGAATTACAACTATTGATTGGTTCAATTAAAACTAATTTTTTTTTAAACTTTACAGAAATAGTTGCTGCTAATATATACTCTTGCACTAAATGTCCAATATTATGACCAGAAGGACAGAGCACAAAATAATTTGTCCTAGGAAATATTAAATCTGCTACTTTTTGAGCGTTTTTAGAATTTAGGAGTATCTTGTCTTTTTGCATGCTTGTTAGCTAACCTATAGTTTTTTAATGATCCAATATCGATAAAAATTTTTTTTGTTTCAAATGTGAAAATTCTATTTTTTAAACATGGCAAAACATCATCTGAAAAACTACTTGCTTTATTAAATTTACTATTTAGCATATTTAAAAATCTACTACTTAATACATAAGTTGCTGCGTTAGCTAAATTGCCTACTTTCTTATTTTTTGGTTTTTCATAAAAATCTTTTACTATTTTTTTAGAATTAATTTTAAAAATCCCACAAGATGAAGGATTTTCAGTCTTAAAAGTAAGAGCTGTAATTAAACAATTATGTGGTCTTTTTTTATGATAATTTATTAAATTAACAAGAGACTCATCAAAATAGTTATCTGCATGTAGAAGTAAACCATCATAGTTTTTGTAAAAATTAAAATTTTTTAATAAAGTACCTGCGGTGCCTAACAGTTTTTTTTCGTAAGTTGTCTTGATTTTTATTTTAAATTTTGTTTCTTTTAAATAATTCCTAACTTTATCATTTAAATAATGTGTATTAATCAAAACTGTCTCAATACTTGCTTCTTCGAGTTTATTAATACATCTCTCTATAATAGGTATTTGATTAATTTTAACCAAACATTTTGGAATTTTGTTTGTCATTGGTCTTAATCTAGTCCCGTATCCAGCAGCAAGTAAGATTGCATTCATTTTAAATATATTAAATTATTTCTATTAAATCTTTTCTACTTAATGGTATGTTACCAACTCTTCCAACTTGTAAAGCAGAAGAAATACTACCAATATAAGCAGCTTCCCAAATTGATGCGCCACTAGCGATAGACATTGCTGCACTAATTAAAAGAGAGTCTCCAGCTCCAGCAACATCTTTAGGGTAATTATTTAATGCTTTAACTCTATCTGTATTAAATATTGATTTTTTATTATCTTGTGCATGGATTATTAATCCCTCCTCACCTAGTTTAAGTATTATATTTTCTGCATGCGTTTTTTTTTGAACTAGATCAGCTAATACAATTAAACCATCATCTTGATTTAGTGTACTTACTCTCGCTTCTCTTTCTGTTGGCGTTAACAAGTTCATCTTATTATATTTTGATATATCCCCAATTTGAGATGAAGATTGACAATCTGCGACCATCTTAATTTTATTTTTTTTACAAATTTCAATTAATTTTGAAACTAGTTTTTTTGGTAAACACCCATAATTGAAATCTGAAAAAACAACTAAATCATACGATTTAACTCTCTTTTTAAATGTATTAAACAATTTTTGCTGTATATAATTTTGAATTGAGTTCTGATTTAAATGACTTACCCTCATTAGAGTTTTTCCTTGGGATCTATACCGCTGTTTCAAAGATGTTTTTCTTGATAAGTCTAAGAGAATTTTAGATTCCACTTTATATTCTTTTAATTTCTTTTTTGCAAAATCAAAAACTTCATCTTTAGAAGCTACTGACAGAAAATCTACTTTTGCACCAAGACCTGATGCGTGAGCTGCAACTATACCTGCTCCACCTACAAACTTAGTGCTATCTATTGGACTAATAACTAAGGTAGGATCCTCTTCTGACATTCCCAAAGGCTCACAAGTAATATATTCATCAATTATTAAATCTCCTATCACACAAATTTTTAAATTTGAAAAATTGTCTAGAATTTTTTTTATTTTTTTCGTTTTTATTGAATGTCTTCTAAGAAATGATGTTGGTTTATCAATTATATTTTTATCTATAAAGTTAAATTCCTTTTTTAACAAATCCATTGATGAAAACATTTTTTCACCTGAGCTAAAAATTAATTTTCCTCCATATTGTTTTAAAATTTTGTTTTCAAGATTATTCTGATTTTCAAACTCTTTTCCTTTTACAATAATTGAGGGTTTATTTCTTTTAATAAAATCAATAACAGATTTTCTTAAAATGAAGGCTTTATCTACCCAACTTATACTTTTAATGCTATTTAATCTAATTTTTTCATCAACATAAGCCTTGTCTCCTGCTATTTTGTTACTTTCTACACCAACAACAAGTTCGTCTCCTGTATCTTTTGCAAATTTCAATAATCTTAAGTGGCCAGGATGTAAAACATTAAAATGTCCAGATATAAAAACTGTTTTTTTTTTCATTTAATGGTTAAATTTTATAATTGGTCTTATTATTTTACCTTTTTTAAAATCAATTATAGCTGAATTTATTTCACTTAATTTATAGTCTTTTGATAGCAACTTGTTTAAAGAAATATTATTTTTTTTAAATCTTGAAACAAATATGGGTATATCTTTACTTATATGACAATTTCCTCCCCATGAGCCAAATATTTGTCTACCCCTTATTAAATCATGAGGTTTAATTTTTATGAATTTTTTTTCATCTGGATGTGAAGCAAAAAATAATTTGCCAGTTTTATCTTTTATCATTGAAAAACCAAATTCAATAGTTTCTGTTTTGCCTGCAGATTCAATACAAAAATCAAAACCTTTTGGTAACCATTTATTTATATTCAATTTAAAATTTTTATTATTTATATTTAATAAATATTTTGCACCAAGTTTTTTTGCAATTTTTAATCTATTTGCATTTTTGTCCACTGCAATGATATTTTTGATTTTACAACATCTTAGTGCTGCAATCGCACATAATCCAATTGCACCCAGTCCTAAAACTAAAATCGTATTATTTTTTTTTGGCTTCATTTGGTTAAACACAATACCAGCTCCTGTTGGAACAGCACACCCGTAAATGGATGCTTCTCTCATAGAGAGCTTTTGGGGTTTTTTGATTAATCTATTTTCATAAATTACACTGTAATTACTAAATGTTGTTATTGGACCAGCATTGATTTTCTTATTATCATTAATATTAACTTTAAAACCTCCATAAATTTTACCATCTGTTTTAATCCAACCAGCAACAACTTTGTCTCCAGTTTTAAATTTTGTAACACCTGGACCTACTTTTACCACAATGCCTGATGCCTCGTGTCCAAGAAGGTGTGGTAAATATTTGTCTTCTCCTCTTTTTCCCTCAATTTCCATCAACTGACTTCCACAAATACTCGTATAGATAATTTTTAATAAAACTTGGCCTCTAAGTAATTTATGGAATTTTAATTTTGAAATAATTAATTTATTTTTACGTAATAAAACTGCTCCTTCTATATCTTTAATTTGTTTTAATAATTTTTTCATTAAAATTTAAGATCTTTAATCTTCTTAGTTGAGTTATTTAATTCTTTTTTTAAATCATCATATTCTTTCATTTTTCTCTTCATAAAACTTATCGTTAATTTTGTTTTTTCTGAAACCCCTTTTGGTGTAAGTATATATAGATAATTAAATTTATCTGGATTTTTCTTGAAATTATTTATCTTTACAAGACCCTTATTCTGAAGTGCCTGTAAGCAATAATTTAATTTTCCAAGACTAAAACCAAGCTCTTTAGCTAATTGTCTTTGTGTGTTGTCTGGTTTTTTTTGAATAATTCTTAATAAATTAAAATAATCTTGATTTTCTTTCATTGTTCAACTATTGAACAATACATAAATTAATTTTATTGTAAAGTATATTCAATGAAACAATAAATTAAATTTTTATACAAATAATTAATAGGATTGATTGATTTAAACATTAAAAGTTATAAAATGCATTATGGACTTAAAAATCAAAAATAAAGTTGCTCTAGTTACTGGTGGGGCCACTGGCATTGGTAAATCAGTTAGTTTAGATTTGGCTAAAGAAGGGGCAATTGTAGTTATTACTTCTAGAAATCAAAAAAATATTAATAGCACTATTAAGGAACTAAAAAATTATAATAAAAATTGTTTTGGAATATGCACAGATATAACCAAGATAAACCAACCAAAATTAATCATTAATAAAATTTTAAAAAAACTAAAAACAATAGATATAGTTGTAAATAATGTTGGGGATACATTAAATATTAAAAATCCATATTGTGATGTTGATGATTGGATAAAATTATTTAACTTAATTTTAGGTGTAGCAATTAGGATAAATAATCTAGCGATACCAGTGATGAAAAATAATCGATGGGGAAGAATAGTAAATATTACAGCGGGTGCAGCCATGGAAAACTCGGGTCCCGTTCCTTACTGTTCTTTGAAATCTGCTTTTAATGCTTATTCAAGATCTATGGCAAGAGTGTTAGCAAGCGAAAAATCAAATATAGTTATGTCTGCAGTCCTTCCGGGCTTAGTTCTAACTGAAAGAGGTCACTGGTCTAAAGTTTTAAAAACAAATCCAAAACATGCAAAAAAATATTTAAGGGAAAGAACTACTTTAAAAAGATTTGGAACACCTGATGAGATAAGTCCTATTGTTACATTAATGTGTTCTGACCTAGCATCTTTTTGTATTGGATCTTCAATACCAGTTGAGGGAGGCCAGGCGAGACACTTTTTTCAAAAAGTAAGCGATTTTTAGTGAAGAATTATATCAGTATAAATAGATGTGATATTTGCTCCTCTAAAAGATTAAGAAAAGTATTTTCAATGAAAAATTTTCCACTTACTGGCATCTACATTAAAAAAGGAGAAAAGCTTAAAAATTACGATAACAGTTTTTTATTATGTAATAATTGTAATCATGGTCAGTTACAAAATCAAATTAATCCTGAATATCTTTATCAAAAAACCTATACCCACAGAACATCTCAAAGTCCTTTAGCAGTTAATATTAATAATGATTTTTATCAAAAATTAAAAAAATTTATTAAAAAAAAAAAATTTAATTGCATATTTGAAATAGGAAGCAATGATTTAGTGCTTGCAAAAAAATTAAAAAAACACTCAAAAAAAATTATTGGAATAGATCCTATTTGGGGAAATTTAGAAAAAAAAATTGATGAAAAAATATCGGTAATCGGTGGGTTTATTAATGATAAAAATCTAATTTCAAAAGTTAAGAAATTATCAAATAAAAAAAAAATCGATTTAGTTGTGTCTAGCCATACGCTTGAACATGTAGATACAATTAAAAATTCACTAAAAAAAGTTATGGAAATTGTCGGTGATGAATGTACTTTTGTGATCGAAACCCCTTCATTAGATTCAATAATAAGAAATGGTCATTTTGATCAAATATTTCATCAGCATCAACACTATGTTACAGAAAGATCAATCATTGAATTATGTGATCAACTGAAATGCCAATTTATTGAATTCCATTACAACTATCAAATTTGGGGGGGTAATGTGATGTATATTTTTAAAAAAACAAAAAAAAAAGTTAATAACAAAAATTTTTTACAAAAAAAAAGAATTAATTTAACAAATTTAAAAAAAGAATTTTTTTTGTTTCAAAAAAAATGTAAAGATAAAATTTCATATCTAAAAAAACAACATAATGAAATTGTTGCATTTGGTGCTGCTCAGATGATGCCTATACTTGCTTATCATTCAAAAACAAATTTTTCATTTATTAACTCTTTGTTTGATGACAATCCAAATAGAATTGGCAGATATTTACCTAGGATTGACTTGAAAATAAAAAAAACTAATTCAAAAAAGATCAAAAATTCTTTTGTTCTAATAACAGCTAACGAAATGTGCAGACCAATAATTAAAAGATTAGAAAAAATTAACCCACTTAGAATAATAACATGGTATGAAGATTTTTAAAAATGAGAATTAAAACTACAGATTTAATTGCTAATTTTTTTAAATCAAAAGGAATAAAACAAGTTTTTGGTGTTACCGGAGGTGCAGCAGTTCATTTATTTGATTCTTATTTTAAAAAAAAATTTAAAATTATATTTACTCACCATGAACAATCTGCTGCATTTGCTTCATGCTCATATTATAAGTCAAAAGAGAAAATGGCAATTTGCACAACAACAACTGGCCCTGGCTGCACAAACTCGATTACTGGTTTGGCAGCTGCCTGGCAAGACTCCATTCCAAGCTTATTTATAAGTGGTCAAGCTCGGTCTAATCAACTATCGATAAATTCAAAAACCCGTCAAGTTGGTACACAAGAAATAAACTCAATTGATATAGTTAAATCGATAACAAAAATGAGCATTACTCTTGATGAAAAAGATAATATTAACCAAGTATTGAGTGATGCTTATAATATTGCTTTAAGTGGAAGGCCTGGGCCAGTGTGGATAGAGGTTCCTTTAGATTTGCAATTAAAATCTATTGAAAATAAACCTTATTTAAATAAAAAAATAAAATCAACCAATTTAAAAAAATCAGACTCAATTAAAATTTCCAAAATTAAAAAACTTATATCTACTTCTAAATTACCATTGATAGTTGCAGGAGGTGGAATTATTTCCTCTAATACATCTCTTGACTTTAATAAATTTATTAAAAAATTTAATATTCCATATGTTTGTACTTGGCTCGGTGTAAATCTTTCAAAATTAAATCCACCTTTATACCAAGGAAGAATAGGAATTTCTGGCCAAAGAGGTGCAAATATTCTTATAAACAACTGCGATCTATTAATTGTCTTGGGTTCTCACTTATGTCTCCCTCAGACAGGAGTAAATGTAGATATTTTTTCAAAAAAATCTAAAAAAATTTTGATTAATATAGATAAAAAAGAATATAAGGCTTCTAAAATTAAATTTAATAAATATTTAAAACTAGATCTTAAACTTTTTTTTAAAGAAATTAATAAAGAACAAAAAAAAATCAGTAATAATTTACCTAAAAAACAACTTAAAAAGTTAAAATCTTTAAATGATATTGATGGAATCCATCGATTAGAAAAAAATAAAATTAATCAGTACTATTTCATTAGTTGTTTAAATAAATTATCAAAAGGAGATGAAAATTATATTATTGATGGTGGAGGTACAAATGTTTATATAAGTTATCAAGCGTTAGAACTTAAGAAAAAACAAAAAATTTTTCATACAGCTAGCATATGTTCTATGGGATCTGGTTTGCCGGAGGCTATTGGAGCTGCAACTAATAAAAAAAATATAATATGCCTAATTGGTGATGGAAGCATAATGTTTAATATGCAAGAGTTACAAACTATTAAAACAAATAAATTATCTGTTAAAATTATTGTATTTAATAATAGTGGATATGTTTCGATAAGAGACACTCAAAGAGATTTTTTAAATTCTAAATTTTATGGGTCATCAAAAAGTGGAGGAATAGAAATTACAAATATTAAAAAAATCTCTGCTGCATTTGGATATAACTATATTTATTTAAATAAAAAAAAAGATATTAAAAAAAAAATTACAAGTTTTTTAAAACTTAAATCAAATTCTATTATGGAAGTATGCGTAGATGAAAAACAGATGATAGCTCCAAAACAAATGTTTATTAAATCAAAAAAGGGTATAGGAACCCCTTCAGGCTTAGATAATATGTACCCGCAAATTAATTATAAATCTTTTTTAAAATTTTGATCTATTTCAGATAAAATATCAGGTATTAAATCTTCTTGTCCAGCTACTAAATTTCTTTCACCAACTTTTTTATAACTTTGGTAAATATTCTTCTTATATTTTTTTGAAAATTTATCAATTTGTGGAGCAAAGGCTGCAACAACACCATAATAACCACTTAGAATATTATTGTTTTCAATAAAATTATCTCTCTTATTAAATTGTGATTGTAATCTTTTTTTTAAATAGTCTGATAAAATAAATATTTTATTAAGATCAAGGTTGATACCTTGTAATTTCATTTTTTTTGAAATTGATGCAAAAACCTCAAAATGTGTATTACCTGCACCAGCACCTAGACCTCTAGTTGCAACATCAACAACATTGGCTCCATTTAAAACTGCTACTATACTATTCCAAACAGCTGTACTAAAATTATTGTGGGCATGAATCCCAAAGTTCATTTTAAATCTTTTTGTGTCTTTAAAAATCTTCTCTATATGAGTTGGTAGGTAATAACCCGCTGTATCCATAAAAATTACTTGTTTTATTCCAATCATATTTATCTCTTTTAATACATCTAAGTATTTTTTTTTATCGTATATTAAATGACTCATCATTAAAACACACCAAGCCTCTTTATTTATTTTCTTACAATATTCAATCAATTGAAATGTTAAGTTGTAATCTGGCGAATTAGATCCAATTCTAAAAATATCTACCCCCAAGTCGGAGCATTTTTTTATATCATCAATTTTTGCAAAACCTGGTATTGCATGAACTGAAAGTTTAATTTTTTTTTTTAAATTTTTCTTCGCAATTTTCAAGCTTTCTTGATAGTCTAAAGCAGATACTCCAATAGAAACGCTTGATGCTCCTATGCCATTTCCATGTCCAATTTCACAAATGTCTACACCGGTATCATTTAATAAATTACAATATCTACCAATTGTAGCTCTATCTATTTTGTGCATAAGAGCATGATTTCCATCTCTTAGGGTCACATCACTAATTAAGACTTTTTTCATTTATAAATTTTATTTACTATTAATGAAGCCATATTAGTAATTATATCTAAATTACCTGAATACTTTGGTAAATAATCACCATTTCCTGTAACAGACAAAGTTATTTTATAAATTTTAACTCCAATTTTTCCAATGTAATTGCATTCAAAACCTTTGGCATAATTTTTCATCTTTTTGTTTACTCTTTGTAAAATTTTTTTTAATTCGGAAATTTGTTTTTTTGAAAGATCCTTTTTTAACTGAAAATATATAGAATTTGACATATTTACAGGAGGACTTCCAGGATTTATGTTTAAAATAACTTTCACATTTTTGATTTTTGTATACTTTTTAATTGCATTTGATGTAATCTCTAAATATTCATTTACATTTAATCGAGTTGCTAATCCCGCACTTTTTGAGGAAATCGCAGACACAACTTCCACATAATTTATTTTTTTTATTAGTTTTTTTATTTCATAAATTATTGGAATTGTACTTTGTCCACCGCATGTAATTAAATTAAATGATCTAGTTTTAATTTTTTTTTGTTCATCAATATAAGGTATATAAAACTCACCAATTCCTGAGGGAGTTAAATTGATAAAATATTTATCTTTTATCAATTTATAATGTTTTAAATTTGACTTAGCATTAGTAGTGTCAAAAATTAAATCAAACTGATTTTTTTTTTTTTAAAATACCATTAATACCGGTTGAAAAATAATTGAATTTATTTTTTTTACAATATTTTGCACCTTCAGATTTAGAATTTATATTAAATATTGAAATATTATTTTTTTTTTTCTTGAGTTTATAATATAGATCAATACCTATTTTTCCTGTTCCTAAAATTGCGCAGTTCATTATATTTTCAAAAAA
>MDTB01174070.1_pt1 | contig 14652 bp, 14 predicted proteins | sample 811161 | NCBI WGS metagenome assembly MDTB01 (sample SAMN05326650, study PRJNA326480) | marine metagenome | isolation source: seawater | place: Mediterranean Sea | collected 2009
CCTGATAGAAATCATTTACATCATATAATATCTAAAAAATTTGATTTAATTAATACAAATTTAATTATCCAATCTTTAATAATTATACCATCCTTATCAGGTTATTATTTTGGATATACATATGTTTTTTTATTTCTACAAATGATTTTTTATTTTTACTTCATTGTTTATTTAGGAAAATAAATCATTATTTTTTTTTGAGAATTATTGTATAGTATTGAAAATTATTTATAAAAAATTTTTCAAACCTTTCCTCTAAAATAAACAAAATACCCAACAAGATTTTACCAAAAATATTATTTGGAAATATCATTTTTTGATGGTCAGATGAAAAAGATCTCCAGGGTTTAATTTCAATATGAGCTTTTTTCTCAAATTGAAACCACCATTTAATTGGATGGCAAAAAAAATATAAATTTGTTTTATTTTTTTTTGATTTCTTTTTAAAAATTTTTTTTTTTATTATATTAATTAAGGTATTTGGATTACTATAAACAATGATTATTGGTGTATTTCTTTTAGATATATTAATTAGTTTTCTTACAGCTTTAGCCTGTAATTTTTTATCAATATGATAAATAGTATGTAAACTTAACACGCAATCAAAATAATTTTTTTTAAGTTTGATTTTAAAAAAATCATTACAATAAAATTTGCCTCTAGTACCAAGCTTTAATTTTGCGCTTTTAATGGCTAATTTAGAAAAATCTATGCAGTGTCTTAAATAAAAATTTTTTGAATATTCAAGATATTCGGGATACTGAATAGGACCAGAAGCAAAATCTAAAATATGAACTCCTTTTTTGGGAATATAGTTCTGTAATCTCTTTCTACATTTCGAGATATATTCTTTTGAATTAAATCTTAGGTCCTCAAATAAAGTTGCGTCTAGAGTGTTTTTATTTTTTCCCTCCCAACCAATGCTATTGTAGAATTTATTGACATATTTTATTTTTTTATCGATCATAATATTTGACTAACATAATATGTACCATTTACACTTTACAGATAGATTATCAAAAAAAAATAGCAATATTTAATCATTAATTTTTTTACTATCAGACTAATAAAAAAAGAAATAAAGTTAGAGTTTTAGTGTATTTATATTATTAATAAATATGAAAATTTTGCATATCACTAATGAGCTAACAAAAAAAAATTTTAGCATAGCTTCATTAATCTTGTTCATATCTAGGCATTTGTATAAATCCTATAAATTTGATTATTCTATTCTTGCCTCTAAAAAAGAATCGGATTTATTCAAAGACAATAATATTAATATAATTCAATTAGTAACATGGATAGATGTCTTTTTTAGAATTAAATATTTAATAAAAAATATTTTAAATTTTGAAATTATTCATATTCATGGCATTTGGGCTCCAATTCAAATATTATCTATTTTAATATGCAACTTTAGAAATAAAAGATATGTTATTCATCCTCATGGAATGTTACTCAATGAGGCATTAAAAAGTTCTGGTTTTTTAAAATTTATATATAAAAATTTATTTTTATTTTTTTTTAAATTTTTAATTTCAAAAAAATTACATTTTGTTTCAATCACAGAACAAGAAAAAAGCGCAATAAAAAAATTTTTTCCAAAGTCACATGTAGTCAATATTTATAACCCTGTACCATTTGAAAAAAATATCACACAAGCTACTCATAAAAAAAAACAATTTGTTTATTTTGGAAGAATTCACCCTCATAAAAATATAGATCTTATTATAAAGGCATTTAAAAATTCAAAATTAGATGATGGCTGGAAACTAAAAATATATGGAATTCATGATGATGATAAATATTTAAATTTATTGAAAAATTTAATTGGATCAGATACTCGTATTCAGATTTTAGAACCAATTTTTGGTGAAAAAAAACAAACTGTATTAAGTGAGTCGTGGCTTAATATATTATTGTCAAAATCAGAAGTATTGAGCTTATCAATTTTAGAGGCATCAATTCATGGATTGCCTAGTTTAGCAAATAAAAATATAGAAATTAAACAAATAAAAGACTCAATTATAAGTTCTGACACAACAATTTTAGACATTAAAAATAAATTAGAATTTGTATCCAAGTGGACATATGTGGAAAGATTACGAAGAGGACAAGATATTTATAAAAATGTAGAGACTATTACATCGATAGATAAAATCTCAAATAAATATATTAATTTTTATAACAACTTTACGAATGAGAGTAATTTCTCTGAAGTTTCTACTAATGATATATTTACTTTAGATAAAATCAAATTTTTTCTTCTTACAGGCACTTATATGTTTAATTTAATGTTTTCCTCACTCGTCGTGGTAGCTCTAGTAGCTTCAGGTAATTATTCAATTGCAGGTGAATTGGGATTGACAACAAGCTTTTGGATAACTTTGACTCAAATATTCTCAAGTAATTTAAGAAGTATTATTGTGTCTGAAAATAAAATTGAATATGCGTTTTCTACTTTATTTTACAGAGTTTTTGCTGCTGTCTTTTTTTACTTATTTGCTTATATATTTATTTTAGATTTTATTTCATTTGAGAATGATAATTTAATTTTTTCATTTTCATTACTTATTTTAATTCAATGGATTAATGAAATGAGCTTAGTTAAATCTGAAGTAAAAAAAGTAACATTAATTTTTAAAATTTATTCCTTTGTAAATATTTTAACATTAACTTTATCATTCATATGCATTTATTTTTCATACTTTAATTTTTTAGCATATGTAATTTATACATATATAATTTTCTTGATTTTTTCGATTGTCATCAACTTTTATAAATTTAATAATTTAAATTTTAATTTAAATTTGAATTTAAAAAGAATTTATATGTTAAATATAAAAACTATTGCCTTCCTATCATCTTTTTCAATTGTAATTAGCAGTTTTGCATGGAGAATGACGATATATCTTACGTTTGATAAGGCTTTAGCGGGTGTGTTTTTTGCTTGTTTTTCGATTGGATCATTTCCTGGAACAGTTTTTAACTCAGTAGTAGGTCCAGCATACATAAAAGAAAATATTCAGTTAGGTAATAAATTAAAATTGTTTTTATATTTAGTTTTTGTATTAATTTTTTCTTGGTTTATTTGGAACTTTATTAAAATTTATAAAAACGAGACAATAAACTACTTAAGTTTAGAATTTATATTTTTTACCACATCAATATCATTAATCGGATCTTATTTTATGATTTATGCAATGTATTTGAGACATAAAATAATACAAACCACATTCAAACAAAGATCTGGTTTATTTCAAACTGATATTTTATATGGAACATCTATTTCTTTCTTAATTCCTATTTTATATTATTTAGGAAATATTATTGGTGTTTCATTTGCTTTTTTTTTAGCATCTATAATTGCTTTATTAGTTTACTCTTACAATAATAAAATTTATTTAAAGAATAAACAATCAACTTAGTTATCATTATATGTCTCATTTATTTAAAAAAAATTATAAATTTATATATAAAACTTTTATATTATTAATATTAACTGGGATTATAATATTAACTTATCTTGGAATTCAAAATTACAGTTCAAGTAAAATTAATTATTTATCTTTTTCAATTATTTCAAATTTTTTAATTTTATTTGCCTTTAGAAAAAATGCCTTTTTTTTTGAGACATTTTTTAGTTTACTTCTTTGGCTTGGTTTTTGGTTTAAATTTACTTGTACTATTGTGTTTACAGATGGAATGTTTAGAGAAGGGACTGGATTTTTTGATTACTCCAATGAGTCTTTTGATAAAGTTTTAATTGTATCTCAAATAGGCTTATTATCTTTTATAATATCAGGTTATTTTAGACAATCATTTCTATTTATATATCCAGAAAAATTAAATTTACAAAATCTAAAAAAAAGTTTTTTTAAAGTTGGAAGAAAAAAAATTTGGATAATTTTTATATTTTTTTATATTTTTATTGCTTTCCTAAACTTTTATTTTAAAGTTTATCAAAAAGGTCTTTTACCTATATATGATATAAATTTTATTTTAAGTGGAATATTCAAATGGTTGTTGTTATTTGGTTTATCAGCAATTTCAGCAACTCTAATATTCTATGAATATAATTTTTACAAAAAATTTTTTTTCATAAGTGCATTGATAATATTATTTGAGACTTTTTTTACATCATTGTCAATGTTGAGCAGAGGTATGATTTTTAATGCCATAGCTTTATTATATGGAATATATAAATTTTCTAAAAAAATAGATAGGCCAAATAGTTTTAGTTATTATTTAAAATCTACAACAATAATATTTATTTTATTTTACATATCTGTTTCATCTGTAAATTATATTAGAGCTAATTACTTTTATGTTGGTAAATCAGTTGATTTTGTTATTGAAAAAATTGAAAAAAATAAAAAAACACAAGATCAAATACAATCAGAAATACCAAAAAAATATGCAACATCAAAAGAAATCAATTCTGAAATATTGTATCTTATTATCAATAGATGGGTGGGAGTGGACGGCATCATGGCTGTAACTTCAAAAAATGATATCCTAGGTTTAGAATTTTTATTTTCTTCTTTTAAGGAAAGACCAACTAAAGACACCCCTACTTTTTATGAGTTAACTTTTGGATTAGAAAACAATATGTCTACTAATGAATTATATGAAAATGTTAAAGGTAATACTCTTCCAGGCATTTTGGCTTTTTTATTCTATAGTGGTTCTTATTTAATCTTATTTATTGGAATATTCATATTATCTATAATTGCATCAAGCATTGAATTTGTATCATTTAAATTATCATCAAATAATTTGATATTCTCATCTTTAATTGGACAGGTAATAGCTTTTAGATTTATACATTTTGGTTATTTACCACACCAAACATATTTGTTACTTGGAACAATAATTTTAAACATTTTTTTTATATATATATTAAATTTGTATTTAAAAAAAAATTTTTCTATATGATAAAAAAATGAAGTAAATTTAAGATTTTAACAAAAATTAAATAATTTTTTTAAAATGTTACATAATAAGAAAATATCAGTTGTTATACCAGTTTATAATGTAGGGGAAACTATATTAGATTTTTTAAATAAAATTCCAGATTATGTAGATAAAATTTATCTCATAGATGATTGTTGCCCCATGAGTACAGGAACAATTGCAAAAGAGAGTAAGGTAAATCCATCAAAATTGTCAATAATATTTAATAAAAAAAATTTAGGAGTAGGTGGTTCGGTGAAAATTGGCTATGAAAAAAGCTTATTGGATAAAAGTGATATAGTTGTCAAAATTGATGGAGATAATCAAATGGATCCAAAAGAAATCGAAAATTTATTGATACCAATTATTTCTGGTGATTGTGATTACTCTAAGGGCAATAGATTCATAAATAAAAATGAAATTGAGAATTATCCACTTGCAAGATTTTATGGAAACATTTTTTTATCTTTTATGTCTAAATTATCTAGTGGTTACTGGGATGTATTTGATCCAATTAATGGATTTACTGCAATTAAATTAGATGTTCTTAAAAAAATTAATATTAAAAATGTAGATAATCGATACTTTTTTGAGACAGACATGTTGTTCAATTTATATTTAAATAACGTAAGAGTTAAAGATATCCCTGTTGAAATTAGATACTATAAAAATCAAGTACAAAATTTGAATGTGACAAAAGAGACTTTTAATTTTTTATTTAAAAATATTCATAGAACTTATTTGAGAATAAAAAAAAAATACTTTATGCATAATTTTTCAATAACCAGTTTTTTTGGTTTTAGTTCTTTCAGTTTATTTTTATTTACTTTTTTGTATGGAGGTTTTTATTGGATAAAATATGGATTAATATTGAACAAATTTGCTCCCAATGGAACAGTAATATTAAGTGTGTCAAGTTTAACATTGGCTTTTTTATTTTTAGGAGTTTTTTTATATCTTGATACTTTAAATAATCCAAATAACAGAAGCAAACCAAATGTTTAAAAATCATTTGCAGAGTTTTTTTAGTACTAAAATTAGTATAATTTTTTTATTAATGGTTGGGATTTTAAGTATTTTCATATCACGTTATGTTTATACTTATGATTTTGAATTATCTAAACAAGATGCCCATTCATATATCTTGATGGCTCAAGATTTGAATAATTATTTTTACATAAATCAGCAGGAGGCAATGAGAATTTTACCTTCATTTATTAACTATATATTGATAAGAACATTTTCTATCGATTATTTTTTAAGTTTTAGAATAATCTCATATTTATTTTTTGTTTTTTTATTGAATCAAATTTTTTTTTTTTTTAAAAAATTTGGAATTGAAAATTATTTAGCATTTTCTTCAGTTTTAATTTTAGTTTTTTGGAATAATTCTATTGTTTACAATATTTTCAACCCATTTCAATTAATTGACCTATTTTTATATATTTTTATGATTTATATTGTTCAGTTTTCAACTTTTTTTAATAGAAAGGGATTATTAATATTCAGTTTTTTTGCATTAATAACTAAGGAGTTTTTAATTGTTCTTGTATTATTAAGTTATCTAAAGTGTATTTTTGTTGAAAAAAAAAAATATACTTTGACTTATTTTTTTTGATAATTATTTTTTCACTAAATTACGTTTTTGCTGGATCTTTAAATCAGGAAACTAAAATATCATCTTTTATTTTAAAAGATATTTCTCTTTATCAAACTTATTATGAAGAAGCTTATAAATGCTTATTAACAGAAAAAAAGATACTGTTCTTTTTACCATTCATTATTCTTTTTTTTGATACAAATTTTATTAAATTTCTTAATAAATATAAATTATATTTTGTGTATGCAATGATACCAATCCTTGTATCAATATTATTATATTCTTTAATTGGAAATAATTTTTTTAGAGTTTATTATCAAGGTTTTTTTATATTTATACTATTTATAACGATTTATATAACAAAAAATATTGAAAAAAAAAATTATTTATCTGTTTTATATTTTTTCTTACCTACAACGTTTATTATAGATTTTTTATATATTTTTTTTAATGTAAGTCAAAAAGGATTTTCATACTATTATAATGTTTTAAGATTTGAATATTTGTCTGGATACTTTTTATTTAGCCTATTATTTATATTTATTTTTTTTAAATTAAGATCTAAAATTTTATGAGTAAAAAACTAGTTGTTTTTGAAATAAATGAGTGTGATTTTTCTTATTTTTTATATGGTGCAAAAAAATTTAAGTTTCCTGAGATTAGAAAGTTTATTGAAGATAAAAAAATTACAAAAACTTTTACTAAAGACAAAGTAGAGGGATTAAATTTAGATCCTTGGGTACAGTGGGTTTCAGTTCATACTGGAAAAAGCTCAAAAAAACACAAAATTTTAAGGACTGGTCAAAGCCTAAAAAAAAATATTCCTCAAGTGTGGGAAGTGATAGGAATAAAAAGTTCTTCTATAGGTCTTTGGGGACTATTTAATTCCAAATATAGAAATAAAAAAAATATCAATTTTTACTTCCCAGACCCATGGAATTATACAGAACTAGCATTTCCAAAAAATTTGAATAATTATCTGATGTTGCCAAGATACTATGCTGCAAATTATCCAAATATTTCAAAGTTTAAGTTATTAATTTATGGCATCATTTTTTTTAAAAAAATTTTTTTTTCAAAAATAATTATTTATTTATTAAAAAATTTTTTTTCTTTTTATGTAATTTTTAAAAAAGCTAAGTTTAAAAGTTTTAATCTATATTTTTTCCTAGATCTTTTAAGCTTATGTGTAATTAAAGAAAAATTATCAAATAAAAAATTAAATTTTTTAATTATAGCGCTTAATTCTTTTGCGCATTATCAGCATAATTATTGGGACAATAAAAATAACGAATATTTTTATTTTTGGTATTTAAATCAAATGATAAAAATTATGAATGAAATAAAAAAAAATTTTAAATCATCTATAATTTTAAACGGATTCTCTCAAAAAAAAATTTATTCAGAATACGCAGTAAGACCAAAAAATTATGAAAGTTTACTTAATTTATTAAACATAAATTTTAAAAAAATAAATTTAAATATGACGACAGGTGCCTACATCTATTTTAATAGTAATTCTAATAAGAATAATGCAATAAAAGTTTTCAAAAGTTTAAAAATACATAATAAAAATTTATTTTTTATAGAGAATTATTATAATCAAAAAAAACTGTTCATTAAGTTTAATCTTACATTTAAAACTAATAAATTAGATTATATCTTAAAATCTAAAAAAACTATTAAATCTGTCTTCTTAACAAAAAATAAAATTGAGGTTTCAGTAAAAAATAAAAATTTAATTAAAAACATTTTATTAAAATGTATCTTTTTAAAATCCACAAGTAAGCATACGAAGAATGGATTAATGTATTCAGAAAATTTTTTTAATGAAGTTAACTTTATTAGTAAAATAGAAAATCACAAGATATACAATCAAATAATTAAATTTTTCAATAATAGCTAATGATCAACAAAACATATAAATTTTTATCAAAAATAGAAGTAAGATCCTACGAATACTTTAAGTCGAATAAGTCTATTCCCTTATACTTTTATCCTTTTTTTTTAATAAAAGGTTTTTTTAATTTAATTGAAAGTATATTAAGAAATTTATCTGGGCCTTTTGGATTATTAATGAGAAGATTTTATTATAAATTGGTATTTGACAAAATGGGCAGCGATGTATTGATTGATATTGGCGTTGTATTTACAGCACCTCAAAATGTTATCTGTGGTAATAGAGTTTGGTTTGATGCATATTGTATGATTAATACTCCTATTGAAAAAATTACTATAGGTAATCAAGTACATATTGGACCATACTCCTATCTTGGTGGTAAAAAAAAAATTAATTTAAAAAATTTCACTGCAGTTACTTGTGGTTCAAAGATTTTTTCTGGTAGTACAAATATTCCAGAAAAGAAAAATTTGATACTTAACCCAATGATAATTAAAAAAGAATATGAAAAATCTGGTCTTAATGATGGTGAAGTTACTTTTGAAGAAAATGCAGTCATATTGGCAAATTGTACAGTTTCACCAGGAGTTGTTTTAGGTGAAGGTTCCATATTGCTTCCAAATTCTTTTCTCAATAAATCTACTGAGCCTTATTCAGTAAATATTGGCGTTCCTGCAAAAAAAATAGCTAGCAGAGTATAATTATCATGATAAATGTATTTGATGAAGTTTGATAAAAGCTCTATGAAGTCAATGTCTGTACCATGGATAGAGTCTGACTTTGCTAGAAATATTTTAGAAAAAAAAAAAACTTCAAAAAAATTAAAAGATCAAGCAGCATTTTTTATTAAAAATGGCTACTTAATATTAAGAAATGTAATTTCAGACAAATTAATTAAAAGTGTTGTTAAAGATTACAAAAAAATAATTAATTCAAAAACATATAAAAAAAATCCTGATTACTTTCATTATAATAAATACCCTAGAGTTATTGAAGGTTGGAGAAAAAGCAAATATATTAAATCTATTGCAAAAAATAAATTAATAGAAAAAACACTACATTTTCTATATGATAAGGATCCAATTCCTATTTCTACAATCAATTTTTACGCTGGCACAGAGCAACCTTTACACAGTGATTATATTCATTTTGGTTCTATTCCAGAATTATATTTAACAGGAGTGTGGTTTGCCTTAGAAAAAGTTAATAACAATAATGGACCTCTTATTATAGTACCTGGTAGCCATAAATTAAAATTAATAAATTTTTCTGATTTTAATTTAAATATACCAAAAACATCAAAAGAGTTAAAGAATCACTATTCAATATACGAAAATTATCTACAAGATCTAATTAAAGAAAAAAATTTGAAAACAAAAAAAATTCTTTTAAATAAAGGTGATGCTATCATTTGGGCAGCAAATTTACTACATGGTGGTTCAAAAATAAAAAAAAATAATTCAAGACTAAGCCAAGTAGTTCACTATCATTTTAGTAAACTTGATTATATTTATAATCCTTGCTTTTCGAATAAAAATATTGGTATTATTGCGAAAAGAGATATTAACAAAATAAAAATAAAGTAATGAAAGTTGACAATAAAACAATATTACAAATAATAATTAAAGCTTTAAATATTCCATCAAAATCAATTAATGAAAAGACAAATTTGAAAACTTTAGAGGAGTGGGACTCCCTTGGGATGTTGACCGTAATGAGTGCAATAGATAAAAAATTTAAAGGAAAAATTAATTTAGATTCATTTGAAAAAATTAAAAATGTGAGTGATATAGTGAAGAAGGTAAGTAAAAAATAAATATATCAATAAGTGTTATCTCTTTAAAATTTCATAATGATAATTATTAATGGAATAAATTCAGAAATAGTAAGAAAAATCTTACCTAAATTTTTAAAAAAAGATATTGTAATTGGAATTTTTAATACAACATACAATGGTCCTAGAAATAAAAATTTAATTCTTTTTAAAAGAAATAAAGTAAATTTTAGAAAAATCGAGACTTTAGGTAAAAAAAATAAGAAAATAAGTTTTTTGAATTTTGCAGCAAAAAGAGATGAAAATTTGATAATTAACACTAAAAAAGATCAAATTAAAAAAATTTTTGAAAGCAATTTGAGCGAACCAATTAATTTGCTTAAAAAAATTTTACCACATATGATTGATAATAAATTTGGAAGAATAATTTTTTTTAGTTCGAGCACAGTTGAAAAAGGATATCCAGGAAACGTAGCATATAGCGCAACTAAGTCAGCATTAATGGGTATAACTGGAACAATAAGTAAAGAGTATAAAAGTTTTAATATAACCTGTAATATTGTTTCATTAGGTTATTTTGAGACTAAAATGTGGAGGTCTTTATCAATAGTTAAAAGATCAAATCTTTTAAAAAATACACTTTCACAAAAATTATGTGATCCTCGCTCAGTTTATGAATTAATAAAATTAATCATTAAATTTAGAGAAATTAATTTAAGTAAAATTTATTTAGATGGAGGAAATCTGATTAGGTAATGATTGGTAATAAAAACAAGATAAAGATTTCTAGTAAAAAAAGAGTGTTTATACCAACTCAAACCTCACAGTTCCTTTATAAGGGTATAGTTAAAAATATAAATAAAATGAGAAATATTTCTTTAGTAGATATGGGATGTGGTAATGGAATTATTGGAATTAGTTTACTCAAAAATTTAAGGAATATTAAAAATATTGTTTTTTCAGATATTAGCAATGATGCAATTTCAATTTGTAAAAAAAATGTGAAAGCAAATAAAATAAATGTTTCACGTGTTGATTTTTTAAAATCTAATGTATTCAGTAAATTTGATAATAGGAAATTTGATATAATAATTAATGATATTTCTGGGATAAGTGAAAAAGTAGCAAAAATCTCTCCGTGGTTTAAAAATATCCCATGCTCAAGTGGTATTGATGGAACAGTTTTAACGCTTCAATTTTTAAAAAATTATAAAAGTTTCCTTAATAAAAACGGAATGGTTTTTTTTCCAATAATTTCTCTTTGTAATGAAAAAAAAATATTTAATTTTCTAAAAAGAAAAAAAATTAAATATAAAATTGTTTCTGAAGACATATGGCCCCTACCAAAAGAAATGAAGTGTTATGAAAAAAAATTAGATAATTTTAAGACAAAGAAAATTGTTTCTTTCTATAAAAAATTTAATTTAATTATTGCTAACACAAAAATAGTAATGATAAAAAACTAACATTCGTATTTATTAATGATACGACAAATTTTTTTAATATCGCTTTCTAAAAAATAATCATTTGTTGGAAGCGTTAAAATATAATCATGAAGCAAATCACTATTTCTAAAAATATTTTTTTTATTATTTAGCTTTCTAAAACGAAAATTATTTACATACCAAGTATGTCTAATATCATAACCACTTTCAAATAATTTTTTACTAATTATTTTATTTTTACTTTTTTTTAAAAGTATAGGGAATTCTAAAAAAGAGTTATCATAATAATTTTTGAAATTATTAATTAATAAATTTTTACTTAAATATTTTTCATATAATTTAACTTTTCTTATTCTATCATTTGTTCTTTTATTTAATAAAAATATATTTTTTATACCAATATAAGAGAAATTTGAAAAAAAATTATAATCATAATGATCTGGTTTTTTACTTAGAATTTTTGGATAAACACCTGGGTATATAATTTTTTCAAAAAACTTTATTTTAAACTTTTTACAAAACTTAAGAATATGAAAAGTAAAATAAGTAAACAAATATTTATTAAAGAAAATATCAATTAGAATACAAAAAATAATAATTTTAAAAGCCCTAAATTTTGGAAAGTTTTTATTTTTATGCAAATTACTTTCAATTTCATTTAATTTTTTTTTACTTTTTGAATAAATTAACCCTCCATTAAAAGCACACAAGTTTTTCATTATTCCAAAACTATAAAATCCATAATCAAATATTGTTCCAAGTTTTTTACCATTATTTAATTTTGCACCTAGGTTAATTGCAGTATCCTCTACAATAATTAATTTATTAAAAAATTTTTTTTTAAAAGAAGTAATATTTTCACTATTTGAATAAAGATGAGTAATTACTAAGCCAGCAGTTTTATTATTAATTAATTTTGAAAGTTTTTTAATATTAGGCAGACCTGTTTTAACATCTATATCTACGTATACTGGCTTTGCACCAGCATAAATAATAGCACTTATTACTTCTGGTAAAGTATATGGAGAAATTATAATTTCATTTTTTTTTTTTTTAATTAAAATTTTAAAAATGTTGTAAGCAGCAACCCTACCTTGTGAACACAAAATTAAATTTTTTGTTTTTAGATAATTTTTTAATTTTTTTAAAAATACTATTTTTAAATCACTTTTTAAAAAAAAACTTATTAATGAATATAAATATATAATTAAATTAGTGTTTATGAGTATTCTTGTTTTTTTTATCATTATTAATTATTTGTTTTGATACGAATATACAATTTAGCATAGTAAAATAAGTAGGATATAATAGTCCCTCTGCAATCACGGATCCATCTAGAACATGTAAATTTTTAAGTTTTGTTATCTCACAATTTTTATTTAAGATTTTTTTGTTATTTAATTTAGTATTAAAAAGTGTGCTGGTGTAGTGTGCATCAGATCCATTAGTAAATTTTGAAAAATTTAAAAATGGAACATTTATAAAAAAATATTTTTTAAAAAATTTATTTATATTATTTCTTATATTTAAAATGTTACTATCTATCTCCTCTTTTATATTTGAATATATAATAAACCCTTTTTTATTTTTTTTTATGTAAGTCTTAGAATATTCAGGTAATAAAAAAAAATTACCAATATATAAAAAATTTTTAAACAGAGAAAATATAATGTTAATATTTTTTACTCCAAAAAATACATTACTTAAATTTTTTGCATGAATAATCGATCCTTTAAAAACCTTATTTTTAAACTTATAATTAAGTAATAAAAGAGGGTGCTTATATATTTTTGTTATATTTTTTTTAAAAATAAGGAGTGGATTAAAATATACTAATTTGAATGCTGGAGTATGATATAATCTTATATTATTTTTTATTCTTAAAATTTTAGCAATTAACAGTGTTGACCCTATGGTTCCTGTCGATAAGATTACTTTGTCAAATTTTATTTCGATTTTTTTATTATTAGACTGAAATAAAATAAACTTACCGTTTTGCTTTTTAATATCTTTAATAAATTTGTTTGGTACATATTTAAATAAATTATTCATTTTTAGATTTTTTATTTTATCACTTGAATTAAAAATAAAATTATCTTCATTTTGACTTGCACAAATCCCCAGTTTTTTAAAATAAATATTTTGATTTTTCTTTTTTAAAAGCTTTTTATTAAAATTTTGGTCAAAATAATCTTTATAATATTGAAAAATATTACTCTTTAAATTTAAAAAGTAATTTAGGTTTTTTTTTTCTTTTAACATTTTTTTATTGTATAAATTTCTTCTTAAATAATTGTCTTCTGGTATCTCAATACCTCCACCCCAAAAATTACTCATTCCACCTGTTATGAGGGGGCTTGCTAGAAAAAATTTTTTTACTTTAACTTGATAGTTTTTTTTAAATTGTGATATACCTTTTTTAATCAAAGGATCGTCATATTTAGGAGATATTTTAGTTTGAGGAAAAAAAGATAATTTCTTTTTATTTAAGTTTTTTTTTCTTAAATTGCTTGCATCATATAAATATACCTCGTAGTTTGCCTCAAGAAAAGTTTTTGCTACCAAAATACCAGATATACCACTGCCAATTATTGCTACTTTCATGACCAATAGATTTTAATTAAACTTAAAAATTTATTTAAATTTTTACGTTTTAAACTATAGATAAGTATATAATTTCTATGAAAAAAGCTATTATTTTTGGTATTACTGGTCAAGACGGATCTTATTTAGCAGAATTTTTATTAAAAAAAAAATATGAAGTCTATGGTGTTAAACGTAAATCATCATCTTTAAATACAGAAAGAGTTGACCATATTTATAATAGTAAGAGCAATAAATTTCATTTACGCTATGGAGATTTAACAGATGCTCTTTCAATAAATAGATTAATAAATCTTATTAAACCAGATGAGATCTATAATTTAGCTGCACAATCACACGTAGCTGTATCTTTTGTTATTCCTAATTATACTGC
>MDTB01230118.1_pt1 | contig 14652 bp, 14 predicted proteins | sample 811161 | NCBI WGS metagenome assembly MDTB01 (sample SAMN05326650, study PRJNA326480) | marine metagenome | isolation source: seawater | place: Mediterranean Sea | collected 2009
TGCACCATACGATTTATCCATTACAACATTACGACCTTTTGGGCCCAATGTTACTTTCACTGCGTTAGCAAGTGTATTAACACCTTTAAGCATTCTCGATCTTGCATCAGTGTCAAATTTAATTATTTTTGCCATTTTATTCTCCTCTAAATGTTATTTTTTACTCTTTGAAATTCCCATTATGTCTGACTCTTTCATAATGCTATATTCTTTTCCGTCAATTTTAACTTCAGTTCCTGACCATTTTCCAAAAAGAACTATATCTCCTATTTTTACATCCATAGGTGAAACTTTACCGTCTTCATTTTTAGCGCCCGGTCCCACGGCTACAACTTCACCTTCTTGTGGTTTTTCTTTTGCTGTGTCTGGGATGATAATTCCGCCAGCGGTTTTTTCTTCGCTGTCTAGTACTTTAATGAGTACACGGTCGTGTAAAGGTCTAAATTTCATATATATTTTCTCCTATAAATTTTTATTTAGTGTTGATATGGTAAGTTTTAACAAGATTTCAAGAGGCAAATATCATTAAAAAGACCTATAAATACAATATTTTATGAGCATTAAGAAGAGGGAATTAGTACATTGAAAGAACTTAATCACTTATCAGAAATATACAAAAACTATGACACCTTTATTATAGATTTATGGGGTGTGATACACAACGGAATGGCGCTCAACCCAAAAGCAATAGAGGCCATTGAGCATTTAAAAAATAGCTCAAAAAAAATTGTATTTTTATCAAATGCTCCTAGGCCTAGCTCAAAAGTTGTAAATTTTTTATTAAAGATGAATATGGATAGAAAACATCTTTCTAACGTCATGACTTCAGGTGAAGCAGCTATGCATGCAATAAACAAAAATCAGTTTGGTAAGACCTTTTATCATTTAGGACCAACAAGAGATAACTCTGTTTTTGAAAAAGTAAAAGAAAATAAAACAGGTCTTGAAAAATGCGATTTTATCTTATGTACAGGTTTATTTGACGAGTACGAAAATGATCTAGAATATTACAAAATTTTTCTTAGAAAACATGTTTCAAAAAAATTAGTCTGTACCAACCCAGATTTAATAGTACATAGAGGAAATAAAGAAGAGTTATGTGCCGGATCGATTGCAAAAGTATTTGAGGAATTGGGTGGAGAAGTAGTTTATTTTGGAAAACCACATAAAGAAGTATACAAAATGTGTTTTAATTCAAATGAAAAAGTCTTAGCGATTGGAGATAATTTAAGAACAGATATTAAAGGAGCCAATAATTTGAACATTGACTGCATCTTTATATCTGATGGAGTCCACAGAGATGAATTTAAAGATACTTCAGAGCTCGACACTCTTCTAAAAAAATATAAAGTGAAAGCAAGATTTTTTCAAAAAGAACTTAAATGGTAATGAAAATTTACAACAATGCAAATTTAAGTAAAAAACATCTCAAAGGTGTAATAGCTATTGGTAATTTTGATGGATTACATCTTGGACATCAAAAAGTAATTAATGAAGCAAAACAAAAAGCAAAAAATCACAAGCTACCTTTTGGAGTTATGACTTTCGAACCGGTGCCTGTAATGTTTTTTACCAAAAAAACAAAAGATCACAGAATTAATTCATTACAGCAAAAAAAAACACAACTAAAAAAATTTAAGCTAGATTTTTTAGCAATTATAAAATTTAATAAAAAATTTTCATCTTTAACCGCCGAAGAATTTATTGAAAAAATTATATTTAAAAAAACTAAATGTAGATATTTATATGTTAGTAAAAACTTTAAATTCGGCTTCAAACGTCGAGGTGATATTAAGACCTTAAATAAATTTGAAAAAAAATTTCATTATCAAAATATAATTACAAAACCTTATAAAAAAAATAATAAAACTATTTCTTCAACATTTATTAGAAAAAAAATTAGATCAGGAGAAATGAAACTAGTTAATAAATTATTAAATCGTAATTGGTGTGTTGAAGGAAAAGTTATTAAAGGAAAAAAAAGAGGTCGCAAAATAGGCTTCCCCACATGTAACATGAATTTAAATAGCTACGTAATTCCAAAATTAGGAGTTTACGCTGTAAATATTATTACAGATAAATTTAATAAGAACGGTGTTGCGAATTTAGGTTTTAGACCAACATTTAATGGACAAAGTTTATTATTAGAAACAAATATATTTGGAATTAATAAAAATTTATATAATAAAGTTATTAGCGTAAGTTTTAAAAAATTTATAAGATCAGAAAAAAAATTTAAAAACCTTGACTATTTAAAAAAACAAATAAAAATTGATATAAAGAAAGCCAAAAAATAATGTCAAAAGATACTTTGCAATTACCAAAAACAGCTTTTTCAATGAAGGCGAGTTTACCTACAAAGGAACCTGAAATTTTGAAGAAGTGGGAAAAAAATAAAATTTTTGACAAATTAAGAAAAAATTCTAAAGGTAAAGAAAAATTTATTTTACACGATGGGCCACCATATGCAAACGGACATATACATATGGGCACTGCTCTTAATAAAATTTTAAAAGATATAATCATACGTTTTCATCAAATGAATGGAAAGGACTCAGTTTATGTGCCAGGTTGGGATTGTCACGGGCTTCCCATTGAATGGAAAATTGAAGAGCAATATAAAAAAAAGAAAAAAAATAAAGATGAGATTCCAATAGAGGCTTTTAGAAAGGAATGCAGAGAATTTGCAAAAAGCTGGATCGATGTACATATAAAAGAATTTAAGCGTTTAGGAGTAGTAGGTGATTTTGAAAATTATTACTCGACAATGAGTTTTGAGGCCGAGGCTCAAATTGTAAGAGAGCTAGGTAAATTTCTTTTGGATGGAAGCTTGTATCAAGGTTTTAAACCTGTCCTTTGGTCAACGGTTGAAAAAACTGCACTTGCTGACGCAGAAGTAGAATATAAGGATCATACGTCAAATACAATTTACGTAGCTTTTCAAGTAAAGGAGACAAAAAAAGAGTTTTTAAAAGACGCGAGTATAATTATTTGGACAACTACACCGTGGACTATACAAGCTAATAAAGCACTAGCATTTAATAGCAATATTGAGTACTCCGTTTTAGAAATTGAAAGTCTAGAAAACTTTAAGGATAAAAAGATTGTTGTCGCAAAAAATTTAATCAATTCAATTTCCAAAGAATGTGAGATTAAAAACTATAAAGAAATAAAAACTTTTAAAGGTTCTGAGTTTACGGGAACTATTTGTAGTCACCCATTTGTCAAAATGGAATTTGATTATGATGTTCCAATGCTAGATGCTAAATTCGTGAATCTTGATCAAGGAACTGGAATCGTTCACTGCGCTCCAAGCCATGGACCTGATGATTTCAACTTATGTTTAAAAAACAATATACCTTCACTTTATACAGTTGACAATGCTGGTTTATATACAAAAGAAATACCTTTTTTTACTGACACTCATATTTTTAAAGCAGATCCGATTGTCATTGAGAAACTTAAGGAACAAAATAAATTACTTAAAAATGATACACTTAATCATAGTTACCCTCATTCTTGGAGATCCAAAGCACCTTTAATTTATAGAGCGACGCCTCAATGGTTTATTTCAATGAAAGAAAATGATCTTAGAGATAAAGCAATAAAGGCGATTAACGAAACTAACTTTTATCCAACTAAAGGAAAGGATCGATTGTTATCTATGGTCGAAGGAAGGCCAGATTGGTGTGTTTCAAGACAAAGAGTTTGGGGAGTCCCACTGCCTATTTTTATTAATAAAAAAACAAAAAAACCTTTAAGAGATCAAAAAGTAATTGATAGAATAGCCTCTATTTATGAAAAACAAGGATCTGATTGCTGGTTTACGGACGACTCTAAAGTTTTTCTAGGAGAGGAATATGATCCTAATGAATACGAAAAACTTAATGATATCGTAGAAGTTTGGTTTGATAGCGGATCTACACATAGCTTTGTTCTAGAAAAAAGAAAGGATTTAAAATGGCCAGCGGATATGTATTTAGAAGGATCAGATCAACACAGGGGTTGGTTTCACTCTTCTCTATTGGAGTCATGCGGCACAAGAGGTAAAGCTCCATTTGAAAGCATTCTCTCTCACGGTTTCGTAGTAGATGGCAAGGGAATGAAAATGTCTAAATCGATGGGTAATGTTATCTCACCAGATGATATTTTGAAAAATTATGGAGCCGATATCCTGAGAGTTTGGGTTGCCTCCTCTGATTATGCAGAAGATTTGAGAATTGATAAAAGTATTTTAGCCCAACATGCAGAATCATATAGAAAAATTAGAAACACCTTTAGATTTATGCTTGGAAATTTAAAAGATCAATTTGAAAAACAAAATTTTGAAGAATTGGATTTTAAAAATTTTGATGAATTAGAGAGATATATTTTACATAAAATTTATTATTTAAGTAAGTCAGTAGAAGATAATTTAAAAAATTATAATTTTCATAAAATGTACAAAGAGTTATTAAATTTTTGTACATTAGATCTTTCATCTTTTTATTTTGATATTCGAAAAGACGTTCTTTATTGTGATGACTTAAATTCTAAAAAAAGAAAAAACTGCGTGGTAGTTTTAAACATAATTTTGGAGAGCCTTCTCAAATGGTTCGCGCCAATATTAGTTTTTACTACAGATGAAATTTACAGTTTGATTAGTAAAGATGAAAAAAATATTCACGAGTATTCATTTGTAAAGGTTCCAGATAGTTGGAAAAATAAGAAATTAAATGAAAAATGGGAACAATTATTTAAGATTAAACAAGAAGCTAACATAGCAATTGAAGCTAAAAGATCTAATAAAGAAATTGGCTCAAGTTTAGAAGCACAAATAAAATTAACAATTAATAAAAGTAAACTTGAATTACTTAAAAATTTAGATTTAGCAGAATATTTTATTACATCTAAAGCAGAAACAATATTATCGGAAAATGATGAGATGAAAATTGAAGTGAATAAAGCACAAGGAAACAAATGCCCTAGGTGCTGGAAGATTTTAGAAAAAAATTGTACTAGATGTTCGAGTCTAATATGAAATGAATATACTAATTAATCTTAACAAAATAAAAAATAATTTTTTAAAAAAAGAAAATTTATTTTTTTTAGTATTCGCCTTGATCGTCTTCTCTCTCGATAGAATTACCAAATCAAAGATATTAAATATTTATAATGAAAACACTTATTTCATTAACGATTATGTTAATATTGATTTAATTTGGAATATAGGTATAGGATTTGGTTTTTTGAGCACAGAGTCAACTTTATTTTACAATCTCATTTCAATGTTGATTGGTATAGTCATATTATTATTGGCGTATTTTTTGACAATATCAGAAAAAATTGACAAGTTCATCTACGCTATAATTATAGGAGGCGCACTTGGTAATTTTTATGATAGATTAGCGTATAAAGCCGTGCCTGATTTTATTGATATTCATTATAATAACTTCCACTGGTTTACTTTTAATGTAGCAGATATATTCATTACAATTGGTATATTTATTCTTATAATTAGAGGATTTTTTGTTAAAATCTAAAAATGAAAAATATTAGTCTCATAATAATTTTGTTTTATTTGTTGGCCTCATGCGGAACAATGAAGGAAGCCGGCAACGTGCTTAGAAATGAAAAAATAAAGACAACAGATGAGTTCTTAGTTAAAAAGAGAGATCCTTTAGTTTTGCCACCAAGCTATGAAGAAATCCCTAAACCAGGAGAACTAAATCAAAAAAAGGAAAATGATGAAGACAAGATTAAGAAAATTCTTAAAGCTCCTAAAGAGAAGAATTCTACACTAAGCAACAGTTCTTCAATTGAAAACTCAGTAATAAATAGAATCAATAAGTGAAAAAAAAAAACAAATTATCAAATAAAACAATTTATTTAAAAAATTTTAATACTAAAAAATCAAGTCGGTTATCAAAAAAATTTGAAAAAATTTATTTAAACTTAATAAATGAAACTCAAGATGAAAAAAAAACATTAAATATTCTTAGTAATAAATTTAAATTTAATTTTAATATTAACCAACTTTATAAATTTAAAAAATTTAAAACTTTAGCTATTATAGGGATGGGCGGATCCATATTAGGAGCTGAAGCTATCCATAATTTTTTTGAAACAAAAATAAAAAAAAAAGTATATTTTTTTAACAACCTCAATGAAAATCAAATCAAAAACTTTAAAAAAAAAGAGAATTCTTCAAAAGTTCTTTTTATTATCATTTCAAAATCTGGAAATACAATTGAAACATTATCAAATACTTTTTCATTAAATATAATAAAAAAAAATTCAAAAAATATAATCGTGATTTCAGAAAAGAAAAATAATTTATTATTTACATTATCAAAAAATCTAAAGTTATTTTTTATTGAACATAAAAGTTATATTGGAGGAAGATATTCCGTATTATCTGAAGTTGGTATTATACCGGCTTATTTAATGGGAATTAATATATCAAAATTAAGATCAAAAATTTTTGATTGTTTGAGAATTGAAAATAAAGAAATTTTAAAAAAAAGCTCAATAAGACTAGTAAATTTTATAAGCTTAAAAAAGTTAAACAATTTAATTTTTTTAAATTATGCACCTGAATTAGAAAAGTTTCTATATTGGTGCCAACAGTTGGTAGCAGAAAGTCTTGGGAAAAAAAATAAAGGTTTTTTACCTGTAATATCTAATGCTCCTAAAGATCATCATAGTTTATTACAATTATATTTAGACGGACCAAAAGATAAAATATTTAATATTTTTAGTTTTGAAAAAGAATCCAAAGAAAAAATAAATATTAAAAAAAATCTAAAAATTAATAGTTTTTTAAACAACAAAAAGATTGGAGCAGTAAAGAATGCACAAAAAGAAGCGTTAATAAAAGCTTTTAAAAAAAAAAATGTACCATTTAGAGAATTTACAATTAAATCTAGTAAAGAAGAGGCACTAGGAAAACTATTTTCTTATTTTATGGTTGAAACCGTTATTGTAGGTAAGCTATTAAAAATCAATCCATACAATCAACCAGCCGTTGAACAAGTAAAACTTTATACAAAAAAATTGCTCAATTAAAAACCCCAAATACAATTTTTGATCTTCCATATTGTTTGATTTCAATTATTTTTAAAAGATTTTCAAAATCATCTAGAGATTTTCTTTCTCTATGAATGATAACAATATGATCTTTGCGAAAAATTTTCTTACTTTTAACTATTTTAAGATTTGCTATAAAATCATAATCTTTGAATGGAGGATCAAAAAAAAATAAATCAAATTTTTCTTTAATTTCTTTTAATTCTAAATTTTCAATTTTATTACTATAAATTTTCGATTTATCTAATATAGATAGTTTGATTAAATTTTGTTTTAATAAATTTATTGCATTAATATCTTGTTCAATAAAAAAAACCTTTTTTGCGCCTCGCGAAATACATTCTATACCAAAAGATCCAATACCAGAGTATAAGTCAAGAACATAGGCATTTTCAATTTTAGTTTTTAATAAATTTGAATGTTTTAAAATATTAAAGATATTTTCTTTGACGGAGTCTTTCAGCGGTCTAGTGGTGTTATTTTTTAAATATTTTATTGATCTTCCTTTCAAAGAACCGCTAATAATTCTCATTTTTGTTTATTACTTTCCAACCTATATCTTTTCTGTAAAAACCATTTTTCCAATTTATTTTATTAATATTTGAGATAATTTTTTTTCTTATTTTTAAAAAATCATTTCCATTTGATGTAATATTTAAAACTCTACCACCACTTGATCTTAATTTTTTATTTAAAAATTTAGTTCCAGCATGATATATAAAATCATCTTTTGATAATTTAATATTATTTAAATTTTTCAAAAGAAGATTTTTTTTATACACGCCAGGGTATCCTTTTGTACATAACACAATTGTCATACTTTTTTGTTTTTTCCATTCTATTTTTATTTTTTCTAATTTATTTTCAATTGCATGGATTAAAATTTGAACTATATCAGTTTTTAACCTTGGAACTATTACTTGGCACTCTGGATCACCCATACGAATATTATATTCTATTAAATATGGTTCATTATTTTTAATCATTAAACCAACATATAAAAAACCAGTGTACGAATTTTTTTTTCTTTTTAGAGCTTTTAAAGTTGGATTTACGATCTTTGATATTATTTTATTTTCTAAAGATTTAGTAACAATCGGTGCTGGAGAATATGCACCCATTCCACCAGTATTAGGTCCCTTATCATTTTCATATACTCGTTTGTGATCTTGTGCTGTTCCAAAAAATTTGAAGCTATTATTATCTACGATTAAGAAATAACTTGCCTCTTCACCTTCTAAAAATTCTTCTAATATAATTTTTTTAGAAGATTTGAATTTCCCCTTAAATATCTCAGAACAGCTTTCAATTACTTTTTTTTTTGTTCTGCAAATAGTAACACCTTTACCAGAAGCTAATCCGTCCGCCTTTACAACAATAGGTAAATTAGAATTTTTTAAAAAACCTCTAACTTGTTGTTTATTTTTACAAATTTTGAATTGAGCTGTAGGAATTTTATTTTCAGCACAAATTCTTTTCATAAAAGCTTTTGAACCTTCTAATTTTGCAGCAAATTTACTTGGACCAAAGACTTTTACATTATTTTTCTTTAAAAAATCAACAATTCCATTCACCAGAGGTTCTTCTGGACCAACTACAACAAGGTCAATTTTAAAAAATTTAATTGATTTAAGAATTTTTTTGAATTCTAAAATATTAATATCTATATTTTTTGCTAATTGCGATGTGCCAGCATTTCCCGGTATACAAAATATTTTTTTAACCAGTTTAGATTCGTGTATTTTTTTACACAAAGCATGTTCTCTTCCACCACTGCCAATTAATCCAATATTCATGTTAGAATATATATTGTATAATTTATCAATGAGTAAAAAAAAAGCTAAACTTATTTTTAAGCACAATTATTTTGAAATTATTGAAGAAGGTGACTATGTTTTGTGCGCAATATCAGGAAAAGAAATAGAGTTAAAAAACCTTAATTATTGGAACGTTGAATTTCAAGAAGCATACTTTTCCCCAATAGAAGTCAATAAAAGATTTAAAACCCAAAAAAAATAATTACAACTTCCACCGATTGTGTGTCCAGATCCATTGATTTGGATTTTTTATTATCATTTTTTCAAGAATTTGATTTAAATTTATCGTAAGATCAAATTTATTTTTATAATTTTTTGGATTAATTCTTTTTTGAAATTCAATTTTAAAATTATTATCTTTGTCTCTCTCAATATAAACTGGAATTATATCTAAGTTAAATTTTGATGATAGATGAGCAGGTAGAGTAGTTGTAAGCGCTGGCTTATTAAAAAGATTTATTCTGCTTCCTTCACTTACTCTTTGATCAATCATGAGTGCTAAACAATGTTTTTTTTGAATATATTTTATCGCCTCCCTAACACCATTTAATCCTTTTTTAATTTGGTTAGGACAAACGTATTTTTTTCTGAGGTATTCCATAAATGGATTTAAAAAAAAGTTATTTAATGGTCTATAAATAGTAGCCAAGGGAATGTTTTTTTTTGTGATTTCCATTGACATCAACTCAAAGTTGGCAAAATGTCCGGATACAAAAATAACAGGTTTTTGCCCTTTGATTATTCCGTTGAGATTTTCTTCACCTTTTATAACAACTCGAGAATTTCCTTTTCTAAAATGATTTAAAAATACATATTCAACAAAGGTCATTCCATAATTTTTCCACATACAATCTTCAATTTCTTTCTCATCTAAATCTTCAGTAATTTCAGAAAAAATATTAAGATTATTTTTTATAATTTTTTTTGATTTGAAATAGGGACCAATTAAAGTAAAAATATAAGCAAATATTATTCTGCTTATTTTTAATCCTAAGATGCGACAAATTAAAAAAAATAGATAAATTATAATTGATTGTAAAAAATATTTAATGGTTTTTATCATAAATTTTATTAATTGATTTTAAAAGTTTTTCAAGATTATTAATCTTTAAAATTACTTTTAAATATTTTATATTTTGAAATTCAAAACTTTTAATTTTAAAATAATCCTTTTCAGTCATTAAAACTTGATAATCATTTTTTTTTGCCTCCTCTAATATATTCTGAATTTGATTTTTTGAAAATTTATAATGATCTGGAAAGATTAATTTTTTTTCAATTTTTAAATTACTTTCTTCTAGCAATCTTAAAAAATTTTCAGGATTTGCAATTCCAGCTATAACCAATAATTTTTTATTCTTAAATTGCTCTATGTTAACGGGTTCATAAAATGAATAAAAAATTTGTAGACGTTCGTTAATCTTTAAAATCTTTTCTTCGAAATTTCTATCACTTTTTCCATTTATAATTACAATATCTGCATCTTTTAAACTTTTCATGCTTTCTCTTAAAGGGCCAGAAGGCAAAAGTAATCCATTACCAACAAGTTGGCTTTTATTGAAACAAACTATTTTTAAATTTTTATTGATTTTGTAATCTTGAAGGCCATCATCAAGAATAATGGTATTAAAATTAGATTTTTCAGCTTCTAGTATGCCGTCTTTTCTATTTTTTTTAACGATTAAATTTTTAAAATATTCTTTAATAAGTTCATACTCATCAATGTGATTTTTGTAATATTTTCTTAAAATAACTGGTTTTTTTCCAAGTTTATCAAGTTCATTGGCTAGTTTAATCGAAGTAGGTGTTTTGCCTGTTCCCCCGATATAAATATTTCCGATACAAATAATTGGTATTTTAAACTTTATAACTTTAGTAAATCTTTTTTTTAAAAAAACTATAAAAAGAAAAATTAAAGAAAGAGGAATAAACAAAACTGCATTAAGGCCTATTTTTTTGTCCCAAAATTTTGGTTTATTAAACATTTTTAAATATAAAATTATTTATAAGTCTTATAGTATCATTCAAAGTCTTTAGAGCTAAGTTATTTATTGAATTTGGCATTTGATTTATTTTTTTATGAGGTTGTTTCAAATCTGAAATCAAATTTATACAAAGTTCATTATAATTTTTTATTTTTTTTGAAATATTATATTTTTGTAGAATTTTATATATTTCTTCGAAATTATAAACATACGGGCCATGATAAATTTTGCACCTAAGTTTTGCAGCATCGATTGGATTTTGCCCTCCATCATTTTCTAGTCTTTTTATCATTGATTTGCCAATAAAAACACTTTTTGCATATTTAAAATATTTTGGTAAAACACCGAATTGATTAATAATAATAAATTCTTTATTTTTCAAAATAATTTCATTTTTATCTAAAATTTGAACATTTAGATTAAATTTTTCACATAGAATTTTTATTTCTCTTGCTCTCTCAGTATGTCTCGGTGCTACAATTGTAATAATATCTTTATATTTCTTTTTAAGTTTTAAATGTGTGTTAATACAGAAAATATCTTCTTCTTTATGTGTGCTTGATGCCAACCAAAATCTTTTTTTTAATAAAATACCTTCGTTAATATTACTGATTTTTTTATAATCAATATAGTTAATTAATTTTATATTTCCTTTGAAATAAATATTTTTGGCTTCTAATTTTTTTAAAAATTTTTTAGTTTCTAAATTTGAACATATACATAAATCAAAAATGCCAAAAATTTTTTTTGCAACACTAGAAAAAATCATCCATTTATTAAATGACTTTAATCTTAACCTAGCATTAAGAAGAGCTATTGGTATTTTAAATTTTTTTGCATTTAAAATTAAATTGGGCCATATTTCTGAGTCGACAAGAAAAATTCTGTCTGGTTTCCATTTGTTTAAAAATTTATTAATTAGGAAATTTACATCAAAGGGAAAATATCTATGTTCAACATTTTTAAATTTTCTTAATTCTATTTTTGCTAGGTTACCAGAACTAAATGTAGTAGTAGTGACTAATATTTTGAGATTTTTTTTTTTATTTAATTGATTAATTATTGGAATTATACTTTTAAATTCTCCAACACTTGCCGCATGAAACCAAATTAATTTTGATTTTTTTCGCTCTAAAGTCCTAAAATGTGAGATCAAAATCTTTTCTTTAAATCTTTTAGGATCCTCTTTTTTTAAAAATTTTCTATAATATAAAAAAATAAATAAAAATGGATATAATATTGTTGTAAAGATTCTATATGTGAGAATCATTTTAATTTAATTGTTTTTTATATAACGATTTATATTCTTCACAGCTATCGATTAAAAATTCATGATTTCCTGAATTAACAACTTTACCATTTTTCATAACAAAAATTTTATTAGCATTATGGATAGTTGAAAGTCTGTGGGCGATAACTAAAGTTGTTTTATTTTTTGTCAGATTATTAATTGCATTTTGGACAATTTCCTCAGATTCTGCATCCAGTGATGATGTAGCCTCATCGAGAAGAATTATCGGAGACTCCTTTAAAATTGCCCTTGCTATTGAGATTCTTTGCTTTTGTCCCCCTGAAAGTCTAATCCCATTTTCTCCAATCATGGTATTATAGCCTTTGGGTAGTTTCTTAATAAATTCATCAGAAGCAGCAAATTTACATGCATCTATAATTTCTTCATCTGATGCACCAGGTTTTGCATAAGAAATATTATTTTTAACAGTATCATCAAAAAGGATAATATCTTGGCTTACTAGCGATAAGTTTTTTCTAAGTGAACTAAGTGATACATTTTTAATATCCTGATTGTCTATTTGAATGCTTCCTTCTTGAGGATCATAGAATCTTGGAAGCAAATTTATCACAGTACTTTTACCCGCACCGCTGTGACCAACAAATGCTGCCATAGTATTACCTTTGATTTTAAAACTAATTTCTTTAATTGCCTTTTCATCGGTGGACTCATACTTAAATCCAACATTATCAAATCTAATATCAGAATTTTTTATAATTAATTTTGGAGAATTTGCTAACTCTCTAATCTTTATTTCTCTATCAATAATACTTCCAATTCTTTTGAAAGCTGTAGCTCCTTGATAGGCGACCATGTTAATTGTAGCTAGCGACCTAATTGGCTGATAAGCTAACATCATAGCTGCTAAAAAAGAAAAAAAATTATTTATACCTAATTCACCAGATGAAATTAATTTTCCGGAAAAAACTATAAAACCAGCTATCATGAAGCCTGTTAAAGCTTCCATAATTGGAGTTGCTCTAATCACAATGCTTCCGATTTTAATATTTTTTTCTACTAAATCATTTATAAAATTTTCAGCTTTATGATTTTCCTCATTTTCTTTTTGATAAATTCTTATCATTCTAGATCCTTTAAATATTTCTGTTAAAAAGGTTGTAAGGTGGCCTGAAGACTCACCAGCTTTCGAAGTGGCTTTACCAATTCTTTTACCTAGAGATTTTGCTAGAGCGCCTGCCAAGGGCATCATAAAAATTGCAAATATTGCTAGTTTCCAATTTTGATAAAACATTAAAGATACAAGTGCGATAACAGAAAAAGAGTCTTTCATTAAATTCAAGACACCGGTGCTTACTAGATTCTGTACTTGACGGCAATCAAACATAATATTTGAAATATATTTACCAGAATGCCTATTATCTAATGTTTGAATATCTGAAAGTAAAATATTATTAGCTATTTTTTTTTGTAATTCACCAGCAACTTCCTCTCCAACTCTTATTATATTAATTCTAGCAAAGTAAAGACACAATCCTTTACTAGAAAATGAGAGAATTATTAACAGCGGGATTGTCCAGGCAAACACTTTATTCTGTTCAACGAATATTTTTTTAACAGCTGGATCTAATAACCAGGCTATACCAGAAGTGCTGCCAGCTACAACAATTGAAAGCATCAATGCCACAAGAATTCTTTTTAAATGTTTTTTTACATATTCGTGAAAAAGTCTTTTGATTAAAATTTTAAGTTCACTGAATTTCATTTTTATAAATTTATTGTGTAAATTGCTAAAAATAGCAATAATCCTGAGTAGTTATTGAATTTAAATAATTGAAGACAATTTTTGGGCTTATGACTCTTAAGTTTTAATAATTGATACAAAAGACTTAAAATAAAAAATATTAAAAAAAAAGTAAAAATATTATTTCCAAAAAAATTTTTAAACAAAAAAAGTAACAAAATTATTGAAATTGAGTAAACAATAGATACGAATAATCTAATATTATTTTTAAACTTAATAGAAGTGGATTTTAATCCAATTATTTCATCATCAGACATATCTTGGGCTCCATAAATCGTGTCATAACCCAATGTCCAAAATATGGCTAATATGTAAAGATAAATAATCTCCAGGGTAACACTATTATTCATTGCTGCCCATGCCATTATAATCCCCCAATTAAATGTGATGCCCAAAAATAATTGAGGCCAGTAAGTAATTCTTTTCATAAACGGGTAAGAAAATGCTAGCAACATTGAACTCAAACCTAAAAAAATAGTTAAGGAATTAAATTGTATTAATATTAAAAATGCAACTAAGCAAAGTATAAGAACATAGGTAAGAGAATGTTTCACAGTTATTTTACCAGCAGCTATGGGACGAGATCGTGTTCTTTTAACCTTTTTGTCAAAATCTTTATCTACGATATCGTTGAAAATACATCCGGCACTTCTCATTAAAACAGAACCTAAAAAAAATAAAATTAGATAATAAAGAAATAAATTAAAGTTTTGATTAACATAATAAGCA
>MDTB01233669.1_pt1 | contig 14652 bp, 12 predicted proteins | sample 811161 | NCBI WGS metagenome assembly MDTB01 (sample SAMN05326650, study PRJNA326480) | marine metagenome | isolation source: seawater | place: Mediterranean Sea | collected 2009
CTTATATTGGAACTTTTTTAGTATTTTCTGATTACATGAGAAATGCAGTTCGGTTAGCTTCCCTCATGAAGTTACCTGTGATTTATCAATTTACACACGACTCAATTTTTCTTGGTGAAGATGGGCCCACTCATCAACCCGTTGAGCATTTGGCATCCCTAAGAGCGATGCCAAATTTAGTGGTTTGTCGACCAGCGGATGAAAATGAAGTTAAATCAGCATGGTATAACGCACTAATTCGTAAACAACCCACGGCAATCGTTTTATCACGTCAAAACATACAATCATTACCAGAGACAAGTTTTGATAAAGCGGCTAAAGGGGGCTATGTTTTAAAAGAAAATGAGAGTGCCTACATTACAATTTTTTCTTCAGGTTCGGAGTGTGCATTAGCAATGAGTGTTGCAAATCAATTGGATAAAGAAAACATAAAAACGCGCGTTGTATCGCTTATGTCATGGGAACTATTTTTTGAGCAAACAGATAAATACCAAGCATCTGTTTTAGGTCAATCTAAGTTTAATGTGTCAATTGAAGCACAATCAACATTTGGGTGGGAAAAATTTATTGGAAGAAACGGTCTCGCTATTGGGGTTGACTCATTTGGTTTAAGTGGAAACTTGGCCGATATAAAAGAGCATTTTGGTTTTGATGAAGAGCAAATAATAAAAAAAATTAAAAATAAATTAAAAGTACTACCGGTAAGTTTATGATTTCTTTTAAAAATGTTATTAAACAATATCCAAATGGTTTTAATGCCTTAAATGGGGTAAGTTTAGTCATACCTGAAAATGAATTCGTCTATTTGATTGGTCCATCTGGAGCTGGAAAGTCAACTATATTGCGTTTAATTTTTAAGGAAGAAGAAGTTTCGTCTGGTGAAATTATTATTGATAAGTATATCTTAGGGCAACTCTCAAAACCTCAAGTGCCATATTATCGACGAAATATCGGGATGATTTTTCAAGATTATAAATTATTACCACGTAGAACAGTGTATGAAAATGTGGCATTTGCACTGCACGTCATGCATGTTTCACCAAAGAAAATAAAGCAACAAGTGAATTATGCATTGGACTTGGTTGGCTTAATTGGTAAAAGCACGCATTATCCACGAGAATTATCTGGGGGAGAACAGCAAAAAATATGCATTGCAAGAGCCATTGTCAATCAGCCATCCATTTTATTATGTGATGAACCAACAGGAAACCTGGACCCTGAAACGTCCTGGGAAATCGTTCATTTATTAACAAAAATAAATGCACACAATACAACAGTAATAATGGCAACACACGATACTGAGATTGTCGATGGTATTCCAAAGCGCGTTATCGCCGTTAATAAAGGTGTATTAGCACGTGATCAAGTACTAGGGACATATGTTGAGTAACAATGCAAATTAATACATTAGGTTTTTTTATAAGAGAAACATTTATTGGCTTAAAAAGGTCCAGTTTAATGACTGCGATTGCAATCGCTACAGTCACCATAACACTGATCTTATTGGGTTTATTCATGTTAATTTCAGCGAATCTTGGAAAAGTAACAGAGGACATCGCCTCCAAACTTGAAATACGCTTGTTTTTAAAGCCCAATTTAAAGATTGAAGATATCCAATTATTCCGACGTAAGTTAAAAGCAATCGAAGGAATTAAAGATGTTCAATTTATAAATAATAAAACGGCATGGCAGTCATTTCAATCCGATTACAGTCATTTAGAATTGGATAAATACATTGTAAATAACCCATTACCTCATTCACTGAACATTAAGCTAGAACAAGATCAAGATCTCAAGTCCATTATCTTATATGTGAAGCGCTTTGATACGATCATTGAAGATATTGTTTATGGCGGCGAACTAGCAGATAGAGTGGATATTTTTCGACGGGTCATGATTATTAGCGGTTGGTCATTAATTGGCTTACTTGTATTTGCTTCTTTGTTTATTATTGTAAATACGATTCGACTAACAGTTCTTGCGAGAAATGAGGAAATTAGCATTATGCAATTGGTTGGTGCAACCAATCGTTTTATAAAAGGGCCATTTATCATTGAAGGATTTATTATAGGAATAGTAGGGGCAACGATTTCAGTGGTCATTTTATACTTATTATATTCACTGGCAATAAATCAATTAATTGTAAAAATGCCTTTTTTTCCATTTATTACAAATGAAGGGTCGTTGTATTATATATATAGTTTTGTTTTATTAGCAGGTACAGTTATTGGTATGCTAGGTGCTTATATTTCAGTATCTAGAAGTTTGAAAACGAGTTAATATGTTAAGTTTTTTAAGAGAAAATAGTATAAAAATTGTTTATGGGATTATTATAAGTTTTGTTGTGACCACATTTATGGGGGTTGTCTTTTTTAATAATTCATTTCAAGACACAAAGAACGTCAAGCAACAGCAGATGAGTCGAGAATCTGCCATTGCAATGATTGGCGATTTGCCTGTCGATCGCCAAGTGTTTTTATTAGAGTTTCGTAGGGAACAAGCCAGTATTCCAGAGAATATTCAAATTAATAATAATTTAATAGAGAATATTCAAAATCGCGCTTTAAATAGAGCCATTGAAAAAACTCTTTTCTTAGAACTTGGCAAAGACCAAAAATTAAAGGCCTCCCGTTCTGAAATTAATTCATCGTTATATTCAGTGATGGAGCAATACGGTGTTACTTCAAAAAAACAATTGAAAGCAGCCGTTGAAACGGCTGGGGGGTCCTATGAAGCAATGCTTTATCAAATGAAAAATGACATTATTGCAACTAAAATTCAACAAGCACTAATAAATTCAATACAGTTAAATGAATTAGATAAAGAAAATCTTAATCAGCGATTTTTATTCAAAGAGTTATTAATTTCAAACCGCTCTACAGATAACACAAGACTTGACGAAGAGGTTGTTTACACAAAAGCAAATGATATTAGAGCTCGAATTAGTGACTCTGGATCATTTTCTAATGAGCGTGAGCGTATCTATAATGAATATCAAATATCAGAAACACCCACTCCAAATTGGCTAACAATAAATCAAATTAATCCTGACCTAGCTCGATCCATTTATGAAATGAACATTAAAGAAATTTCTCAGCCAATTCGAACAAAAAATGGTTATTATATTTTAGAGCTACTGGACAAAGATACGCTAAGTAAAGATCAAGCACTGACATCTGAAACATTAATTAAAGATTGGCAAACATTCACCATGTATTCTTATCTTTCAGATGCTTTAAAAGGTCGTGAAGTGAAAATATTAGACCCCAACTTAAATGCATTGAACTTAAAAAGCCAGGGTCGTTATGATGAAGCGATAGAAGCTTATCAAGGGGCAATTTCGCAAGATCCATCAAATCCGTATCCAAATTTATTAATCGCACAAATTTATTTATTAAAAGGCGAAATATCAAATGCAAAACAATCTTTATTAAAAGGTGAAATTAAAGAGACCTTAATGAGTGATGGCTTTATCATTCCTGAAATTCATTTATTATTAGCCAGCATCTATAATCAAGAAGGTTTTTCATCCAAAAGAGATGATCAATATGACAAGCTTTTAAAAAATGAGGACACATCTGAAGGCGTTTTAAACTTTTTAAAAAAAGTGTTTGAAGATTCTCGAGATAACTATCGTTTAGCAAAAGTGAATCAATTAATTAAAGAAAGCCAAATCACCGAAAATATATCCGAAGATTTGAATTCAATATCATCTGATGAGGATGTTCAGTTTTTAAAAGAGCTGACAACAAACTAAATGGACATTGCCCATTTTAAATAATCTGAATTAACATCATCGATCCGAAAGCTGATTATTTCGGGAATATCATAAGGGTGGTATTGTTTAATATGTTTTTCTATAGCATTAAATTTTGTGGATATTGTTTTAATATGAAGCAAATATTCAGATGATATTTCAATATTGCTTTCCCATTCAAAGTGGCTTTTTATTGGAGGAAGCTCATGAATACAAAATGCAAGTTTATTTTGGATGATGTCCTGACATAATGACTGGCAATTAAAATCCATTGGAAAACTAATTTCAATCATAATTAAATTGCTAGACACGCTTCAATTATAAAAAAAACATTTTATTTCGTCCAAACTTTAATTATGATATAATTTCATCATGCCAGATTCAGACCTTGATAATATTGATATAAATCAAGAATTAGAATTTAACAATGGGGTGGGCGATGCACTCAAACAACGTGAAGATTACACGTTTAGTTGGAAGAAAACAGCATCTGTACTTTCAATCGGTTTAATTGTAATTGTTTTAATTACGTTTGGAATTTTAGAGATTGGCAAACGAATTTTAAATATTAATGATAATAATTCTCAAGAAGTTAATCAAAGCATTTCTTTAAATCAAGCAATGAAAGAAGCAAATGATAATAACTGGGACGTTTTACCTGAAGACAACGATGTGGCTGATGCTATTGAAGAAAAGAAAATAAGTGTGGCAAATAGTAAAGTCGATGAAAAAGACATTGACGATATTTTTCCTCAACCAACAAAAGCCGTCGAAAAACAACCAACCAAGCCTGAAGTAACAAAAGTTGAATCAAGCGTACCTTTAAATCGTTTTGACAACGCCAATAGATTAGATGTCACATATCGTGTTTTAGCTGGAAGTTATTCAAATTATAATAATGCCCAAATGACTTTGGATCGAATAAAAAAACTGGGTTACAAGGGATATATCTGGAAGTTTACATCATCAAAAAATATTGTGACATACAAAGTTCAGGTGGGTGCATTTAAATCGTCACTGTCTGCAAATAAGCTTGTAAATCAATTGAAAAAGCAACAATTTAAAGCTTACGTTTCAACGTATCAGCCCAATTAACACCCCTTGTTGTACTTGGCTTCTCAATCTCCTCGACGTGTCGAAATTTTAGATAGGTTTAACGTCCCATTTACCCAAATTAAAAGAGCATCTTTTGACGAACCTGCAATTGCAAGCAATGAACACCCATTGGATTATTCAGTCCGTGTTGCGTCTGAAAAGGCAAATCAAATAAAAATAACCGATGATGGATTTATTTTAGCGGTCGATACAATTGTTGTTTTAAATCATTTTATTTTTGGAAAACCGTCATCATTATCACAGGCAATAAATCAATTGCAATTATTTCAAGGGAAAACACATCAAGTAATTTCCTCATGTGTTTTATTGAATAAGGAACGAAATCATTGGGATGTGTGCATTGATTACGCTCTGGTTACATTTAAAAGCAATTGCTTAGATGACATAAATGACTATGTGAATCACTATCACCCATTGGATAAAGCCGGTAGCTATGGGATTCAAGATTCTCCTCCATTCATTGAAAATATTTCAGGTGATTTTTATACAATTATGGGGCTTCCCATAAAAAGTTTGTTAAAAATATTATCTGACTATGGTATGGTTAAATCATAATGTTGAAAACGTTAATGAATGCACAGAAATGCGATATTGGTATTGATTTAGGAACCGCCAATAGTGTTGTTTATAAAGAAAATCATGGCATCATTATTCGGGAGCCAAGTGTCGTTGCATTTGATCAGCAATCTCAAAAGGTATTGTCGATTGGTGATTTAGCATACGAAATGGTGGGGAAGACACCATCATCAATTATTGCGATTCGACCGTTAAGAGATGGCGTTATTTCAGATTATCAAACCACAGAAGCAATGATCCGTTATTTTTTAAAGTTATCGAAAGTGCCGACATTTAAAAAAATTCGTCTATTGATTGGTATTCCTTATGGAGTGACAAGTGTAGAGCGCCGAGCTGTTTTAGATGCAGCTAACATGGCCGGAGCAAAACAATGTTATTTGATTGAAGAACCAATGGCCGCTGCGATTGGCTCAGGATATGATATTTTTGAAGCCAGTGGCCGTTTAATTGTTGATATTGGTGGTGGTACAACGGAAGTTGCGGTTATTTCATTGGGCGGTATTGTTGTATCAGAGTCCATCAGAATCGCAGGCGATGAAATTGATCAAACAATTATTAATCATTGTAGAAAAAATTATAATTTGTTGATTGGTGACCGCTGTGCAGAGCGTATTAAGTGCACCATTGGATCAGTATTACCTTTTAAAGAAGAAAAAAACTTAGAAATTACCGGGAGAGACTTACTAACAGGATTACCGAAAACCTTTACGATATCCTCAATGGAAATACGAGATTCAATTGAGGAACCTGTGAACGCAATTGTTTCTGCTGTTCGTCGAACATTAGAGTCAACACCGCCAGAGTTATCATCAGATATCTTTACAAATGGAATTACATTAACTGGTGGTGGCGCATTATTGCATGGGTTAGCTGAGTTTATTAATGAACAAATGGATTTGCCAGTTAAAATTGCCAGCGATCCGTTGTCTTGTGTCGCATTGGGTACAGGAAAAGTACTGGATCGAATGGATTCCTATATTAATCGAATAATCTTTAATTAGTATTAATTGCTAAAAAGTTTAATTCAGTCATGCGGTCAACGATATATTTGCGGTGATCAAAATTATATTTTTGAGCCGTCTCTTTTCCACATGATAAAATCATAACTTTTTTGAGGGCCTTTTCTTGCTGTTGTTTTAAAAAGTCTTCAACGAGTGTTTTTGAATTTGATACAGTATTAATATAGCCAAATATATTAGACCAATATGGAACAAGGAATTCATAGGTTTCAACATGAACAAATCCGTCATTTTTTCGAAACTCTTCAATCAGAAAATCACGTATTTTTTTGTACGACATATCGATTCCATTAATGGTAAATGAAGCGTTTTCACACATTGTTTTTAATTCGTTCGTGTCTGTTTTATATAAGTCAATAATTCTATCAAAATGTGAGGTAGGTTTACTCTCATTATAGGTCAGATCTTTTTCCATGGTTTCAAAATCAATATCATCATTCTTTAAATAGCGAATAAGAATTAAAATCATTAAATCTGAGTATGTATACATGTAGGTATCATCCGTATTATAAAACCAAGTATCTGACATATACATTAAATACATGCGTTTAGCTCGATTGCGATCCTTTTTACTAATAGAAATCATATTTTGAATTGGTCCTTTTAATCCTTTATGATGAGGTGAAAAATCAGCAAGAAACTCTAATATTGCTGTATAAATATTCTCGCCATAAATTTTTGAAGCCTCACCAATTGCACCAAGTTCGAATGGTAAAATGTTATGTTGAATGATACCGTGGCCTAACTCGTGAAATAAAATGGTCTCCGACATGTCATTAATAAAGGTTTTTTCTTTTTCAATTAATTTTTCCTTGGTTGTTATACCATACTTTTCAAGTACATTTTGCTTAATACCTTCAGCAATGTTCCAAAACGGATCCGAATGAATGGTTAGCATTTCAAATTCATTATAATCAAAGATTTGGACCCATTTTTGAGCAAAAATAGTTTTTAATGATTCTAGCCGAATATAAATGTTTTGATGACCAATAATAGCGGCCATCGACATAACATTATTTGGCGTTCGAATATATTCTTTTTGAACAAATGTAACAAGGTAACCATGAATTGTCTTTGAATTTCCAGAACCAAAAATGAATTCCATTTGTTTCCCATATTGGCCAGCATGAAGAAACTTATTTGATCCTGAAAATTTTAAAAATTTCATAAGTTCAGTAGTCTTAAATGTTTCAAAGTCTTTACCAAAAATTCGAAACTTATAGAGTCTTAATTGTTGTTTTGCGGTTTCTTTTGTTATGGTATTTATTTTTAAGGTTGTGATTGTTTCTTTTACTTTTTCAGTAAATTCTTTTGCATGATCTGCTGTAAGATGAATTTTAGGATCAACCTTTAATAAATTACGACAAAACGTAATTTTAACTTGTTGCTCACCAGGCTCACCCCAATCACCAGTAATTTCCATGTAATGATACATTAAATGAGAATAATAAAAAACTTGATCATAAATTGTTTTCTCAACCTTTTTTATAAAAGCTTCAAGGTCTGTTTCATCGAGCGATAGTTTATTTGAACTGCAATAATCTGAAATTGTCTTGTATCGATTAATGCTTGCTTTATCAAGCATAATTTCAATAATATCAGCGTGAAATTGTTGTTTCTCATCTAGCAATCTTAATTTAGCCATAAAGATAGTGTAATCATATCATTCAATTTGAGCAATAACTTTACTTAAAAAAACATAAAAAAAAATATTTTTTTTTATCGAGGTTTATTTTTAAATGAAAGCCTCCTAATTCTTTATGTATTTCAGCTCATTATTTGTAAAATGAAGCGCTATCAGATATTATTTTTCTAATGTCTTTATTAAACCAATTGGAACAAATTGATACAGATTTAAATAAATATGTTGAAGAACTATCGTCCATTGAGCTAATTTTAGAAACCAAAGAACTGTTTTTTGGTAAAAAAGGGCGCATAAGTCAGGTTATGCAACAAATGAAACATGCATCACCAGAAGAAAAACCACAAGTTGGTCAAAAAGTGAATCAATTGAAATCAAAGTACTTAAGTGCATTTGACGATAAGATTGAGGTTTTAGAAAAGATTGCACTTGATGCCAAATTAAAATCAGAGGCAATTGATATTTCTTTGCCTGGAAATCGATTTGAAATTGGTGCCATGCATCCGATAAAAAAGGCTGAAAAAGAGCTGGTTGAAATTTGCGAGCGCCTTGGCTTTTCAGTTGCATCAGGCCCAATTATTGAAGATATGTTTCATAATTTTGAAGCACTAAATATTCCGGAAACACACCCTTCAAGAGACATGCACGATACGTTTTATTTGGCAGATAAAAAGGTAATGAGAACACATACTTCATCTGTTCAAATCCGCTACATGGAGCAACATCAGCCGCCCATCAAAATCATTGCACCAGGTCAGGTATTTCGCTGTGATGCAGATCGCACACATTCACCCATGTTTCATCAACTAGAAGGGCTTTACGTAAATGAACATGTCTCATTACCAGAGCTCAAATACACATTAGAAAAGTTATTAAAGCAATTTTTTAATGACGACTTTCCAATTCGCTATCGCTCAAGTTATTTTCCCTTTACAGAACCCTCATTTGAAGTTGACGTTAAGTTTTCAAAGACAGGGGAGTGGATGGAAGTTCTTGGTGCAGGAATGGTGCATCGAAATGTATTTCGGGCGGTTAGTTATAACCCGGATCAAGTAACTGGCTTTGCATTTGGTTTAGGAATTGACCGACTTGCCATGCTTAAATATGGCATTACGGATATTCGTGCATTTTATGAAAATGATGTTCGTTTTTTAAGGCAGGGAATATAAGATGTTAGTTTCATTAAATTGGTTGAGTGAGTTTTGTGAATTGCCAACACCAAGTCAATTAGTTGAAGATTTTAATCGGATTGGTTTTGAAATTGAATCAGATGAAACCAAAGGTAAAGGGTTAACAAAAATTGTGGTAGGCCATATTTTAGAGTTTAAAAATCACCCCGACGCAGACCGTTTACGCATAGCAAGTGTTGACATTGGTACAGACACTGTACAAATTGTGACTGCAGCTGAAAATGTTAACACGGGAGATAAAATTCCGGTCAGTTTACCCGGTGCTATTTTGGCCAATGGGATGAAAATAAAAAAAGGGAAGTTACGTGGTGTTGAATCCAATGGAATGATGTGTTCAGCTGTTGAGTGTGGATTAACAGATACATCCCCAGGAGTTTGGGTTTTACCAGAGAACACTCCAGTTGGTGTTGATTTTATAAAAGAAGCTCAATTAAAAGATACAATTCTGGATATTGCAATATTACCCAATCGTGGTGATGCATTAAGCTTGATTGGTCTAGCACGCGAATGTCAGGCCTTATATGGCACAAATAAAGCGGTTAAATTTGATCCAAAATATTCTTCTAAAGGAAAACAAAGTAGCATTACATGTCAGGTGGATCAAACCATCTGTTCATACTACAGGGCTCAAAAAATTTCAGGGGTTTTAAACAAAACAACCCCACTTCAATACCAAACACGTTTATATTATTCAGGCTTTAAACCAAAAACTTGGCTGGTTGATGTCACCAATATAGTAATGATTGAAACAGGGCAGCCATTGCACGCATTTGATGCAGATGGGGTGAATGAAATTAATGTAACAAAAGCCAACAATGAAACTGTGCAATTACTAAATGAAAAAGAATACAAATTATCTCCAAATGTTTCAGTTGTAAAAGTCAATCAAAGCATAGCCGCCATTGCAGGGATTATGGGGGCAAGACAATACGAAGTATCTGAATTAAGCACGGCCATCATTTTAGAGTCAGCGATATTTGATGCGGTGGATGTTCGACAAGGAACAAAAGCTTTAGGTGTTCGTAGTGAAAGCTCAGCACGATTTGAAAAATCAGTGGATCCCAGCGGTTTGCAACTCGCGGTAGCTCGTGTTCTACAGTTACTAAGCATGCATGACAATATTGAAATTAATCAAGAAATTGTGGTTGGCCAGCCACTAACATTATCAGCACAAATTGATGTTGATATAGTAAAATTAAATCAATTTCTTGGGACAAATTATGGCTTTTCAGATCTAAAAAAACAACTAACTCCACTGGGCTTCAAGGTAAATAAGGCACAGGTTACGGTGCCAAGTTGGCGAGCCAATGATTGCCAGGAGTGGCCAGACATTGCAGAGGAAATGTGTCGATTTTCTGGGATTGAAGATATTATTCCCAAAGCCATTGAATCAAATATTGAAATTAATCATGATGATGTTTGGATCAAACGCCAACAATTTCAAACAGCGGCGATTCATTTGGGATTAACTGAAGTTATTCCGTTCCCACTGAATGAAAAGGATCGCATACCAAACCAGCCATTGATCTTAAATCCGATTTCACCTGAGTTAACAGAATTACGTTCCAATGCCGTATCATCATTACTAAATATAGCTGCCGTAAATGCCAGTCGTCATCAACGGCCTTGCCGATTATTTACAATTGGCCCAGCATGGGATCAAAAAGGAACGGAATATTGTCACTTTTCAGCATTACTACAAGGAAGTTCTCATTTCGAACCCCATTTAGAAACACATAAAACCAGCGTAGATTTTTATCAAATGAAAGGAATCCTTGATCAGCTCTTAGGTGGTGTAAAGTATGATTTGGTTGCATCAACCGAAGAAATTCTACATCCGGGGCAGTCCGCCGATATGATTATAAAGGGTACAAAAGTTGGGTTTTTTGGAATGTTACATCCAACACTTCAAAAACAACAGCGTATTGATAAATCTGCGGTTCTGGAGTTTAACGTATCTGAAGTTCCTATGGAAATCAGAAACTATGATCTCATAACTAAATTTCCTGCGACAACCCGTGATGTCACTTACATAATGCCTGCAGATCAGCAAGTTCAGGACATAATTGACATTTTATTTGCCAATAAACCAACCATCTGTGATTCTATTGTACTTTGTGGATACTATAAAAAGGACACGGAAGTTAATGTATCTTTTCGTATGATTTATCAATCACCGGAGCGATCATTAGAAATGGCAGAAGTCAATCAAACACATCAAACATTTGCTGAAGCCGTAATCAAAAAATTGCCCTGCCGATTTCCATAAAAAATGCTCACCGAAGTGAGCATTTAATATAGATATATTTTTTTTATTACCTAGTGACTTGTAGGATTACTACCAGATGAAGCTTCGCCACTTTGCTCTGCAACTGTTTCCTGATGTGATTTTAAAGCTTCCTGTTCACCAATTGTTGAAGATGATGTTACAGTAGCATTATTTGAAACTGCATCTGTCATGACGCCAGTCGTCGAACTCCCATTTGGAACCGGACTGGTCGATTTAGCAGCAGGAGCTCCTCCTGAAGTTTTTCCTATTGGTGAAGCGCCTAATCCTATATTCTGGTCTTGTCCTGTTTTTCCTGCATTCATAATTACCTCCAAATTATTTTAATATTAATTTAAGTAAATTTTATCATCATCCTTATAAAATCGCAAATTCCTATTCTTGCATGAATAACCAGTTCATTTATAATAATGGTTATGTCTGAAACACCGATGATGAAACAATATCTTGCAATTAAAAATAAACATAAAGATGCTATTTTATTTTTCCGTTTGGGCGATTTTTACGAAATGTTTTATGAGGATGCAATGCTCGCATCGAATATTTTATCATTAACACTTACCGGTCGTGGCAAAGCTGAGAATCGAATTCCAATGTGTGGAATTCCGTTTCATGCTGCTGAAAATTACGTGTCAAAATTGGTTCAAAATGGACATAAGGTTGCGATCTGTGAGCAAGTTGAAGATGCTGGGCTTTCAAAAGGGCCGACGCGTCGTGAGGTAACACGCATCGTCACCCCAGGAACGGCTCAACTTGAATCTGTTTTAGATTCCAATGCATCAAATTTTTTAGTCGCAATTTGCAAAGTAAATACGTCATTTGGTTTGGCTTGGGTGGATGTATCTACTGGTGAATTTAAATGTGATGTTTTTGATGATTTAGTAAAAGTTCAAAATGAAATTTTACGATTAGATGCTAGCGAGGTGTTATGTGATGATTTAGTATATCATCACATTAATCATCACCAAAAGAATCGGTTTTTTTCATATGATATAAACCAAGCTAAAAATTACATTCACACACATTTTAAAATTAAATCAACGGTTGTTTTTAAAATTGATCATTTGAAACCTGCTTTCCCTGCAATTGTTGCCATCATTGACTATTTAAACTACACCCAAAAAGGTGCGTTTGATCAAATACAAACCATTAAACCCAATGAATGTCATGAATGTTGTGTCTTTGACAATGGTGTTATTGAACATTTGGGTTTATTTGATAAAAAAACAGGCCTTTTCTCATTTTTAAATCAAACAAAAACAAGCATGGGGGCTAGAATGCTTCGCCACTGGCTTCGGTATCCTTTAATTCATTCAGATAAAATAAACGAAAGGCATAATAAAGTCACATTCTTTTTCAACCAGAGTCATTTAAACCTTTGGGTAAGTTTGGTTGAAAATATCAATGATATTGAACGCTTGTTAAGTAAAATTTGTGCAAATTATAATAACCCAAAGGATTGCTTAGCATTAAAAGAATCATTAAAAAATGTGGCCGATATTTTAAAGTTTTTAAATATCAATCCCCAGTTATTTGCAAATGAATTAAACCGCTTTGATGCCATGAATTCGAATCACGAGCTTTTCCAAATTTATCAATTCCTTGACCAAGCGTTAATGGAGGATGTTCCGACACATATTCGTGATGGGGGTATATTTAATCCAGCATTCAATAAGGAATTGAATGATTTATGCCAATCATTTGAAGAAATCCGCACATGGATGAAAACATTGGAGCCAAAGCTTCGTGAATCATTGGATATTAAAAGTTTAAAAGTTGGATTTAATAAAGTATTTGGGTATTACATTGAAATTCCAAATAGTCAAAAAGACAAGGTGCCTACTGAGTTTATTCGCAAACAAACATTAGCCAATGCAGAACGTTACATTACACCCGAATTAAAAGAAAAAGAAACCATAATTTTAAACGCCAAAGAAGCTCAAGCAAATTTAGAAAAAAAGTTATATGTAGATTTAATCACTGAAATTACAAAACATGTTCAGCCCATACAAGAATTTGCTGCTATTATTGCGGAAATTGACGCGCTTCAGGCGATGGCAAGCGTTGCAATTACACATCAGCTAACATGCCCTAATATTGTAGATGATTTTTCAAACGAATTGGTTATTCGCAGTATGTGGCATCCAGTTGTCGCAAAATTTCAAACACAATCATTTATACGAAATAATATAGTGCTGTCCAAAGAATCACCGTTTATGTTGATCACGGGTCCAAACATGGCTGGAAAATCAACCATTATGCGAAGTGTTGCGTTATGCATTATTATGGGCCAAATGGGTGGTTTTGTTCCTGCTGAAATGGCGCATTTTAGTGTTGTTAAATCAATTTATACACGAATTGGAGCAAGTGATCGATTAGCAGAAGGACAATCAACATTTATGGTCGAAATGGTAGAAACAGCGACCATATGTCAAAATGCAACTTCACAGAGTTTAATTTTGCTGGATGAAATTGGTCGTGGAACATCAACATTTGATGGAGTTAGCATTGCCGCAGCTGTAAGTGAATATTTGGTACAAAAAACAAAAGCGAGGGTATTGTTTGCAACACATTATCATGAACTCACTGCACTTAGTGACAAATACCCTCAAATACAAAACGCATCCATGCAAATTCAACACGATCAAAATGAGTTGGTATTTACGTATCAACTTCAAGCCGGAGCAATTGAAAAAAGTTACGGTGTTATGGTCGCCAAAATGGCAGGTTTGCCCGATGAAATAATTGAAAAAGCTGAAACTTGGCTTCATCAATTTGAAGCAAAAAAAGAGCAAGGCGACATTATTCAATTATCGTTATTTTAAACCAAAAAAAGTAAGCCAAGAGGCAAAGTGAAAATAGCGATAACAAACGCAATAAAGGACACCCATGCAACTTTATTAGGGTAGCAATCATATAATGCTGCTAAATTTACATTATTGACTGCAATAGGAACCAATGATTGCAGTAATAAAATTTTTGCATAAAAAACAGGAAGATTAAAAAAAGTAATAACTACCAATGATAAACCTGGGAAAATTAAAAATTTTGAACCCAATACAATC
>MDTB01102803.1_pt1 | contig 14650 bp, 12 predicted proteins | sample 811161 | NCBI WGS metagenome assembly MDTB01 (sample SAMN05326650, study PRJNA326480) | marine metagenome | isolation source: seawater | place: Mediterranean Sea | collected 2009
TTATCTTCATGCAGTATGGAAACTCCATTCTGCTACTTGGCTGTGCGTTTATTGGCACATTTATTATCTGGAACAGAAGCATATCTAAACTCTAATAATTATGTCGAGCCCCAGACGTATCTATTCTATTGATGTTTTTAGAGGAATGACAATTGCTTTAATGATAATTGTTAATACACCTGGAAACTGGGGCCATGTCTACTCACCGCTACTTCATGCCAAGTGGCATGGGTGTACACCTACTGATTTGGTATTTCCTTTTTTTCTCTTTTTGGTTGGATCCTCAATGAGATTTGCATTTGTCAAATGGCATTATTTTCCCTCAGAAAAATTCTATAAACATATTTTCTGGAGGGCCTTTGCTATTTTTGTGGCGGGAATTATTTTAAATGCATTTCCTTTTATCCGTCAAGGATGGGACTGGTCTGATTTCAGAATCATGGGTGTCCTTCAGCGTATTGCACTTGCATATGGAATTAGCGCACTTATGATTATCAGATACGATTTTAAACAAATGGTTCAAATTCTTACATCCATCCTATTATTTTATTGGGCTTTACTTTATTTAGGCTCTACAGAAGGTCCTTTTGAGCTGGAGACTAATTTTGTACGAAGAATTGATTTACTTTTACTTGGGAAGAACCATCTTTACAATGGATTTGGTATACCTTTTGATCCTGAAGGCTTATTAAGTACAATCCCATCAATAGGCACAGTAATAATCGGTTATCTCATGGGTGGTATGCTCCACACTACTAAAAACTTTAATGACTGTATTAAAAGAATGTTTATTTTTGGTTCAGGATTAATAATCCTGGGATATTTATGGGGAATTATCTTTCCTATCAATAAGGCGCTGTGGACAAGTTCCTACGTATTATTTACAGGAGGAATAGCTGCAACTATTTTAGCAGTCCTAACTTATTTGATAGATATAAAACTATGGAAGAAACCTTTCTGGGTTTTTGAAATATTTGGGACTAACTCAATATTCATCTTTATCATATCTGGTTTATGGGTCAAGTCAATAATTAGCATAAAGAGAGAATTAAATGGAGAGATGACAAGTGCATATAATTATCTATATAAAACTGTATTTGTTCCTCTAGCAGGAGATTTAAATGGATCTCTTTTATTTGCTTTAAGCCATGTAATAGGGTTCTGGTTAATTTTATATTGGATGTATCGAAAAGAAATTCAAATCAAACTATGAAGACACTTATTCTTGCACTACTATTTTTTTGTTACCTTAAATCAGAAAATTTACCTTATGTTGTTGTTTTGGGTATTACCCAAGATGGAGGATACCCCCATGCTGGCTGTATAAGTAATTGTTGTAAAAAATTATGGGATACTGGAGAAAATAAAAAAGTATCTTCTATTGGTATAGTTGACCCAAAGACAAATCAAAGCTGGTTAATTGATGCAACACCAGATTTTGCTAATCAACTTTATATACTTGAATACATTCACCAAACTAAACTATCTGGTATTTTTCTAACACACGCACATATAGGTCACTATTCCGGTTTATTACAATTAGGCAGAGAAGTCATGGGTGCAAAAAATATACCTGTCTATGCTATGCCAAAAATGAAAGAGTTTCTCAATAATAATGGTCCTTGGAACCAACTATTATCGATAGGCAATATTAAAATAATAAGTCTAAAAAACAGCAAAGAAATAAAATTAAGCAGTCAATTATATATCGAACCTTTCCTAGTACCACACCGTGATGAATTTTCGGAAACTGTGGGGTATAGGATAATTAGTAATAACAAATCCTTAATCTATATACCCGATATAGATAAATGGAATAAGTGGGATCAAGATATTTTTCAAGTGATATTGCATACTGATTATGCATTACTTGATGGAACTTTTTACTCTTCTGATGAAATACCAAACAGGGATATGTCAGAAATTCCACATCCTTTTATTACCGAGACAATGAGTTTATTAAATAATATGAATAGTAAAAATAGAAAAAAAGTCTATTTTATCCATTTTAATCATTCTAATCCTGCGATAGTCTATACGAGTTCGGTATCAAATATTATTCGCTCGAAAAAATTTAATGTTGCTAAAGAAGGATTAAAGTTCACTCTATGAAAAAAATTTTTATTACTGGTGTATCTTCTGGAATAGGGAAAGAACTTGCGCTTGAATATGCAAAACAAAAGTGTCTTATCGGTATATCAGCAAGAAGAGATGAACTTTTGAATGATATTGCAAAAGACTGTAATGACCTTGGATCACAAACCATAATTTATCAATTAGATGTCCAGGATAGAGAAAAATGTGAAAAAGTCGCAGAGAATTTTCTCAAAAAAGCAGGTGGCATTGACTACGTAATAGCTAATGCTGGAATTGGAGGAGATGATAATCTTTTTTCTGGGTCAAGTAAAAATATTAATAATCTTTTAGATACAAATATCAAAGGTGTTACCAATATTATAATGCCATTTATACCATTAATGAAATCGCAGAATCATGGAACCTTAGTTTGTATCAGCTCAGTTGCTAGCTATATGCCTTTACCATTCCATGCTGGCTATGCAAGTTCTAAAATTGCTATTAGAAGGATATTCGACTCATGGAGACCCTCTCTCCAAAAATATAATCTCCATTTAGTATCTATCTGTCCTGGTTTTATTGATACACCAATGGTCAAAGGGCCTGCAAGAAATTTTCCACTTAAAAAAGCTAATGATGCAGCCATAAAATTTATACATGCCATCGAAAGTGGGAAAAATAATTTTGTGTACCCAAAATATTATTACATACTAATATGGCTTTTTAAGCTAACACCAATGTGGTTTTATAATTGGTTTATAAAAAAAATGTTTTCAAAGCCTTATAACTAAAAATTCAATAATTTTCCCATATGAAAAACAAATCTATTTTATTTAATGCAAACAACACATTATTAATTGATAGCAAATCAGCCAATACAATTGCAATACTGATTGGGTCATTATTAATTGGTATCTTAGCTCAAATTTCGATACCTATTCCATTTAGTCCAGTCCCTATTACAGGACAAACTATTGGAGTCGTTTTAGTAGGCGGAGTACTAGGTTCAAAACGCGGAGCAATATCTATAATGTGCTATCTTTTAGAGGGAAGTCTTGGACTACCAGTTTTCGCAAATATGAAAGCAGGTGCGCATGTGTTAATTGGCCCGACTGGTGGCTATCTATGGGGGTTTATTGTAGCTGCTTTTCTTATAGGACGCCTAAAAGAAAAAGGTTTTTTTAACTCACCTCTAAATTGTTTTATTTCTTGTTTTATATCTACTACAACTATTTTACTTATTGGCGCACTATATCTTTCTATTTTCACTGCAGACTTTAGTAAAGGTATGAATATGGGATTATATCCTTTTTTAGTAGGAGATCTAATTAAATCATCAATATGTGCAATATTGCTTTTTGGCTCAAATAAAATTTCTTCCTAATAATATATTTTGTCTGCTGCTTGTGCCATCTTTAAGCATTTTTCAGTAATCCCACCAAGATCATGAGAAGTAAAAGTAAGATTTATTTTACACCAGCCCACAATCATATCAGGATGATGATTATTCTCTTCAGCTTCTACTGCTAATAAATTGATAAATGATATACCATCCATATAAGAATCAAAAATATATTCTTTACTAATTGCATCTTTCATATACCTCCATCCTTTTAAATTTTCCAATCCTTCTTTGATTTCAGATCTAGATAATAAACTCATGATTCGCCTTCCTGGTTTTATTAACTTTTGTAAGCTCTAACCGCATCCAACTTAATGCAATTAAAAATGAAGTACATGCCCCGATCATCATAGCATACCAATTCCACTCAACTGGTTTATTTAAAAATAAGCTAAAGTAAATTGCCAAAGGTGCACTAATACCAAGTACACGCACAATTGTAATAATGAGGACAGGTAAACCTCTTCCTAAGCCTTGCATCACTCTTCCTGAAATTATAGCAATTGCAACTAATGGGTATACCAAACAAAGCAATTTTAAAAAACCTACCGAAACATTTACTATATCTTGGTCTTTCGTAAACCATGATGAAAATATCTCTGCAAAAAAGTAAACAAATGCCGATGCGATTAAGGTGATTAAAAATGCGCTACTTATTCCATATCGGACTATTTGATTTAAAGCATGTAATTCTTTTGCACCATAGAACATCCCTACAAGAGTTGTCAAACCTCCTGCAATTGCAAAAATTGGCAAAAATATTAACATATCTATTCTACCAGCCACTTGATATGCTGCTACAGTATCTGAGGAATAATTAATTAATATTTTATTAAAGATACCTTGTCCCACAGCCATAATAACCATTGATAAAGATGCTGGCATTCCTACTTTTATAATATCCCATAAAATTAATTTTGAAGGAGAAAAGTCTTTTAGATTAAACGTGATATAGGCATGCTTTTTTATAAAAAGCATATAAATAAATATTACAAAAACTATTGATTGCGATACTACAGTTGCTATTGCAGCGCCTCTTACTCCAAGCCCTAGACCAATATTACCAAATTTTTCAAGCTTAAATATAAATATTGGATCTAAAATAATATTGAGTATTGTCCCCAGACCTGCAACCATCATAGGGAACCTCATGTCACCCTCTCCCGCAAGTATCGATCTAAAAAAACCTGAAAAAACCATAAATGGAAGACCCATAACTATGATTGATAAGTATTCCCAGCCTAAACTCAGAATATTATTCTCTGCACCTAAAAATATTAAAATGTTTTTCCCAAATAAAACTCCCAATAATGTAAAAGTAAAAGCTATAAAGCATGCTATTACAATAGCATGCTCTGCACTATTATCTGCACTAACTTTGTTTTCTTCCCCAATAAATCTTGCAATAGAAGCTGTGACTCCTGAGCCTAATCCCATAGTTAAACCAAGCATTAAAAAAAATATTGGCATATTAAAAGCAACACCTGCAATAGCATCCCCGCCAAGTTGACCTATAAATAATAAATCTATTAAATTATAAAAAGTTTGAATACCCATCCCAAACATTATGGGAATTGCTAAGGTCCAAAGTGATTTTTTTGGATCGTCTAAAAAAGATTTCAGACGTGATGAATTCTTAGATTCGCTTTGCATTCAAAAATTTTAGCTATTTAAAAATATTAAAAAGGTAATAGACTAAATTGAATCTATAGCATTAATTAATGATTTATTTACTTTATCACCCAATTTATAAAGTTCTTTATTATCTGTTAGACTAAATTGCTTCACAGCATCAATTGCTGAAATTGTCACAGATCCATCTTTGTTTTCCCAAAAGATTACATTGCATGGTAAAAACATTGCTACTTCTCGTTCCAAATCAAGAGCTTCTTTAGCAAGCTCGGGATTGCATGCACCTAAAATTTGAAAAGAATTATAATCTATATTTAGTTTTTCTTTAAAAGTCTTTTTAACATTTATTTCTGTAATTATTCCAAAACCTTCCTGCATTAAAGATTCTCGAAGCTTTTCATCTACTTTTTCATAGCTTAAATCAACTACTTTTTGATAACCAAAATGCATCTTTACTCCAAAAATATTTGTTAAATAGGCCAGAGAACTGGCAATAAAAAAATAGCAGTAATCCAAAATATTAATGCTAAAGGAAAACCAACGCGTATATAATCACTGAACTTATATCCCCCAGGGCCATATACCATAAGATTAGTTTGATAACCAACAGGAGTAATAAAAGATGCCGAAGCAGCAAAAGCCACCGCAAAAACAAAAGCACGTGGATCAAATCCCATCTGATCTGTTACAGCTAATGCAATTGGTGTCATTATAATTGCTGTTGCTGCGTTTGAGGAAACTTCAGTTAAAATAACAGTAATTAAATATATTAGTCCAAGAAGAACCTTAGCCTGCAATTCTTTAGGTACAGATTGAGCAGCTGATGCAATAAGGCCACCAATCCATTCAGCTGTACCAGTATTTTGTATCACTATACCTACAGGAATTAATGCTGAAATAAGAATGATTACCTGCCAATTTATTGATTGATAACTCTCTTGAGGCGTAATAATACCAAAAGATAATAAAATGACCACTCCAAGCATTGCACTTTTAACAATAGGCATAATTCCAAGAGCCGCTAGACTTATAACACCTAAAATTACAACAATCGTCATCCACCACAACCTTTGTTTTCGTAGTTCAGCATCAACCTCACCAAGAACAAGAAATTCACCATTTTTTGTTAATTCTCCGACTTTACCTTGAGGCCCATATACTAATAATGTATCATATGCATTTAAAACAACATGTGCAATTTTTTCTCTTAAAATTGATCCTTCTCGTCTAATAGCCAAAATAAAAAGACCAAAGCGTCTTCGAAAATCACTCTTCATTAAACTCTTTCCCACCAGCTCAGCCTTATCAGTAACAATTGTTTCTACTAATATATTATCTTCTTTCTCAAGCTCTTCCTGAGTTAACTTTTCATCTGTTAACATTGTAACTTTTTCGACCTCTTTCATCCTTAAAAAATTTTCCAATGTACCTCTTACAAATAAGATATCATCCTGTTGCAAACGCGTTAAACGAATACTATTTGTTATCATCTTTCCATCTCTTAAAATATCTAAAACGGTTACATCATAATTTTTATTAATCCCTCTATCCATGCACGTCTTACCATTTAATGGGGACTCAATTGGAACTTTCATTTCAGTAAGGTATCCTCCTAAATGATAACTTTTTGTTAAACTTGATGTAGAGGTCCGAGATGGAAGAAGAAAAGGAGCTACAAAAAGAATATAGGCTAATCCTATAGTCATTAATACGATTCCATATTTTGTAAATTCAAACATTCCCATAGGATGTGTATTTGGTTCTAATGAATAAATTGAATTCACAAGTAGATTTGTTGATGTACCCACCAAAGTTAATGTCCCGCCCAAAATCGCAGCATAACTTAAAGGAATCAACATTTTAGAAGGACTCATTTTATATTTTTGAGAGAGTCTAATACTTACAGGCATAAAAATTGCGACAATTGCCGTATTATTTACCACTGCTGATGCGATCCCGATAGTAAATAAATAAACAGCTCTACCAAGAGTAATAGATTTATCTGCAAGACGCCTAACTCTAACAATTAAATATTCAAGTATACGTGTCTTTTGCAATGCATGACTTATAATAAATAAAAATGCTATAGTGATTACAGCAGGGTTTGAAAAGCCAGACAACGCTTCTTCAGGGGTTAAATAACCCATCACAAATAAAATTGTAAGAAGAATCATTGCAGTTATATCAATTGAGAATAATTCAAAAATAAATAAAAGAAAGCCAGTAAAAAGGAGGCCAAGTACAAATGTAATGTCTGATGTCATATATAAAAACTCAACTTAACACTCTATAAAAATATTAACATATATTTAATTAAAAGGGTGCTCGCCAACATGGGATCGAGCTTGTTTATTATTTTTATCGGAAGACGTAAAAATATCTTGAGATTCTGATTTTGAATCTATAGCGATTATAATAGTATCAATAATGGAATCTTTTCTGATATTATTTAATACAGCCATTATAAAAATTGGATACTCTTCCTCAGGTAATATCTGCTCCCATTTATCAAATACATCAGTTGTATCAAGAAAATCATCAATACTTGATACTTCTAAAGCATTTTTCACAAAATCCATAAGCAAGAATATTTCAGTTTTTAATCGATCCTTATCTAAAATCTTATACTGCATTATTTACCAATTGCAGATTGCTCATCAACATCATCAATCTGGATTTTTGCAATATATTCTTTAGCATATTGCTTATAAGTTCCTGACGTAACAAAAATTTCAAATAAATCCTCATCAATATGAAAATCATTTTTCATAAATCCCATAATCCGCATTGCCTGAGATAATTTTTTTCCTTCTTTATAAGGCCTATCAGCGGCGGTTAAAGCTTCAAAAATATCTGCTATGGCCATAATCTTAGCTTGAGTAGACATCTGCGATTCATTTAAGCCTTTTGGGTAACCCGTTCCATCCATTTTTTCATGATGCCCACCAGCAAACTCAGGTACATTTCTCAAGCTTTTTGGATATGGAAGTTGTTCTAACATTTCGATAGTAATCACAATATGATCATTGATTATTTCTCGTTCTTCAGGTAAAAGAGTCCCTTTTGGAATAGTAAGGTTATTTACTTCATCTTCTGTAAGAAGATTTTGACTTTTATTATTTAATATCAGTTGCTCTGAACCAATTAATCTAACACGATCTTGTAATTTTTTTTCCATATACTCACCACCAACATTACACTTCTCTATAAATTTCATATTCTCTTGAATTGTCTTTATATCTTGTAAATATTCATCATCAAAATTTTCTTTAATATGCCCATTAAGTTGTCGTTTTAAAAAAGAAATTTCAGCATCACGTTTTAAAAGTTCCATTTTTGTTCTTATAAGTTCAATACGATCAAAAATCGTTTCTAACTTTGTCCCTTTATCAACAACATGAGGGGGCGTCGCAACTTTGCCACAATCATGCAACCAAGCTGCAATATACAGCTCGTATCTTTCCTCTTCATTCATAGAAAAATCTTTGTACTTTCCTTCACTAATTTTTGCAACGGCATCTGCAAGCATCATGGTAATAACAGGTACACGTTCACAGTGTCCACCTGTATACTCTGATTTTTTATCTATAGCAGTTGCAATTAATTTAATAAAAGCTTCAAAAAGAGTTTTTAATTCTTCAACTAAACGCTTATTTGTCAACGATACTGCGCCTTGAGATGCGAGTGACTCTACCTGCTCCTGCATTTCTTGATTAAAGGGAATAACATCCCCTTTATCATTCCGAGCATTAATAAGTTGCATGACACCAATGATCTCATTTTCATGATTTTTTAATGGAACAGTTAAAAATGATTTAGAGCGATATCCAGATTTTTTATCGAAATTTTTCGTTCCCTCAAAGTCAAAACCTTCTTCTTCATAGGCATCTTTAATATTAACAGTCTTACCTGTTAACGCAACATAGGCAGATACATTTTTCTGATTTGGCGTTTTATCATCCAACCATAAATGAACAGGATAATAAGGTATTTCAAAACCTGAAGTCCCACCCATAATTATATTCATTGAGTCATTACGCATAATTTCAAAACCTAGATCACCATCTTTATTCATTGAATACAATGTTCTTCCATCTGCTTGTGTAATATTTTTTGCTTCTTCTAAAATCATTTCAAAAAGACGGTCCGTATTTTTTTCCGTGGAAAGTGCCATGCCAATTTCACTCAGCCGATGCAAGCGATCTTCTAAAAATTTTATTCTATTTAAAGCATCCATGTTCCAAACCGTTTTTTTATTCTATAAATGTACATCTTATAACACCCTTTTAACAATTAGAATAGGCAGACAACTATATAACTAAAGTAATTTCTTATATGAATTTTGAACTAAAAACACGTATTTCGCAAATTAAAGAATCTGTAAATAAAAATAATTTACAAAATGGAGAGCTAATCGACATAGTTAAAGACTGCATATCCCAAAAAGTAAACAACGAGATTTTGCATGAAATATTAGATATTGCCCACCTCAGCACCGTTTCGAAGTATATATCCAAATCAAAACAGATAGATATATGGCTTCGATATATAGTTAAAATTATCAAATTATCAAATTATAGTGTAGGTTTTCTTTTACAACAAAGAGCAGAAAAATATGGAGGAAAAACCGCACTTAATATTATCGAAAATGGAAAAATTCAAACAATACCATACTCAATACTTTGGAAAAAAGTTATCGAAGTTGGCAAAGGTTTATCATTATTCAAACATAATGGTAAAAATCCAGTTATAGGTCTCCTTACACATAACCAACTAAATGGCGTACTAGTAGATTTAGCTTGCCTATCTTTTGGGACAACCATTGTCCCGATACCTCTTAACTCAACGGAAGAACATATTTCTTATATTATTAATCACTCAGAGATATCACATATTTTTATAGGAGGGAAAAATGGTAAAAATCTTTGGAAGAAAATTAGAATTTCTCATTCAATTAAAGATATAGTCCTTGAAGAAAGTCTAAAATCAGATGATTATTTTATGAATTGGAATGTATTTATTGAAAGTGGTGATCAAATTAAAAATTTCAATATTGATAAAACTCTTAACAATATTGATATGAATGAAATTCAAACCATTATGTATACCTCAGGAACTACAGCAAACCCAAAAGGAATAACTTTTAACCAGGTAAATATAATCAGTAAAAGATTTGCTCGTGGCTTAGCCTTACCCGAATTAGGTTCAGAAGACACATTTTTATCTTACTTGCCTCTTTTTCATACTTTTGGAAGATACTTAGAAATGTTGGGAAGTATTTTCTGGGGCGCTAGTTATTGTTTTGCTGAATCTCCTGCATTTAATTCTCTTCTAAATGATTTCAAACTTATCAAACCAACAGTTTTTATAAGTATTCCTAAAAGGTGGGTACAATTATATGATATGATAGACTTTGATCTAGATCTTGATTCTGATGAAAAATCAATTATAATAAAACGTTTAAAAGAATTAACTGGCGGTAATTTAAAATGGGGCCTTTCAGCTGCTGGGTTCCTAGATCCAGATACTTTTTCATTTTTTCAATCACATGGTATTAATCTACTCAGTGGATATGGTATGACTGAAGCTACAGGTGGGGTAACCATGACACCTCCAAATAATTATGTTAAAAATTCTGTTGGAACCAGTCTACCTGGCATCCAGCTAAAATTAAAACAAGATGGAGAATTATGCTTAAAAGGAGACTATGTTACAAAAGGATATTATAAAGAAGACAATAATGAAATATTTGTAGATGGTTGGTTTTATACTGAAGATATTTTTGAAAAAAAAAATGGACATTATTTTATTATTGACCGTAAAAAAGACATCTACAAAAATAGTAGAGGGCAAACAATTGCACCACAGAAAATTGAAAATTTATTTCAAGATTTTGAATCAATAAAATCAATATTTTTAGTTGGGGATGGAAGAGAATTTAACACTGTACTTATTTTCCCAAATTATGAAAATTCTCCAATTAATTTATATCAATTAAAAAGCAATGATCTGCGAGATTATTTTAGTTCAATAATTTTATCCGTGAATAGTTTTTTATCACCTTATGAGAGGATAGTGAATTTTGTCACGATTCAAAGAAACTTTTCAAAAGATAAAGGTGAGTTAACTCACAAAGGAACTTTTAAACGAAAAATAATCTTAAAAAATTTTGAAAAAATCATAGAACCTCTCTATGAAAAAAATTATATATCTCTTTACCATAATTCATATGAAATTAGAATTCCAAATTGGCTAACAAGAGAAATTGGAACAGTAAAAAATAATATTTCTTGGGATGGTAAAGTTTTATTGATATCAAATCAATCAAAATCATTAAATATAAATTGGCTTCAAGATAATGTACAGATTGGAGATTTTATATATAACACAAATTCAAAATTACTCGATCTAGAATTATTCATCCAATCTCCTTCTCTATGGCTTGGGAATTTACATTTTTCAAATTTCACAGGTGAATCCATATTCAGGTTAAAAGAATCTAGACAGTACGATTTATTCAAAATAAAAACAATAGCTATGAATTTTTCAAAAACAGATTGCGTTTTCAATGAAAAAATCGATACACCTCTATATACATTGCATAAAGCATTATATTTATTTTTAATAAACGATAAAACATCATTTGATATTATTATATCTATAACTGATAAAGGTCTTGGTAACTGGTCAAGTGTCTTAATTGATTCTTTAATGGCATTTAAACATTATCCTAAAATATTCCTCCAAAATAAAATGATTGAAGCTATTGCTCCAATTTTACCTGGAGAATTATTTATATCATTAATAGAAGAAGCTTTCAAAAATCAAAGAAAAACTAATCCTGCAAAAGGATTTACATTTGATATTAATAGAATGAATGACACACACTTTGAAGCACTAATCCAATATTTAAAAAAATCAAAAAAAAATGTGCATAATGCAGATAATGATAGACAAGAATTTATTAAAATCGCATTACTAATTATTGCAGAGTTTGGCACTGCTCATCCAACACGATTTGTTTGGGCAAGGTCTGAACTAGTAAGTTGGCAGCTTACTAATACAACTCATTCAATATATTCTACAGCACAAAAAGCCTACTATAATCTGATAAGAGGATTTCGTTCATGGATTGGAAAAACAACAGAATTAACAGTCGATCCAGAAAGCGGATTAGAATATAGTTGGATAGATGTTATATCTTTTGATAATAATGTTCGATTTAAACATAAAAATCAATTACTTAAAGCGATAAGTACAACTTCTCTAATTAGAGAGTCCATTTTCTTATTTTCAAAAAACTATTTATTAAACCTTAATGATATTTCTCAGAATGGTATATGGATTACATGCCTAGGAAACAATGAAACTAAGAGTGTCTTTAGATTGCTTGTAAAAACAAGATCTTTTGGCGCTCATAATTTAGTAGTCAATATTAATGAAGGCTGGGAACGTGATTTCATTGATGAGGAAACAAAATGGCTAATAATAATGAGTTCTGGTCTGAATAATACACCCTTGGTTGAAAATTTTGGTGGTTATTGGCCTGAATATAATTTATATACGGAAGAATACATACATGAGGAGACTTTAGACATATATCTTGACCGCAATAAACAAGATATTATTGATAAAAGCAAGATAGATCGTTGGCAGATGAGATGGTTGCATTATATATGGAATGGTATTCAAGCTTATCAAGAATTCTGGTATAGAACAAATTATAAGCTATCTATTCAACCTCCTATTCCTAATAATTTAGTAATTCCAAAACATGATTATAAAACTGGAACACGTATTATATCAATTTCTGAAAGAAGGGAAATTGAATCCATTGCAAAGCATTTTCTAACATTATATACTGATTATATTATAAGTACAGAAAAAAAATATCCTGGTCTAGAACATATGTCTGATTGGGAAGTGATCTTTACTGCGACCTTACAAGCACTCAAAGTTAAAGAAGGGAAAAAAATACTTAATCAATTAAAACTAGAATTAATTAATAGTCCTTTAAAGAAAAAATGTAATTTAATTGGCTTGTCAATTAATCGGATCGAAAAATTTTTAATTGACATAAGTGATTTTGGAGTTCTAACTAAGCCAGTAGTTTTTGCATCATTACGGTATGAAAGATGGCTTGATTTAAACAAGAATGCGACATTAAATGCTAAAGCCTCAATACTTCAAGAATTATATAAGGATTATGGTCTAAATAATTTACTGAATGAATATCCTGAGACCAGAGTTAGATTCTTTATGATGACATGTTTTAAGGGAGAGAATATTGAGCTAAATAATCAATTTCAAATTATTATCAAAGATCTGAGAAAAAAAATATTAAGCCCATGGGATATTCAAGAACGAATTTCAGATATCCAATCAAAAATTAATTTAAATAAAACTGAAAAATTTTTTTTAGCAAGGATGGTATTCCCCCATATCGATGCTGCCGACTATGTTGAGCTCGTTACAACTACAAAGGGTGAAAAATCACGATTAGACCTAGTATACCAAATAGAATCAGATGATGAAAAATTATATAATATAAGACCTGCTTTCCTACCTAAAGAGATAACGAGTTTCCATACTCTTTTAACTGAATCATCATTATTAGTGACTTTTACAAATGACCACGAATTTTTGTTTGCTTTTAATAATCGAAATCGTCTAGTAGGTGGATTATACTGGAAAAATATTGAAACAAATAAGATTCACTTGGAATGGGTAGCAATTCGAAAAAAATATCAAAAAATCTCTTTAAGCAAACATTTGATGAATGATTTATTTAAGCGTATGAAACATAAAAAAATTCAAATCATAACAGTTGGATTTTATGCTGAAAATTTTTTTTCTAAACATGGATTTATACTAAATGAAAAGTATGGAGGAATGGTTAAAGAATTATAAAATACTTTTTAATATAACATCAAATAGATTATAACACCTGTAACAGAGACATATAACCAAATTGGTAAAGTCACTTTTGCAATATTACGGTGTAAGTCAATCTGATTATTCCACCCTCTATAAAGTGTAAAAAGAGCTAAGGGAATAATTATAGCTGCCAAAACAATATGACTAAATAAAATTATATAGTATATAATTTTAAATTCACCAGTATATAGTTTAGGGCCACTTTTAAACCAATGATATACTACATAGCTCAATAAAAAAAGTGTTGAGGTGCCAAAACAAGTAAGCATAACATTTTTATGGGCTTCTATTTTACTATTAATAATTAAATAATACCCATAAAGGAGTAAAATAGTTGTTAAACTATTTAATGTAGCATTCACCAAGGGCAAAAAAGATACATCCATAGATCCTTCAAGTCCTTCAGGCCTTGGACCAAGAATTAAAAAAGCTACAACTAAACTAATTGCTATGGATACAACATATATAATCCGCGTCCAAAAAATGTCGTTTTTCATACTAGTTTATCAACCATGATTGTTAAAAATAAGATCGGAAGATAAAAAACAGATACTTTTAAAACTAGTCTTGCATTGTTAACACTGTATTGTTTTGCAAGAATAA
>MDTB01006752.1_pt1 | contig 14649 bp, 15 predicted proteins | sample 811161 | NCBI WGS metagenome assembly MDTB01 (sample SAMN05326650, study PRJNA326480) | marine metagenome | isolation source: seawater | place: Mediterranean Sea | collected 2009
TCAACTCCTAAATGTTCAATAACAATTTTTTTTACTCTTTCTGATATATCACTCATTTTAATACCTTTCTTTTAGATTAGATAACTATACTATTTTTTAAATTTTTCAAGTACTTTATACTTAAAATAAATTACATATACATTCCCCCATTAATATGAAAAGTTTGTCCTGTAATATAACTAGCTTTATCACTTGCTAAGAATTTAGTCAAACTAGATATATCATCTGAAGATCCAATTCTTCTTACAGGAATATTTTGAATAATTTTATCCTCATTTTTTTCAATTATCTCAGATGTCATGGCTGTTTTAATGAAACCTGGTGCAATACAATTGACTGTAATACCTCTACTAGCTACTTCAAGGGCTATTGATTTAGTCATTCCTTCTAACCCTGCTTTAGATGCAGCATAATTTGCCTGTCCTAAGTTTCCAGATGAACCGACTACTGATGATATATTAATGATTCTCCCATATTTTTTTTTAACCATAAGTTTAAGTATTTCTTTAGTTAAAAAGAATGTACTATTCAAATTAAGGTTAATAACATCATTCCAATCTTCTTCTTTCATTCTTAAAGTTAAATTATCTCTTGTTATTCCTGCATTATTAATCAAGATATCTATTTTACTATCAAATTCTTCGTTAACTTTATTAACTATTTTTTGAATATTATTGTAATCTCTAAAGTCACACGCTATAAATTTTGAATTACTCTTAAGTTCTTTAGAAAACCTATCAAGTTTATTTTCATTAGTACCCGTGATTAATAAATTATTTTCATCACCATCAAAAATTTTACATATTGAGCTCCCAATACCTCCCGAAGCTCCTGTAACAAGTATATTTTGATTTTTAATATTAATTTTCATAACTATCTCTCATAAATTTTTCTATTTCCTTAATTGATGATAACGATATGGCATTAAACTCATTAGCAAACTTCATACGTTTTATCATGTTTGATAAAGTATTTCCATTTCCAATCTCCAAAAATAAACCTGTTCCATTTTCACTCATAAATCTAATACTTTCATACCATCTGACTGTTGAAAAAGTTTGGCTAATTAGAGACTTTTTTAAACCTTCTACATTTAAAAATGGCTTAGCAGAAAAGTTGGATATTATAGGTATAATAGGTATTTGAAAAGTAATTTTATCAAAAGAACTTTTTAGTTGATTAGCAGTATTTAACATATATTTACAATGAAATGGTGCACTTACTAACAACTTTATTGCTTTAAACTTTTTATCTTTTGCACTTTCTATAATTAGATCAATTGCACTAGTATCACCAGAAACCACTATCTGATTGATAGAATTATAATTTGCTATTTCACATACTAAATTTTCAGGTAATTCAGTTATAAGTTTTTTTACTTCATTAATTTCTAGGCCAATCAAAGCAGCCATAGAACCTTTGCCACTGGGCAAAGCGTTTTGCATACTTTTTCCTCTTTTTTTTAATAATATTGCTACCTCACTAACACTTAAACTGTCAGTTGCTGCCAATGCTGTATATTCACCTAAAGAATGTCCTGCACAAAAATTAACTTTTTTAATATTAAAATCAAATTCTTTTTTTAATACCTCTAAAATAGCAATAGATACCGTCATTATCGCTGGTTGAGCATTTTCTGTTAAAGTAAGTTTGTCTAACGGTCCATTAAATATTAGGGTTGATAAATTTTGAGTTAAACTGTCATCAACATTTGCAAAAACATCCTTTGCTACTTGAAAGTTGTCAAAAAACTCTTTACCCATTCCTACTTTTTGTGACCCCTGTCCGGGGAAAACTATACTTTTTATCATTACAACTATTCTCCGTATTAAATTAATACTATAAAATATAAAATAAAACTTGCAAGTAACTCAAATTTTACTATATTTCAAGTTTTAATATATATTTAATAAATTATGCAATTATATGAAACTATATATATAGTTAAACAAGATTTAGACAGTAAAGCTCTAAAGGATTTAGAGGAAAAATATGATAGTCTTTTGAAGCTTAACAAAGCTATCGTAGAGTATAAAGAAAACTGGGGTTTAAGAAATCTAGCTTACAAGATAAAGAACTATAAAAAAGGCTATTATTACATGGTAGTCTTCAATGGTGAAAAAGAAAGTGTTAACGAATTAGAAAGAAATTTTAGAATTGATGAAAACATAATAAGATTTCTAACTTCTAAAGCAGATAATATACCTTCAGAACCTTCTCCTATAATGAAATACAAGATAGAAAAAGAAAATGCCGAAAATTATGTTAATGAGGCGAGTTTAGAATCCAATGAGAGCTAATATGAGAAATAATAGAGAGAGTAGCAGAAAGACCAATAATACAAAGAATCAGCTTTTTACAAAAAAATATAAAAGTTGTCCTTTTAGTAATAAAAGATCCCCAAAAATTGATTATAAAAATGTGAAACTTTTAGAAAAATATATATCTGAAAAAGGTAAGATTATGCCTAGTAGGATTAGTTTTGTATCAACTTCAAAACAAAGATTACTGTCTAAGGCAATAAAAAAAGCTAGAACATTGGCATTAATATCACATGTAGGTAAAACCAGATGATTAATATTATTCTATTAGAGAAGATATCTAAGCTTGGCAATATAGGAGAAATAGTTAAGGTAAAAGATGGATTTGCTAGGAATTACTTATTGCCTAATAAGAAAGCTATCAGAGCATCAGAAGATAATAAAAAAGTTTTTGATCAAAAAAAAGAGGAATTAGTAAAGATTAATGAAGAAAAGATAGCTGCAGCTAAAGAAGCTTTAAAAAAATTACCTGCTAATATTACCATTTTTAGAGAAGCTAGTGAACAAGGAGCATTATTTGGTTCTGTTACATCAAGGGATATTGCAAAAGAAATTAAAACTGATAATTTTGAAATAAGTGCTAAAGATATTATTTTAAAATTCAATATAAAAAATATTGGAGAATACTTAGTAGAAGTAATTTTACATCCTGAAGTATCACAAAAAATCAATATCATAGTAAAAAAATCAGAAGAATCACTTTCTAATTAAGTTTTTGATAGTTTAATTTTATTTTTAAATTTACAGTTATCCACATTGTAAGCTTAACTAAAAAAATAATGATCTTTGCTTTTCTAGTAATATTTAAAGTTTTCCACAAAATACAAACAGTAAATATGTTTTTTTGAAATAAGAGTTTATTTTAATAAGTTTTTAATAAATAATTTAGTATGGAAAAAAATAATTATAACAATAAAATAAATCTTTTAGATAATTTTACAAATAATCCTAATACCTTACCTCATGACAACGAAGCAGAAGAAATTTTACTGGGAGCATTAATTAGTGATAACAGTTCTTCAGAATATATAGAAAATGGTTTATCCGATTTTCACTTTTACGTGCCTATGCTTGGAAGAATATTTAAAGCAGTTGTAGAACTAGTGAACAAAGACCAAATTGCTAACCCTTTAACGCTTGATCATTACTTTTCTGATGATACTTCCTTTAATGAAATAGGAGGAAAGAAGTACCTAATGAGTCTATGTGAAGGGAACCTTGGGTCATCTATTGTTAAAGATTACGCAAACTTGATTCTTGAACTCTATAATAAAAGAGAATTAATAAAAATTGCTCAGAGTATTTTCTTTAATTCTAAAAAACTAGATTATGAAAAAAACTCTGCTGAATTAATTGAAGAAACCGAGGCTCAATTATTTGCCCTTACAGAAAATAAAAAATTTGAAAGCAATAAATTAATAGCTTTCTCAGAATCCATTAGATTAGCTATGAATTCAGCTAATTTAGCCTATCAAAATAAGGGAAAACTATCAGGAATATCCTCTGGTTTTTTAGCTGTAGATGACTTATTAGGAGGATTACATAAATCTGACTTAATTATATTAGCAGGCAGACCATCTATGGGCAAAACAGCCCTAGCTACAAATATGGCTTATAATGCTGCATCTAATAAAGAAGAAGCAAAGTCAGTAGCATTCTTCTCTTTAGAAATGTCTGCAGAACAATTAGCCAATAGAATTTTAGCTGAACAAGCTTTATTATCATCTGATCAAATAAGAAGAGGAAAGTTGACAAAAGAGGATTTCAGTAAGTTATCAGAAGTCAGTAAAGAAATTTCTAGTAATAAGTTATTTATAGATGATACACCTGCTATAAATGTATCAACATTAAGAACAAGAGCTAGAAGATTAAAAAGAAAGCTTAATACAGAATTAGGTATGATTGTTGTAGATTATTTACAACTAATGCGAGGAAGTAAGAAATATGAGAATAGAGTACAAGAAATTTCTGAAATTACACAAGGTTTAAAGTCTGTATCAAAAGAGCTAGATGTACCCATACTAGCATTATCTCAACTTTCTAGAGCAGTAGAACAAAGAGAAGATAAAAGACCTCACCTAGCTGATTTAAGAGAATCAGGTACTATCGAGCAGGATGCAGATGTAGTAGTTTTTATTTATAGACAAGAATATTATGAAGAACGTTCTGAACCGAAGTCAACAGGTACAGAAACTTCAGTTTCTTTTCATGAAAGATATTTAAAATGGCAAGAAAATTTAAAAAAATGTAAAAATATTGCTGATATTATTGTGGCAAAGCAAAGACATGGGCCAATTGGCTCTCTTCAATTACATTTCAATTCTAAATTTACTAAATTTTCTAACTTAACTGAAGAAAAGTATCAACCTAAAAATTCTTCATAGTATGAAAAAAATACTTAATGAATTTAATGCTATATTAGAAATTAATTTAAAAAATATTGAAGATAATTATAAACATCTAAAAAATGTTGCACCTAATGCTAAAATTGCAGCGTGCGTTAAAGCAAATTCTTATGGACTAGGAAGTAGTATAATCTGTAAAAGCTTATACAAGCTAAAATGTAGAGACTTTTTTGTAGCAACAGCCGATGAAGCATTATCACTAAGAAAAAAATATAAAAATATAAATATTTATCTATTGAATGGTGTAAGTAATTTTGAGACTTTCCTTAAGGTATATAATCTTAATATAATTACTGTAATAAATAATATGCATCAATATTATTTAATAAAAGAAAATTTTGAAAAAACAAAAATAAAAATAAAATGCTGTTTACATATTGATAGTGGAATGAATAGATTAGGAATTAGTTACGAAGATTTCATAAAAAATTTATATTCTTTTCAAAAATATTTAGATATTAAAATTATTATAAGTCACTTAATAAATTCTGAGAAAAAATCTAAGTTAAATAATAATCAATTAAAATTATTTACCGATATGAAAAACAAATTTAATTTTTCAAAAAAAGTATTATTTAGTCTTGGCAACTCAAATAGTGCCTTCTTAAAAAATAAATTTCACTTTGATATGATCAGAGCAGGCGGATATATATATGGACTTGATTTATCGAATAAAAATAAGAGTAAAAATGTATTAACACTAAAAGCAAAAATTATACAAATAGAAAAAGTGAAAAAAGGAAAAAGTATTGGTTATAGTGCTCAATATTTTACAAAAAAAGATTCAATTATTGCTACTTTAGCAATAGGGTATGCAGATGGTTTACCAAGAAATTACATTGGTCATGCGTTTTATAAAAATAAAAAAGTTAAGTTTGTAGGAAATATTTCTATGGATCTAAGTTGTTTAGATGTATCTTCAATTGAGAACCCAAAAATTAATGATTGGGTTGAAATATTTGGAAATAATAATTCTATATCTATTTTTGCTTCAAAGTGTTGTACTATTCCCTATGAAATTAGCAGTAAAATAGGTACAAGAGTAAAAAAAATTTATAATTAAGTTATTAATATAAGAGGTAATATTGAGTTTTATAAATAATTTTAATCAATTAGATATATTAATTTTAATATTAACTATTATTTCCATGATTTATGGATATTTAAGAGGCTTAATCAAAGAAATACTTTCTATTTTTTCCCTAATTATATCGGTCTATATATCAATAAACTTGTACCCTGAAATCAGCTCATTTATAAAAAAATACATAGATATGATCATATTAGCAGATAGCATATCTTTTGCCGTATTATTTTTATTTATATATTCAATAGTAAATATTTTTAGTAATTTTATAGTTTCAAATATATCTAATACGTCCTTAAAAATTTTTGATAAAAATTTTGGTATTCTTTTTGGCTTTTTTAGGGCATTATTAATTTTTTCTTTAATAAATATTATACTTAATTGGGTAGTGTGGAAAAAAAGTACTCCTGAATGGGTGAATGATTCTAAAGCAATGCTATTAATTAATTATACTAGTAATAAATTTATTAAAGTTTTGCCTAAAAGAGGCATCAAAAAGATTGAAGAAACTTTTAATATTTCTTTGGATAATAAGATAGAGGGTTTTATTAATAATAAAAATAAATTAGATAAATATAATGAGCCAGCCATCAAACTAAAAAAAAATAATAAAGGTTACAGCGATAGTGATAATGATTTACTAGATAAACTATTTAATATTGAAAGTAATAATTAAAACTCTAAAAAATGATAAATTTTGATGATAAAATAAGAGATAAATGTGGTGTTTTTGGAGTTTTTGGACATGAAGATTCCGCTGCACTAACTGCATTAGGTCTACATGCACTTCAACATAGGGGACAAGAAAGTGCAGGTATAGTTTCTTTTGATGGAAAAAATTTTAACAATCAACTTTATTTAGGTTTAGTAGGGGACTACTTTACTAAAGAGAAAGTTATTAGTAGACTACCAGGTAATGCTTCATTAGGACACGTAAGATATTCTACAACAGGGAAAACTTTGTTTAAAAATATCCAACCACTTTTTGCAGACCTATTGGGTGGAGGTATAGCATGCTCTCACAATGGTAATTTAACTAATGGAATAGAATTAAGGAAGAGACTTATTAAAGAAGGCTCTATATTTCAATCTACTTCTGATACTGAAGCTTTTATTCATTTAATATCTAAGAGTAAAGAAAAAACTATAGTAAAAAAAATAATAGATGCTTTGTATGAGATTAAAGGCGCTTACAGCTTTGGTTTATTAACAAATAAAAAGCTAATTGGAATTAGAGATCCCTTGGGAATAAGGCCACTGGTGATAGGGTCTTTAGGAAATGCTAAAATTATATCATCTGAAACATGTGCCCTTGATATTATAGGAGCAAAATTTGATAGAGAGATAGATAATGGAGAAATAGTAGTTATAGATAAAGATGGAATTAAAAGCTATAACCCTTTTCCAAATTCAGTTCAAAGGTCTTGCATATTCGAATACATCTATTTTGCTAGACCAGATAGTATATTAGGGGGTAAGAGTGTATATAAATGTAGAAAAAAAATGGGAATGCAACTAGCAAAAGAATACGAAACAAATGGTGACATAGTAATACCCGTTCCTGACTCTGGTGTACCAGCAGCGTTAGGTTATTCAGAAGAATCGAAAATACCTTTTGACTTAGGTATTATTAGAAATCATTATGTAGGAAGAACTTTTATTGAACCCACACAAAAAATAAGACAATTAGGAATTAAACTAAAACATAACCCTAACAAAGAATTAATTAAAGGGAAAAAAGTTATTTTAGTTGATGATTCTATTGTAAGGGGAACTACAGCATTAAAAATTATTGAAATGATTAGAGAAGCTGAAGCTGCAGAAGTGCATATGAGAATTTCTAGCCCACCAATTAAATTTCCTGATTACTATGGCATAGATACTCCCAAAAAAGAAGAACTTTTGGCTGCCACCCATACTTTAAAAGAAATGGAAAATAAATTAAAACTAGACTCACTTCATTTTTTATCTATCGACGGCTTATACAAATCAATGGGCTTAAAAGAAAGAAATGCTATAAGACCTCAATTTACTGATCACTGCTTTACTGGTGACTATCCAACAGAACTAACAGATAAAGATGAAGGTATCCTATCTTCCCAACTATCGTTGTTAAGTGATAGTTAATTTACTTTTTTTTATTAAAAGGGTTTTTTGAGGTCCTAAGATTAATACGTATAGGTATTCCCTCAAATCCATATTTTTCTCTAATCCTATTTACTATATACCTCTTAGTAACCTTAGGAACTTTAGAGTTTTTGTTATGATATATAGAAAATGTAGGAGGTCTAATTTTATTCTGAGAAATGTACTTAAATTTTAAAGAACCAGGCATTTTCTGATTTCCACTCATCTCCCAAATACTTGAGAACCATTTATTAAGCTCAGAGGTACTAATTTTTTTATTCCATTTTTTATATAGCTCTATAATAGCCTTACATACTTTTACTTTATTTTCTTTTTCTTTAGAGGACATAAATAGAATATTAATTCCTTTAGCATCAAAAAATATATCGTCAATTTTACTAATAGTTTTTTTTTGTAAATCATTTTTATTTACAATTAAATCCCATTTATTAAAAATCAATAATATTGATCTTCCCTCTTGTATAATATAATTGGATAGGGCAATATCTTGACTAGACATACCCTTTAAAGAGTCAATAACTAAAACTACGCAATTAGCGTATCTAATCTCTTTTCTTGAATAATATGCAGAAGCGAATTCTATATTAATATTTATTTTATTTTTTTTTCTTAAACCTGCTGTATCAATTAATTCAAATTTGTAATCTTTATAAAACATATTAGACATTATAGAATCTCTTGTAGTTCCTGATATAGGAGCTGTTATAACTCTATTTTCACCATATAATAAGTTATATAAAGTGGACTTTCCTACATTCGGTTGCCCTACTATGGTTAGTCTAATAGTATTTTCTTTTTCTAAGCTTATTTTTTGATCTGATTTTTTTGACGTTTTATCTTTTATTAAATCATAGATAAGCGATATGCTAGTTTTACTTAGTGCTGTAATCTTAGTATATTCTTCGATTCCAAACTCATTTATTTGATATCCATAATCTTTAGCCGTTTTTAATTCTGCTTTATTGGCTATTAAAATAATGTTTTTTTTTCTTCTTCTTATTAAATCCCAACAAGCAATATCTTCGGATGTTAAACTTGTACTTATGTCCACTACAAAAAAAATAATATCTGCTTTATTTATTTGGTCTTTGATATTGTCATTTATTTTTTTACTTAATTCATTTTGTTTCAAATTGTAACCAGCTGTATCAATCAAGTTAAATTCTATATCATTTAAAGTACATATCTGAGATTGATAGTCACGCGTCAATCCATACTCTTCTCCAGTAATTGCTTCCTTTTTTCCTAATAACCTATTGTATAAAGTTGACTTCCCAACATTTGATCTTCCAACTATCACTATGTTAGTAATTATGCTATTCAATTTGAATTATATCTCCATTTCTTAGCATCAAATATATTTTTTTATTTACTATAATAGGACTAGAAGCTGGAAAGCTGGAAAGATTTTTTTTTGTTTTAATTTGTCCAGAAAAAACATCTATTGATATTAGTTTTTTATAACCTCCCACCAATAATAATTGGCTATTATTCAATACAGGAGGTAACCAAATATATTTATTATTATCTGAAATTTCTTTTTCAATTGGTAAGACCCATCTGCTTCCGCCATCTAAGATATTTAGACAAATTACTTCTTTATTGTTATTAACTAAAAAAATACTATTGCCATTTACTAAGGGTGTTTGTGTTGTAAAAATATCTCTTGACCATAATTTGCTACCATTTTTTTTATTCACTGCTATTAATTTACCTATAGCACTAGAAATAATGACTATATCTTTTTTGATGACCGGAAAAGCATCTATATCAGAAAAAGCATTAGTTGTTTCTTTAATCTCAAGGTCAATAAAACTATTTCTCCATATTTCTTTTCCATTACTTAAATTTAAAGCAAAAAAATCTCCATTTGAATATGGCACAATTACAATATTTTCATCAACAGCCACTTTAGGTGTGTCCATCAAAGTTGTATTATTAAATATTCCCTGATGTTGCCACAATAAATTTCCATTATCTCCATTTAAAACATAAAGCTTGTTACTTAAAGTAAGAGATAATAATTTATTATCAAAAACTGTTGGAGCGGATCTAATAGAAGATTCAACATTAATTTTCCATAATACTTTTCCTGAGAGTTTATCCATACTAATAATTTGACCATACGGAGAATTTACAATAACTGCATTCTTATAAATAACTACTCCTCCTCCAATATTATGATCTTTTTCACCTTCAAGAGATATATTTTTTTTCCATAATATTTTATTATTTTTTAAATCAAATGAAATTACGTAACTTTTTGCATCAAGAAAAAAAAGAATGTTATTATCAATTACCGGCTGACTTAATATTTTACTTTGCTTATTTTCTCCTGATCCAGATACGATTGACTTAAAACTGCCAAGTTTCGAGTCAGATAAATGATTAGTAGATAAATGAGAAGGTGAATTATAACTTTGAGGCCAATTATTTAATATAGCAGTTTTTTCTAACACTATATTAGTTGAAGATTTTACAGAATCAGGATCTTTAATTTTATCCTCATTTAATATTGAAACTCTTTTACCTTCAAGTCTTACTTTTTTTTTTTCAAACCCAAGATACTCTCTTGTACCACAGGATGTAATAAAGAAGATTATTAGTAAAAATAAATAGTATTTAACTATTTTTATCATAATATAAATTAATATTATCTATCATTTCTAACGCCCTGTTTTTAATTGTAACTGTTGCCTGCTGGTTTTGAATAATTTTATTAAAATTTTTTAAAGCATTATCATAATCACTTTTAGAAAAGTATAAGTGTCCACGTAATTCATGAGCTAGTAATGCCCACATACCACCAAATGATAGTAAATCTTTAGTAAATATTTCAAAATCTTTTTGTATACCTTGTTCCATAGCAACTTGAGCATAATAATACTTTATTATTTTATTTAAATGACTATTCACTTTTATATTCTTTTCAACTTCTTTTAAAGTTTTTAAAGATTCTTTAAATTCATTATTTTGAAATTGTAATTTAAAAATCAATAAGTTAGATAAGTTTTTATAATCTCTATTACTTAATTTAGTTAATTTTTTTAGCTCATTTTTTGCTCTTTCTGGATCATTATCTACTATCGATAAAATCTGAATATAATAATTAGAAATTTTATCTATTTCTTTTTTTTTAGCATTATTAAATAACACTAATCCTGCAGTGAACAAAATTAGTAAAGTAGAAATACTAATTATTAATAATTTAAATTTATAAAAAAATTTTTTTATTTTATCTAGATAAACTTCATTATCTAAGTTTTCAAATGGATCACTCAAAGCATATTCCTCATTTACTTATTATTTTACATTTTAAATTAATGATAATACATTGAATTCGTAAAAAAAAAATGAAAATATTTGTTAATAATATAAATATATCTTATTCTATTGCTGGAAAAGGTTTTCCTATACTATTGTTGCACGGCTATCCACAGACTAAGATAATGTGGAGAAAAATAATACCATTTCTATCCAGCAAATTTACCGTAATTTCTGCAGATTTAAGAGGTTATGGAGATAGTGATAAACCTAAATCTAATAGAAATCACAGTGCTTACTCAAAAAAAGAGATGGCTAAAGATCAGATACTTCTTATGAGAAAATTAGGGTATAATCAATTTTATTGCGTTGGGCATGATAGAGGAGCAAGAGTTTTTCATAGAGCTGCTTTAGATTATCCTAATATAGTTAAAAAATTAATATTAATTGATATTGTACCCACTACTTACATATACAATAATTTAAACAAAAATATTTCAGAAAGTTTTTTTCACTGGTTTTTCCTTTCCCAAAAAGAACCTTTACCAGAAAATTTAATTAATGGTAATAAAAAATTCTATATGAACAGCATGTTAGGAAGACTTAGTAATGTTAATAGTTTTTTAGAAAGAAAAGCATTAGAAACATATATAAAAAAATTTACTAAAAACTCCGTTCATGCTTCATGTGAAGATTACAGAGCTGCTTCTACTATAGACTTAATACACGATAAACTAGATAAAAATAAAGTTGAATGCCCTACTCTTGTATTATGGGGAAAAAGTAGCTTAGTAGGAAAAAACTTTCAACCCTTAGCAATTTGGGAAAAGTTTGCTAAAAATATAGAAGGAAAGGCAATAAATGGAGGTCATTACCTACCAGAAGAAAATCCTTTAGAAGTAGCTAATCAGATATTATCTTTTTTAAAGTAATTTCTAGCCTCTACCAATGAATGGCATTTTATTTGCCATAATTGTTAAGTTAAGAATATTTGTATCTAAGGGAAGTTTGAAAATAGTTAAAACTGCTTTGACTACATCTTCAACATCTATGGTGGGTTCTTTTAAAACTTTACCATTAGGTTGACTTATACCTTTTTTAAATGACTGAGTTATGGCAGTATCTGCATTACCAATATCAATTTGACTACATAGAATATTATCCTCCCTCCCATCCAATGCTATACTTTTTGTTAGCCCTGTAATTGCATGCTTTGAAGTTGTATAAGCTGCTGTACCAGGTCTTGGCGTAAAAGCAGAAATTGAACCATTATTAATGATTCTTCCCCCTTTTAGTTTTTGTTTTTTCATTAATTGATATGCGTATTTAGCACATAGAAACATACCGTTTACATTAATATCAATTACTTTTTTCCAATCCTTAAATTTTATTTTATCTATTGTATTAGATTCAATTCCTATTCCTGCATTATTAAATAATAAATCCAGCCTTCCATACTGCTTATGTAAAAGTAAAAATAATTTCCTTACATCAATTTCTTTAGATACATCACATTTAATTACATAACACTTACCTCTGTTATTTTCTTTTATTGATTGTTGCTTAGTAATAAGTAATTTTTTTTTTTTTCTACCAGCTAAATATATATCAACTCCTTCCTTTGCTAGACCTAGTGCAACAGCTTTACCTATACCTGAACCAGCTCCTGTTACTATAGCAACTTTTTTGTTATTATTGATTTTCTTTTTCAACCTCATCACCAAAAGCAACATCAAGTAAAGGCTTAATTACTTCACCTTTTAGATTGATTCCTACTCCACACTTAATTTTAAGATTCTTATATTCTCTTCTATATATTTCTAGTCCTAGACTTTTTGCTTTATCAATTAATTGAGTTTTTTCAATTTCAGGAGTTAGAGGATCTATCAAAAGTCTCTGTATTTTTAATAAAGAATAAGGGTTACCATATTTGTAAGCAACATTATTTTGTATATCAACAATGTTATTTTTAGCATGAATAGGACATCCGTCTAAGCAAGCATAACATTCAATACAAGCCGTTAAATTATGATAAGAATTATCCGCGTCTTTATTTAAATCATTTTTATGAGATATATTATTATAACCCTTCAATTGTCTGGTAATTGCATCTCTTTTCACTACCAAATCTTTAATAACTGGTAATGTTGCCATTGCACTTAGAATATCTCCTTCTTTTACTCTCGCTCTGCAAGCTAATTTTGGCCTATCGTTAACATCTATGGTGCAAACTCCACAGTTTCTTGCTCTACATCCGTATCTAAATGCAAGATCATCATATTTTTCTTCTTGAGCTTGTAATAACACATCAAGAGCCATAGGCCTTTCATCATAAGATCTTTTTTTATATTTATATTCAATTAATATGAACTCTTTATTTCTTTTTAATTTAAGCTTTATATTTAAGTATTTTTCTTGCATGGTTTATAAAGTTTATATTTGATTTACTTTGTCACCAGATGCTCCATCTATGCTGCCTGGCTTGATTATAGTTTTATTAGTTCCTAAAATATTTTTATATTTGTTCTCTATGATACTGTCACTTATGCTTTCAGGCAAACTTCTTAATATTTTTGCTTTCATAAACCTAAACTTTTCAGAAATTTTATAATTAATAATTCTTTTTAAAGATGTCTTTTTTCTAAAAAGCTTATATGCTCCAAAAGAATTATTTTTATTTATTTTTATTAATGTAGAATAAGGTTTAGAAAATAAACTTGATGTTTTCTTATCTAATCTAACATGTCCTCCAACACTTTTGTCTCTTTTTAGAGATGCTGTAGTCACAGCTTTTGCAGTAATTATCATATTCTTAAGCTCTATAAAGTCTATAAATTGTTGATTCCATATCATTTCATTAGGTACGTTTATACTTTTAAGATCTTTTTCTATCTTATTTAAAAAAGAAAGCATTATCTTTAATTTCTTTTCCGTTCTAGCTGGTCCTATATTATCCCAACACTTTTTTTGTAAATCTAACTTGAGCTTGTAAGCTTTTAATTTTCCTTTTTTATTAAATATATTTTTAAATTTCATATAATTTTCATGAAAAATATCATAATTATTGTGTTTAGTACTTTGATTTGCATTTTTAGCTGCAGACTTTCCTGCTCTATAACCAAATACTGCTAATTCAGTAAGTGATGTTGATCCTAACCTATTAGCACCGAACAAACCTCCCATAGCCTGCCCTGCAGCAAACAATCCTTTTATTATTTTTGGTTCATATAAATTTTCTGTAGAATGAATAACTCTAGTGTATTCATCAACTCTTATACCTCCCATACTATAATGTGCACTAGGTCGAACTTCCCATGGTATCTCAGCTTTACCTGCTTCTTTTCCAAGTGCTTGTCGAGCGTTGTTATAAGCACTTGGCAAAGCACTTTTTAAATATTTCATAAAATACTTTCCAGATTTAGGA
>MDTB01028104.1_pt1 | contig 14649 bp, 20 predicted proteins | sample 811161 | NCBI WGS metagenome assembly MDTB01 (sample SAMN05326650, study PRJNA326480) | marine metagenome | isolation source: seawater | place: Mediterranean Sea | collected 2009
AGAAGGTGTTGAGGAAAAAGTAGCAAAAAAGATATATAACTTTTTTCACGAATAATTATGTTAAAAAAAATTCCAAATATTCTCACAATTGGAAGAATTATTATTGTCCCAATATTTGTATTAACCTTTTTTTTACCAGGACTTTATGGAGATGTAATACCATTTTGCTTATTTGTCGTAGCATCTTTCACTGATTTTTTGGATGGACTTTTAGCTAGATTATTCAGAGAAGAATCTAAATTAGGAGAACTTTTAGATCCAATTGCAGATAAGATTATTGTTGCTACGGCTCTTATTTTATTAGTAATGGACGGAACAATAAAAAATTTTGAGGTCATAGCAGCAATTATTATATTAATAAGAGAGATATTAATATCAGGGCTTAGAGAATTTTTAGCTAAAGGGCAAGTAAATTTACCAGTATCGCATCTTGCAAAATTAAAAACTTTCTTACAAATGTTTTCAATTTCTATATTATTGACTGGAGACACAGGTAACAGAATTTTAAACTTTCAAGACTATAATGCTCAAACTATTGGTATAATAATTCTGTGGCTTTCAGCTTTTCTAACTTTGTTTACAGCTTATGACTATTTAAGAAAAGGAATAGATCATGCAATTTCTGAGGATAATAAATAATTATGCAGCTTTTTTTTTTCTTACAATTAACTGATAAGAGTCTGATAATTCGATTATTGTATCGCAAACTTTAAAACCATAATTAGCTATTTTAGACACAGGAGTAACTTCTGCAGCAGTACCTGTAAGAAAACAACCTGTAAAATTTTTTAGTTCCTCTGGACTAATTTTTCTTTCAACTACTTTAATATTTTTTGATTTTGCAATATCAATAACGGTTCTTCTTGTTATACCATCAAGAAACGAGTCTGGTACTGGAGTATGTAAAGCTCCTTCCTTATCTTTAAAAAAGATATTTGCACCAGTAGCCTCTGCAACGTTACCTTCGTGATCTAACATTAGCGAATCTGTATATCCATCTCTTTCTGCCTCATGTTTTGACAAAGTACAAATCATATAAAGTCCTGATGCTTTTGTATCCCAAGGTATTGTATCCGGAGCAGGTCTTTTCCATTTGGATATATTTAATTTAATTCCCTCAATTTTTAGCTTTGGATCAAAATAAGATCCCCACTCCCAAGTTGCAATAGCTACGTGAATTTTGGTGTGTTGAGCTGAAATAGCCATCATTTCACTTCCACGCCAGGCAACTGGTCTTACATATCCATTTTCAATTTTTTGAACTGAGATAATATTTTTGCAAGCTTTGTTTATTTGATCTTCACTGTAAGGAATTTCAAAACCCATCCTTTTAGCTGAATGAAAAAATCTAGATGTGTGTTCTTCTAATTTAAATATCTTGCCATCATAAACTCTCTCACCTTCAAAAACACAACTTGCATAATGTAGACCATGACTCAAAACATGAACTTTAACATCTGACCAATTTACAAGTTCAGAATTATACCATATTTTACCATCTCTTTTATCGTAAGGTATCATCATAAAAAGAAAAATTTATAAAGAAATAACTTCCTATATTTAATATGTCAATATAACTTACTTGTTATGAAAGATCTTCTTTATTTAAAAGATGAACAATTAAAAGGTTTTATTGAAAAAATTTTTATTACTTATAGAGAGTCATTCAGTGATCCAAAAAAAATACTTAAAAAGTATCAATTAGGCACAGCTCATCATAAATCTCTACATCTAATATCATTTTACGAGGGTATAACAATTTCACAATTATTGAGAAAATTAAATGTGACTAAGCAAAGCTTAAATAGAGTTTTAAATGACTTAAAGAAATTAGATTTTTTAGAATTTAAGAAAGATAGCAAGGATACACGAGTAAGGCATATATATTTAAATACAAAAGGAAGCAAAATTTATAATGAAATTTTTTTTGCTCAAAAAAAAAGAATTTATAAAGCATTTTTGAATTCATCTGCAAAAGAGGTATTAAATTTTGATCAAGTATTAAAAAGAATAATTAATGAAAAATTTTAAAGCCCATATTTTAGTGGTTGATGATGATGATGGTATAAGAGACCTAGTCAAAAAATATTTAAATGAAAATAATTATTTAATAAACACCGCATCTAACGCAGAAGAAGCTCAAAGAAAGATAGAAATTATAAGTTTTGATATAATAATACTAGATATAATGATGCCTGGCAAAAGTGGTTTGCAATTTTTAAATGACATTAAAAAAATAATAGATACACCAGTAATTCTTTTAACAGCTAAAGGTGAAGCTAAAGAGCGAATTGAAGGACTTGAGACCGGTGCGGATGACTATTTAGCAAAACCATTTGAGCCTAAAGAATTGCTACTTAGAATTAAAAATATCTTATCCAAAACGATAAAAAAAAATCTTGTCAGGATAATTAAATTTGGAAATATAAAAATTGACTTTACAAAATTATTAATAATTAAAAATGAAAAAGAGTATAAAATAAATACCACAGAAAAAAAAATTTTAGAAAAAATGATTAATCAACCAGGTAAAATTTTTAATCGAATTGAAATTAGTAAATTTATAAACTTAGGCAAAGAAAGGTCTATAGACGTAATTATAACTAGATTAAGAAAAAAAATTGAAATTGATCCAAAAAATCCAAAATATTTACAAACTATAAGAGGTACAGGTTATGTTTTATGGGTTGAGTAAATTTTTCAAAGAGTTATTGCCAAAAAGATTATTTTATAGAGCATTATTAATTGTTGCAGCTCCAATCATTATTTTGCAAATAACTATTTCAATAGTCTTTTTTGATAGCCTATGGATAAAAACTAATAAAGGTATGACCAATGCATTAATTGGAGAAATAAAATTTTTTTTAGATGCTTACGATAATGAAGATTATAATAAAGAGAACTTAATAAACTTATTTCAGAAACATCACAATTTTTCAGTAAAATTAATTTCTATTGGAGATCTACCTGAGCAAGATATGGAAAGATGGTTTAGTCCAATGGATCGCACTTTAAGAAGAGAATTAAAATCAAGAAATTTAAGCTATTGGTTTGATACAACCAAATTTAAAGGATTAATTGATTTAAAAATAAAACATTTTAGTGGATATTTTGAATTTTATATTCCAAAAGATAGAGTAACTAGTTCATCAGCTAGACTATTTGCTTTATGGATTACCTTTCCAGCATTTTTATTAATTACAATTGCATTAATCTTTCTTAAAAATCAAACAAGACCAATTGTAAATTTGGCCAGGGCGTCTGAAAAATTTGGAAGAGGTGAAGATGTTGGTGAATTTAGGCCCTCTGGTGCCTTAGAAATACGTCAAGCTGGTTTTGAATTTGATAGAATGAGAAAAAGAATTATTAGACATTTAAATCAAAGATCTGAAATGTTGTCTGGAATCAGTCATGATTTAAGAACACCACTTACAAGAATAAAGTTACAGTTAGCTTTTATAAAAGATAACAAAATTACAAACAAATTATCTGAAGATATAGAAGAAATGGAAAAAATGTTAAATGAATATTTGCAGTTTGCTAGTTCGACATCTTCAGAAAAAGATGAATCTTTTAATATTTCAAAAACAATCAAATCTTTAATAAAAAAATACGATAGTGCTTTAATAAGCTCAGAAATTGAGGAAAATATAAGCTTTAATGGACGAAAAAATTTACTGCTAAGGTGTCTTAGCAATATATTAGACAATGGTTTAAAGTATGGAAAAAAAGTTAAACTTTCTATTAAAAAGTTAAACAAAATAATGGTTATAATTATAGAAGATGACGGACCAGGTATTCCAAAATCAGAACATACAAATGTTTTCAAGCCCTTTTACAAAATAAACAAAGGAAGAGGTGACTCAAAATCAAGCGTTGGTCTTGGACTTTCAATTGCATCAGACGTAGTTAGATCTCATGGAGGAAAAATTGATTTAAATAAATCAAAATTAGGCGGCTTAAGTGTTAAAATTTCTTTGCCTTTTTAGTTTGTTTACTTTTTTTTAATTTATTTATCTCGTTTTCTAACTTTTCAATTCTTTTTTTAAGAATATCGGTTTCTTCTTTTGTTGATATTTTCATTTTTAAAATAATTTCGTCTCTTTGTGATTTAATTATGTTAATTAACTCGTTATTTAAGTCTTTGTAAGATATTAATCCCTGAGCAAGTAAACCTGTTAATTTTTCTAATAAAATTTTAGATTTTGACATACTTTTGCTTATAAAAATAATATATTCTAATTTTCATAATATGCTTATTAATAATTTGAATCCAGTAGCTTTTGAAATATTTTTTATCGAAATTTACTGGTACTCTCTCGCATATATTTTTGGAGTAATATGTGGATGGATTTACATAAAGAAAGTATTAATTAAAAAAAAATATTCATAAAATTTACCTCGACGATTTAATAACTTATCTAATAATAGGTATAATTATAGGAGGGAGACTAGGCTATGTCTTGATCTATAATTTAAAATTTTACATAAAAAATCCCTTAGAAATATTCATGTTATGGCATGGAGGGATGTCCTTTCACGGGGGTTTGATAGGAATAATAATAGCTACTTTTATATTTTGTAAAAAAAATAATTTAGAAAAGTATATTTTTTTTGATTTCATAGCTGTTGTATCACCTATTGGAATTTTTTTTGGTAGAATTGCAAATTTTATAAATAGTGAACTTGTTGGAAAACCAACCGATTTAATCTGGGGTGTAATTTTTCCTTTAGTTGATAATATTCCAAGACATCCATCTCAATTGTATGAGGCCGCTCTTGAAGGTATCTTTCTTTTTATCATAATGAATAAAATTTACTTTAGTAAAGATTATAACGAGGGGAGTTGTTCTTTTGCTTTTTTAATTTTTTATGGGATATTTAGAATATTTTCTGAAATTTTTAGAGAACCTGATGAGCAAATTGGTTATATCTTTGGGTCATTGAGTATGGGAATGTTATTAAGTATAATAATGATTTTTATAGGTATTTTGCTCTTAAGTAGAAAATGAAAAACTCACATAAAAAATTTAATATTATAAAAAACCGAATAATTAAAGTCGATAATTTTATTAATAAAGCATTATACAAACCAGAAATAGGATATTATTCACATAAAATAACTTTTGGAAAAAAAGGTGATTTCGTAACATCTCCTACTATATCGAATTTATTTTCTGAAATTATAGCTATATGGATAATTTCCTCTTGGGAAACTTTAGGAAAACCTAAAATTTTTAACTTAGTTGAGCTTGGCCCAGGTGATGGAAGTTTATCTGAAGTATTAGTAAGAACTTTTAAAAATTTTCCAACATTCAATAATTCTGTAAATTTTTTTTTATATGAAAAAAGTAAATTTTTGAGAAGGACTCAAAAAAAAATATTAAAGGGAGCTAATGTAAAATGGATAAATAATTATAAGAAGATAAAAGGAGGTCCAATTATTTTTTTTGGTAACGAATTTTTTGATGCAATACCTGTAAAACAATTTTTTATTAAGGACAAAAAATTACTGGAAAAATGCTATATTTTTAATGGAAAATTTCTAGAGGAAACTCAGTGCAAGCCTAACTCGAGTGATCTGATTAACTTAAAATCTTTTAAAATTTTAAAAAAACTTAAATTTATTGAATACCCAAAACTTGGTCTTAAGGAACTAAGTAAAATTGTAAAAAAAATAAAATCTTTGTCTGGAGGAGTGCTATTAATTGATTACGGTTATATGGGAGCATTAAATGAAAGCACTATACAAATTGTGATGAAAAATAGAAAAATTCACAAAAATAACTTATTAAAGTGTATTGGCAAGGCAGATATAACCTCATTGGTAAATTTTAGCTTATTAAATGAATTTTTTTCAAAAGAAAGATTAAATGTTAAGAAAGTAGTAACACAGAAATTTTTTTTAGAACGAATGGGAATTATTGAAAGAGCTAAGATTCTAGAAAAAAAAATGAATAAAAAACAAAAAAAATATTTGATTACAACGCTTTCAAGACTTTTAAATAAAAATTCAATGGGAGAATTATTTAAAGTTATTTTTGCGTATAAAAGTCATAATAAAAAATTTTTTGGGTTTGAATGATTTTATCAAAAAAATTATTAAAATATAAAAGTATTAGACATTGCTTTTTAGGTGCAGAAGGTGGAAAATCTAAAGGAATATATAAAAGCTTAAACTGTGGAAGAGGTTCATTTGATACAAAAATAAACGTGACACAAAATCTTAAGGTAGCTTGCAAAAAAATTGGTTCTACAAACAAAAATTTAATATTATTACATCAGGTCCATAGTAATAAGTTTTTCTTTATAAATAAAAAAAAATATAAGACAAAATTAATTGGAGACGCTTTAATAACAAATAAAAAAAATATTGTACTGGGAATTCTGACTGCTGACTGTGCGCCTATAATTATTTATGACCCAAAACTCAAAATGATTTCAGCAATACATGCTGGGTGGAAAGGTGCATATAAAGAAATCATTAAAAAAGTTGTTAATTTTTTGATTAAAACAGGAAGTGACACCAAAGATTTGGTTGCAGCTGTTGGTCCTTGTATAGCTCAAAAAAGTTATGAGATTAAATCTGATTTTAAACTTAAATTTTTAAAACAAAATACTGTGAATAAAACTTTTTTCAAAAAAATAAAAAAAAAGACATATTTTAGCCTAAATAAATATGTTTACTATCAGCTGAAAAGCCTTGGTATAAAAAAAATCGATTTAATAGATAAAGATACTTATAATCCAAAAAATAATTTTTTTAGCGCAAGAAGAGCTATACATAACAACCAAAATGATTATGGTAGAAATATATCATTGATTATGATTAAATAACATTTTCAAAATAATGAAGCTTCTAACAGGAAACAGTAACAAAAAATTAAGTGAAAAAATTGCAAAATATTTAAAAGAAAGCCTCGTGAATTCGAGTATAAGAAAATTCAAGGATGGAGAGATATACATAGAGATTAATGAAAATATTAGAGGAAATAATATTTTCATCATACAATCAATTTCATCTCCGGCTAATGATAACTTAATGGAAATGTTGCTATGTATTGATGCTTTAAAAAGATCATCAGCCAAAAATATTACTGCTGTAATTCCTTATTTTGGATATGCTAGACAAGATCGAAAAGTTGTACCGAGAACATCTATATCAGCAAAATTAGTTTCGAATTTAATAACAAAAGCTGGCGCAGATAGAGTTGTAACAATTGATTTACACGCTGGACAAATTCAAGGTTTTTTTGATATACCTGTAGACAATTTATTTGCTACTCCAATATTTGCAAGACATATAAAAAAAAAAGTTAAATCAAAAAATATAATTTGTGTATCACCTGATGTTGGTGGTGTAGCTAGAACGAGGGGTTTAAGTAAATTTCTTAATTCAGGTTTAGCTATAATAGACAAAAGAAGACCCTCTCCAGGAAAATCTGAAGTAATGAATGTGATAGGAAACGTAAAAGATAAATGTTGTATTATGGTTGATGATATAATTGACTCGGGTGGTACAATTGTAAACGCAGCTAAAGTTCTAAAACTAAAAGGCGCAAAGGAGATACATGTATATATAACTCATGGGGTTTTAAGTGGGGATGCGGTTGATAAAATTAAAAAATCACCTATTAAAAATTTAGTTATTACCGATACAATAGATAATTATAAAAAAATAAAATCTGCTAAAAATATTGAAATATTGTCAGTATGCAATTTAATGGGTGAAGCAATTAGACGTATTTCAAACTCTACATCTGTATCTTTTCTGTTCAAATAATTTTCTTGTTTTATTAGTCAACATGAGATAAAAGACGTTCCTTTAATGAGTTCTTTAGAAGCATATATTAGAAACACCAAAACAGCAGGTGAATTAAAAGTTGTAAGAAAACAAGGAAATGTTCCTGGTATTGTATATGGTGGATCAGAACAAAATCAAAATGTTTCTGTGTCAATCAAAATTCTAAAAAGTTTAATGGAGAAAGAAAATTTCCTATCTAAGATTATTAAACTTAAAGTTGATGGAAAAGAGGAAAATGTACTGCCTAAAGAAATATCGTTTGATGTAATTACTGATGAGCCTATTCACATAGACTTCATAAGAGTTGTTAAAGGTTCAAGTGTTGTAATTGAAATACCTGTCAAATTTATTAATAACGAAAAATCTCCTGGTTTAAAAAGAGGAGGAGTGCTTAATATTGTGAGGAGAAAAGTAGAATTAAAATGTCCATCTGAGAATATACCAAGTGAGTTAATTGTTGATTTAGATGGTGTAGATATAGGTCATAGTTTTAAGATTTCATCAGTGAAATTACCTGAAAACGTTTTTCCAACTATTTTGGGAAGAGACTTTGTAATTGCTACTGTGGCAGCACCTACAGTAATTAAAGAGCCAGAGAAGCCGACTGAAACAACTGAAAGTGAAGAAGCTACCGAAGGCACTGCGGGTGATCAAGAGGCTGCTGGAGCAACAAAAGATGGGTTAGAAGAAAAAAGTGGAGTTGACTCAGAAAAAAAAGACGCTGGTAAAAAGGATGAGGGTAAGAAACCTCAATCAGAAAAAAAATAATTGATTAAATTTTAATTTACATGTTTTTATTTGTTGGACTCGGTAATCCCGCACCAAATTCAGATAACAATCGGCATAATATTGGCTTCAAAATAATTGATGCTATAAATTCAAAATTTAAATTATCTAAACAAAAACCTAAGTTTAAAGGTCTTTTAACAACAGGGAATATAAATGAAAAAAAAGTTTATGCTATAAAGCCATTAACCTTCATGAATAATTCTGGAATATGTATTAGAGAACTTATTGAATACTTTAAAATTGAAGCTGAAAACATAATAGTATTTCATGATGATTTAGATATTGATTTCGGTAAAATAAAAACAAAGTTTGGAGGTTCTAGCGCAGGACACAATGGAATAGAGTCTATAGATAAATTTATAGGTAAAGACTACTCTCGAGTAAGAATAGGAATAGGTAAACCCCATGATAAGATTTCTATTTCAGACTATGTTTTAAAGGATTTTGATGATGAAGAAAAACAAGAGTTAGAAACTTTAAAAGATAACATTACAGAAAATTTACCAATTTTAATCGATAAAAAACTAGATCTATTTTCAAGTACAGTTAATAATAAATAATGGGTTTCAAGTGTGGTATCGTTGGATTACCTAATGTAGGTAAATCAACTTTATTTAATGCTTTAACTAACTCGTCTAAAGCACAAGCAGGCAACTTTCCATTTTGCACAATAGAGCCTAATGTTGGTGTTGTACCTGTTTTAGACGAAAGATTAGATAAATTATTTGAAATATCTAAATCAAAAAAAAAATTTATACTTCAATAACTTTTCTTGATATCGCAGGTTTAGTAAAGGGCGCTTCAAAGGGGGAGGGTTTGGGTAATAAATTTTTGTCACATATTAGAGAAGTCGACGCAATCGTACACTTATTGAGATGTTTTGATTCTGATGATATTCAAAATGTAAATGAGGACGTAAATCCAGTAAGAGACTTAGATATTATTGAGACAGAGATGAAGCTCGCTGACCTAGAATCTATAGGAAAAAGAATAGAAAAGAAAAATTTAAAAAAAATTACAAATGATGAAATAGACATACTTAAAACAACCGAGGATTATATAAATAATGACAAGGATTTAAATGAGCTCAGAAATTTATTTGATTTAGAATTAATTAATAAGTCAGGTTTGTTATCTCTAAAGCCAAAACTTTATGTGTGTAATGTAGATGAAAAAAGTATATCATCAGGTAATAAGTACTCTGAAAATATTCAAAAAACTAAAAAAATTAAGAATATAATTTTAATCTCTGCGGAAATAGAAAATCAAATAAATCAATTAGCCAAAGATGAAAAAAAAAATTTTATGGAATTAATGAATATTAAAAAAACTGGTTTAAATTACTTAATTGAAAGGGGGTACAAGCTACTTGAGCTTGAAACTTTCTTCACCTCCGGACCCGAAGAGTCAAGGGCATGGACAATAAAAAAAAACAGTACTGCACCAACAGCCGCTGGAAAAATTCACTCTGATTTTGAAAAAGGATTTATAAGAGCAGAGACAATTTCTTATAACGATTTTGTTAACAACAATGGTTGGCTTAATTGTAAAAATAATGGCAAGATGAGACTAGAGGGAAAAGATTATACAGTCAAAGATGGAGATATTCTAAACTTCCGTTTCAATACGTGACCAGATTTTTTTCATACTGAAGTAAACAAGTATACTCAGGATAATAAGATAGATAATCGCTCTAAAACCTATTTTATGTCTTTGTTCAAGATGAGGTTCTGCTGTCCACATTAAAAAACTTACGACATCTTTTGCCATTTGTTGTTCCGTTGCACTAGTTCCATCAGCATATTCAACTAGATCCTTAGAAAGTGGTGCTGGCATTTTTATTTTGTTTCCATACATATATTTGTTATAATAAACACCCTCATCTAATTTTATATCTTGAGGTGGTTCCTCATAACCAAGTAAAACTGAGTAAAGATAATCTACTCCACCCTTTCTTGCCTTAACTAACACTGACATATCTGGCGGATAAGCACCACCATTGGCTAATGTAGCCTCCTGCTCATTTGCATAAGGCATTGCAAATTTATCCGATAATCTTCCAGGTCTTGTAAACATTTCTCCATCAGGATTTGGCCCATCAGGTATTTCAAAATTCGCTGCTATTGCTTTTGCCTCTTGAACTGAAAATTCTGGACCACCCTCTTCAGAAAGATTTCTATAAGACATATATTTTAACGAGTGACACGAGGCACAAACTTCTTGATAAACTTGATAACCTCTCTGAAGAGACGCTCTATCAAATTTTCCAAAAGGGCCTTTGAAAGTCCAATCAGTTGTTAGTAATTTTTCTGATTTCTCTGCTGAATTCACTATGCTGGTAAATATTAAAAAGAATATTAAAGATAAATGCTTAACAAATCTTAACATTATAAATTTTGACTATTTTCTCTACTTCTTGAAGGCACTGCATTTAGCGACCCACCCATAATTGGTTCAGTAATACTCAACGGTAAAGGTGTTGTTTTTTCAATTTTACCTAAAACAGGTAAAATTATTAAGAAATGTGCGAAATAGTATGCAGTTCCTATCCTTGCAATGAGTAAATAAAGACCCTCCGCTGGCATTGCCCCTACATAGCCTAAAATTAAAACGTCAGCTACTAAGATCCAATAAAATTGTTTGTACAAAGGTCTGAATACAGCAGATCTTACTTTTGAAGTATCTAACCAAGGTAAGGCTGCAAGTATAAAAATTGCTGATAGCATTGCAATAACCCCCATTAGCTTATCTGGAACTGATCTTAAAATTGCATAAAACGGTAATAGATACCACTCTGGAACAATGTGAGCAGGTGTTACCAATGGGTTTGCCTCAATGTAGTTATCCGCATGACCCAATATATTTGGTGAATAAAATACAAATGCAGCAAATAAAATCGTAAATAGCAATAATGCAAATAAATCTTTTACAACTATATAGGGGTGAAATGAAACAGTTTCTTTAGATGGTTTTTTAATATCTATTCCAATAGGGTTATTGTTTCCAGGTATATGTAATGCCCATATGTGTAAAACTACTAATCCAAGTATTAGAAATGGAATAAGATAATGTAATGTAAAAAATCTTGTTAATGTTGGATTGTCAACTGAATATCCTCCCCATAACCATGTAGTAATACTTTCGCCCACCAAAGGAATTGCGCTAAACAAATTGGTTATTACTGTAGCTCCCCAAAAACTCATTTGTCCCCAAGGAAGCACATATCCCATGAAAGCAGCAGCCATCATTAACAAGTAAATTATTATTCCAAGTATCCAAATAATTTCTCTAGGTGATTTATAGGAACCATAAAATAATGATCTAAATATATGAATATACACTGCTAGAAAAAACATTGATGCCCCATTTGCATGAATATACCTTATAAGCCAACCATAGTTCACATCTCTCATAATATGTTCAACACTGTTAAATGCCATATCTGCATGAGCAATATAATGCATAGCTAAAACTAAACCTGTAATAATTTGAGTTATAAGGCAAAATGTTAAGATGCCACCAAATGTCCACCAGTAATTTAAGTTTTTTGGTGTTGGATAATCAGTTAAATGATTTGCTAATGTAAGTAAAGGTAGTCTGTCATTAAACCATTTTCCAAATTTTGATTTAGGTTGATAATTATGTTCACTCATTTTATTTATCCAATTTTTATTGTGTTGCTGTTAACAAATTCATATTTGGGTATCTCTAAATTGGTTGGTGCGGGACCTTTTCTAATTCTACCTGATGTATCGTAGTGAGAACCATGACAAGGACAAAACCAACCATTATAATCTCCTTTGTCTGCAAGAGGCACGCATCCTAGATGGGTACATACCCCAAGCATTACAAGCCATTCTGGGTTTGCTGCTCTGTCTTCATCTTTCTCAGGATGTTTTAGTTCAGTTAAACTCACAGATTTTGCCTCACTGATTTCATTCTCTGTTCTTCTTTTAATAAACACAGGTTTACCCCTCCATAATACTGTTATTGACTGACCAGGTTTTACTAAACTTACATCAACCTCTGTCGTTGCAAGAGCTTTTACTGAAGCATCAGGGTTCATTTGGTCGATAAGCGGCCATGCTGCTGCGCCAACTCCAACTACCCCAACCACTGTTGAGGCGGTGTAAATAAAGTCTCTTCGATTAACTTTGTTTTGATCAGACATTCTAATTATTAAATATACCTAATATACAAATTCATATAATATAAAAACTAAATATATCCATAGTAAGAATGACACATAAAGGACCAAAATTTGCACCTAAAATTGCACTTTATCAGCCAGATATACCTCAAAATACCGCGTCGATTATTAGAACCTGCTCATGTTTAGGTATAATGCTAGAAATTATTGAACCATGCGGGTTTGTCATAAATGATCGAAAATTTAAAAGAGTTGTTATGGATTACTACGATGCTAAAAGTATTCATTTTTACAAAAGTCCAGAGGACTTTTTTGAAAGTAAAAAAAATACAAGAATAATTTTAATGACAACTAAGTGTAAAAAATCATATAAAGAATTTGTATTTGAGCAACATGATACTGTATTATTTGGAAGAGAAAGCTCAGGTGTGCCAACTAGTATACACAAAAAAATAAGTCATAGATTAACTATCCCCATGATAAATAAAAAAAGATCGCTAAATTTGTCATCATCGGTATCAATTGTAGTTTCAAAAATTCTAAATCAAACTAATTTTTAATGGAAAAAAATATAAAAAAGAAATTAACTAGAAATTGGTTTATAAATCTGCAAGAAATGATTTGCAATTCGATACAGCAAATTGAAGGTAGCAGAATAAAATTTTTAAAGAAAAGCTGGAAAAGAAATATAAAAAAAGATGAAGGAGGTGGCTGCTATTATATTCTTGAAAACGGGAAAGTTTTTGACAAAGTTGGTGTTAACTTTTCAGAAGTTTATGGAAAACTGTCCGAAGAATTTAAAAAAAAAATTCCTGGTACAAAAAATAACAAAGATTTTTGGGCATCTGGAGTTTCCGTGGTAATGCACATGAAAAATCCTCATGTGCCAGCTATGCATTTTAATACTAGATATATTTACACAAATCACGGCTGGTTTGGAGGAGGGATAGATGTAACTCCCTGCTTTAACGATGCAATTGTCAAAGAACTATTATTTAAAAAATTAAAAAAAATGTGTGATAGACATGACAAAAAATATTTTAGAAAATATAAAAAATGGTGTGATGAATATTTTTATTTATCACACCGAAAAGAGCCAAGAGGAATTGGTGGAATTTTTTTTGATTATAAAAAAAAAGGTTGGGAAAAAGATTTTAGATTTGTAAGGGATCTGGGTATAAGTTTTATTCAAATTTTTAGTGAAATTATTAATCTTAGAAAAAATAAAAAATGGAACTTGAAACAAAAAGATATTCAATATTTAAAAAGAGGTAGATATGTAGAATTCAATTTATTATATGACAGAGGCACAAAATTTGGTTTACAAACTGATGGTAATGTAGAGGCTATATTGATGTCACTACCTCCTTTAGCAAAATGGAAATAAAATATGAGTAAAAAAGAACCAATTACAGTAGAAGGACTAAAAAAATTATCAGAGGAACTGGTTTTTTTGAAAGAAGAAAAAAGACCTGAGATAGTTAATGCTATTTCAGAAGCTAGGTCTCACGGAGATTTAAAAGAAAACGCTGAATATCATGCTGCGAAAGAACAGCAATCTTTAAATGAGGGAAGAATTCAAGAAGTAGAAGATACTATAGCAAGAGCAAATGTAATAGATGTAACTAAACTAGAAAACGATGGTAAGGTAATTTTTGGTGCAACTGTTTCTCTTCAAGATTTAGACAATAATGAAAAAATTAAATATAAACTTGTTGGTAAAGATGAAGCAGATATTAAAAAAAAAAATATATTTTATCAGTCTCCTATTGGCAAAGGTCTAATTGGAAAAAACAATGGTGACTTCGTAGAAATTAATACTCCATCTGGCAAGAAAAATTTTGAAATTATAAAAGTAGACTACGTTTAATTTCTTAAAATACTATCAACTTTTTCATCAGCTAAT